>ERZ778029.591-NODE-591-length-56689-cov-32.898029_pt1 | contig 56689 bp, 69 predicted proteins | sample MGYA00375759_ERZ778029 | MGnify/ENA primary metagenome ERZ778029 (study PRJEB29350, sample SAMN05389819) | bioreactor metagenome | isolation source: Ammonium sulfate bioreactor | place: South Africa: University of Cape Town | collected 2014-04-04 ...
GTCATTCAAAACCTTTCCTTCGGACCCAGATAGCGCCATTCAGCCACTGGGAGATTGCCTAAACTAATCTTTCCAATACGGATACGTTTCAGGCCGGTCACTTTTAATCCTACAAGCTCGCACATCCGTCGAATTTGCCGTTTCTTGCCCTCCCGAAGGATGAACCTCAGTTGCTCCTGATTTTGCCATGTAACCTTTGCCGGCTTTAATTCTTCGCCATCGAGACTCAAGCCATGGTTCAAAAGACCAAGCGCATGCCGGGATGCCATCCCGATAACGCGTACGAGATACTCTTTTTCCATTTCCGATTCGGGGCCCACCAGTTGCTTTGCAATACGCCCATCCTGCGTGAACACCAGCAGGCCGGACGAATCGATATCGAGTCGTCCGGCTGGCGCCATCCCATTTAAATGGCTGATACGAAAGATCTGCGGCGTCTCATCCCCATCAAACCGGGACTCCCGATTTACCAGCTGGATAGCGGGCCGATAACCAGGCTCCGGCTGGCCGGAAACATAGCCAATGGGTTTATTCAGCAGTATGGTCATCCGGCTGGTCTGTTGCGCTCGTGTCGCCTCGTCCAGCTTGATATCCTGCCCGGGATGAATCTTCGTCCCCAGTTCGGTGATACGCTCGCCATCCACCCATACCCATCCTTGTTCGATATATTTATCGGCTTCCCTGCGGGAGCATAGCCCTTGCTGGGACAGGAACTTGGATAAACGGATTTTTTCCATCATCGATGAAAGCACGTGGGAAGACATAGCAGCCCTGGATTCTCATTGTCCAGGACTTGCCTCTGCAAGGAGGCATTATAATTTGAACCCTTGCACTGTTTCAGATAAAATCCCCTTCTCCCAGGCGCGTAGCTCAGCTGGTTAGAGCACCACCTTGACATGGTGGGGGTCGTTGGTTCGAGTCCAATCGCGCCTACCAATTTCCCTAAGTTCTTCAGCAACTTAAGCAAGCCAAAGTAATTTTCCCTTCCTTGTTCTCGGTCCACTGTGACGTAAATGTGACGCGCTAGCCATGCGTCCCAGTGTGCCGCCCATTGTTTACTACCAGCGCCAGCGCCGGCTTTTCCACCCAGGCCCTCAGGTGTTCAGCCGACAGATGGGCATACCGCTGCACCATCGCAACCGAGGCCCAGCCGCCCAGCTCCTGGAGCACGTTCAGGGGCGTACCCCTCTGCACGTGCCAGCTAGCCCAAGTGTGGCGCAGGTCATGCCAGCAGAAGTCGACCAGCCCTGCCCTTTCCACTGCTGCCCGATACGCCTTCGTGCTCGTCTGATGGACGGGCCTGCCGGCTTTCGGGAAAACCCAGGTCGGATGTTTGCCGAGCTGGGCCTCGAGGACTGCCGCCGCTGCGTCAGTCAATGGCACAGCAAGCGCCTTGCCGCTCTTCGCTTTCCCGGCGGGTATCCAGGCCGTCTTCCTGGCCAAGTCTACCTGCCACCACTCCAGATGCGTCACGTTCGCGCGCCGTAGGCCCGTCTCCAGGCTGAACTGTGCCATGGCTGCCAGGTGTGCCGGCAGCTCGGCAATGAGAGCATCCGCCTCCAGCCGCGTTATCCACCGGATCCGGCTCACCGTACCCTTCACGGCCTTCACCTTCGGAATTCTGTCGATCCATTCCCAATCGTCGCGCGCTTTGATCAGAACTGCGCGAAACGTGGTCAGGAATCGATTGACGGTATCCGCTCCAGGCTTGCATTCGCGCTTCTGGCCAGATTTGTAGACCTTTGTATATGGCTGCTGGCGTGCCTCGGTAATGTCCTTGATGAGCGTTTTGCCAATCTCATCGAGGTATTTGTCACCCAGCCATGGATCCAACCAGAGAAACGCGTCGCGGTCGTGCTTCAGTGATGCCTTGCCTTCGGTTTCGGCCTCGCGAACGAACTGCACCACAGCTTGCCGCCACGTGTATCGTGGCTTGGTGCCGAGGCGCTTCTGTTCCCAAAGCTGAGATTTCAGGCGGTCGTGGTATTCCTGGGCTTTCCTCTTGTCGGTAGTCCCAGTGCTTTCGCGTACTCGTCGTCCGGTGGGCGGCGTGATATCGATCCACCAGGCCGACGATCCTTCACGTCTGTAGATAGCCATCGTTTTTCCTCCTTGTAGCTGCTATCGCTTGACGCTCGCCGCGTGTAGTGTGATCGCAGATACTCGACCAAGTCAACTTCCAGGAAGACCCAGCACTTTCCCGGCTTTGCACCGGGAATGTCGCCTTGCTGGGCCTTGCGTAAAAGGGTAATGGGATGCATATGCAGGAAGGCGGCCGCGTCCTTCAAATCGAATGTTTTCACCGCTTCCGCCCCATCGTACGCTTGTGGATCACCATGCTGGCCACGATGCCAAAAGGACCGCCGAGCATGTAGGCGCAGATCTCCAGGATGGAATTCGTATCGGGCACGAGCTTGAGGATTACCAGGTTGCCGGTACTGATCATGAAGCTGGTCAGAAATGCCGCTCGATGATGGCCATTGTTCACGTTCAGCGACTGAAAGCCGAGACCGAAGACCGTGATGAACGTGGATGCGAAGAGGAGCAGCGCGGTCATTGCTCGATCCGGCGAAACGAAATGACCCACACCCATGGGTTAGATCCCCAGCTGCCGGGGCCGTTGATGGATTCCCAAAGCTTCTGGTATTCAGCTCGCGGTGATCCGGGGTAAAGTCCGGTCGCGGTTGGATAGATTCCCTCGGCCAATGAATCTTCATCGCTTATATCCTGCAAGCGCTCGACCCTGACTCCGGTAATCTCAAGCAGGATGCGGGAGGCCCAGCGGGGCATGTGAATAGATGAATGTTTCGTGTAAAACTCCCATGGGATAAAACCCCATATCCCGCTGCCATGGTAATCACTTTCCCCGTCCCAATTATCAGGTGGGGCAAGCCACCAATAACCAGGCACTGGTTCGCCTTCGGGGAGTTCAACTGTTTCGCTTCCGGTGGGAATAGGGGGATCGGTGAATTCCCCATTAACGCAATAATCAATCGTGGCATATTCGGGACCAAGGGACAGAAGCGAGCCACAATCGATCGTTTGATACCCGCTCGGGTTATCGCTGTCGTTCGTACACCAGAACGTCTCCCGCACCCATAGCCTGTCTCCGGGCTGACCGTAGGGGCATTTCGCGATAAATCCTTCGTGCGTGAAGTCCTGCCACACTCCACCACGGTCACGCATTGACCACACATAATCGCCGTACCATTTATCTCCAGGCTCCCTGTGAGCTATGCACTCGTGCCCCATGGATTGCATATTCCGCGCTCCCGACTTCACTATGCGCCTGGTCTGAGTCTTGGTGTCAGCCAGTAAAGCGCTAACCATGGGCGCGCTCATGATGATGGGGCGCTCTTTCATGCCTTCATCCCGTTTAGCGATACATCTTGTTCTTGCGCATTATTGATCGCATGGGTAACTTCCTCTCCCAGATTGCCGAAATGGTGACGGCGCTGGAGCGCGTCGTACTTATCGATGATCTTCCGGGTTTTCTCCAGGTATTCCAGGCGCGCTGCTTCTAGCTCTGCTTGCTTGGCCAGCCGCCAGGAGTGTTTCGTCTGAAGGAATTTTTGGTGTTCACTTATCATTTCACCTCCTATAGGTTGTCAGGTGGCGTCTCTGCCTGTTCACCCCTTCATCCTGTGAATCAAGACGCCCAGTTCGGGCTTGGTTGTGCCGGCCGGCAGAGAGGGATCGCTTCGCGTTTCCGTGATGAATCCGGAGCCATTGCCGCCGGTGACGCGCATGTGGTCGATCTCGGCTTTGGCGGAGTTGATGATGACCTGGGCTACGTCGGTGATGGCTCTCGCGCGCTCGATCTCCATGGGATTTTTCTTGTCCTGGAGCGACTCCAGGGTGGCGAAAAGATGACCTCTCAGGGTTTCAATCGTTTGTTTGTTGCTCATGCTTGCGTCTCCTGTGGTTAATGGTTTTGATGAGCCCGGCACGCATGCGCATGACATGCTTCAGGGCCTGCGGATAGTTGTGAACTGTGTTTCGCGCCATGAGCTCGCGACGGCTTATTAGCTCAAGGTTTTCCAATGCGCAATTGGACTTGTCGCCGTCGCGGAACACGACGGCATGGCCATCGGGGATCGGACCATTGGCTTCCGTCCACGTCTTTCGATGCACGTATTCCCACGTTCTCGGCTCCGCTACCTTGATCTTGAGATAGCCGTCGGTATCGACAACCTGGGTGCCGACCGGCACCTGGGTTTGCGGAACATTTCCCTTCTTGAATCGGGTGGCCTTCCCTCCTGTTTGAATACCCTTCATGCCGGCGTTCCAAGCCCGGTGGCCGGGTTGGAAACGCGTACCCCCGCCGTGCTTGACGAGCTGCTCCCCGCACTCGCGCCCAAGCTGGACCTTGAACTCAGGCGTTTTTTTGATATCGAGCGCCTCGGCCTTGGCATACAGTGCACGCACCGAGGTCCTATACCGTGCGGCGAGTTCGCCAGTTCTGGTTTCGGGGTAAAGCCTGGCGAACTCCTGCTCTTCAGTTTTGGTCCAGATTTTGCGAGTCATGAGCATATATTCCTAAATAGGTCCCGGCATCTGGCCGGGGCAGGCGGCTTAGAAAAATGTGGGAGGGCACGCCGCTGGAGATGTTATTTATAAACCGCCACCGTCTGCTGGGCGGTGCTGCCTTTATCTGGACTCTGCAACCATCCGCCCGTAGGCCGGAGCAGTCGAGTACACGCACATAAGCTCACCCGGTTCACCGTCGGCTTCCATATGACCCCTGCCAATCAGCTGCTGGCCTTGATCTGGTCGTGGGCACTGGGTCGTATCTGGCTGACGGTCGCGGTTTCCTATCCATGCCAGCAGGGCTAGCAGCAGGATAATGGCCAGCCAGGCCCACACGGTCATCGGATCATCGCTTTTTATCAGTTTGTGTTCTGGCATGATTTACTCCTCGTTGGAAAAAACGTTGGCGACCGTTTCATAAAGGTCGTCAATGGAACCGTTGTTGTGAATAGTGCGATCGCGCGGGAGCCAGGCAACGCCCTGCTCGCTGATGTGCTGCAGGGCGCTGCTGGCCAAACCGGTATATGCACGGGTGGTTCGATGGATATGCCAAAGCGCGCCCTGCAGGCGCACGTAGTCCGCTTCGTCTTCAAAGCGGACGTCGCTCAGGACAATGCCGTTGATGTGCAGGCAAGGTGAGGCCCGGCGATATGAGTCAACTTTTCTGGCTGCGAGCTGGACCCAAAGATCGGGCTTGATGCAGTTGCGACCCCAGGTCGTGCCCAGGGTCTGCATGAGGTACCGCGGCGACCTGCCCAGCCATGAAATGTAATCCTCTTTCTTGGTCCGATCGGACAGCTCCTCATCGGTCAAGCCAAGCATCGCCTTCAGGCCTTCGCGCATGGCATCCGCGAATGCAACTTGTGCAAATCCCTGGGTATCGCAGAGGAATCTCGCGACGGTATCCTTGCCGGATCCAGCCGGCCCCGTCAGCCCTATTAGCTTCATTCGGCCTCCGCGGCGGTCTTAGCGGCCGGATTTTTGGCCGCTCGTTTGCTCGCGGCGCTAGCCGCCTGGATCGAGGTTGGCCCCTGGTCTTCGCCGTCCGGTTCACCGGCGTGCGCAGCGGTTTTCGCGGCATCCGGTTTTTCCGCGCACGCAACCTTTTCATCTGCATGCGCAGCCGACGCGGGGTCAGTAGGGATTTCTCCGGGATTGGAAGCGGGATCGATGCCGGCGGCCGAGAGGATGGCGTTGAAAACGTGCGCCTCATTTGAATCGCCGGGATTCCAAGAATAATATGGTACGAGCGCGCTGCCATCATCAAAGGTTGATGAAAACAACTCAAGCAGTAGACGCTGTTGGTCTTTTTGAAAAAGCTCTGAGATGCGCCATTCCCACTCGGACCTATCCGAGGGAAGCCAATCTTCCTCGTTGCGCGCCCCGAAAAAAAGCTCTCTCTCTTTAGAATTTAGTCTCGAAAACAAACTCGCGATCATTATTGGGAAGCAGATGGTGATTGTTTTTTTAAGCATTGCACCGTCCGCCAACTGCTGGTGAAAGGCGGCTAGCAGGGCGACGCGACGGGCCTGTTCCGCCTCCTGAGCGACCATTCGCTCCCTTCGCTCTATTTCATAAGGTGACGGCTCCCTCTCCTTTTCTGGTTCAAGCTGAATGCCCTTTTCTTTGAGCATTTTTTTCGCGGCGACAACGTCGATTAAAACCACTGGATCGCCCTCATCTAGAACTAGCGTTCGGGTAGGTAGCTCGTTGCCGAGGAGTTCGGTCCATTTTCTGGATTCGGAATACTGTTTGCTCTCCCTGATGTAATCCGATGATTGCGGAATTGACCAGCTGTGCGTCAGTATCTTCTTCGCTTCGTCGCCGTGGATGGTGTCGGGCAGCGCTTTCAACCGCGCGATGTGCGCCTGGCGCTTCGCCTGGAAGCAGGCTGTATCCGTGCAGACGTCTGCACTTTTTATATCGGGAAAAATCTCGCGTGAGTTACCGCTCAGTTTGGGGCAATCGATGCAGCTGCCGGCTTCGGGAACAAGATCCGGATCAGCTTCGTCGAAGATTGCGTCATCCAAGTTGGTGGTGAATTGTCGCTGGATGATCTTGGCCGCGTCGCGATATGAGGGTATTCCGCCGTAATAGACGGCAGGTGTCGTGATTTCCTCTACTGCTTGCACCTGCAGCTTTTCGCCGGGGATGCGTGCGATCAGGAGTGCGGTGCTTGCTGTCAGCTTGCCGTCGTAAAAAGCCTCGCGCCCGGCTTGGCACAGTTCGCACAGCTTGAGGCTGGCATACACGTAGGCTTTGCTCTTGCCGATCTTGCTGTCCAGCGTAGCCACGGTGTATCCGTTGGCGTCGAGCAGCTGCTGGAACCCTTCGGCTTCCTCAAGGGGGTGCAGGTCGTTACGATGGAGGTTTTCCAGGACCTGGAGCTCGAGCGCCTCGAGATCGGTAAGGTCGCGAATAGTTGCGGGTATGGTTTCGAGGCCTGCCTTGACCGCAGCACGGTAGCAGCATTCACCGGCGACGATTTCGTACGATCCCTGCAGCTGCTCATGCTGCCGGACCAGGATGGGCTGCAGCACGCCAACTTTGGCGACACTCGCTGCCAATTCCTCGATCATTTCATCGGTGATCCGCTTGCGGGGATTGGTGGCAGACGGCGTAATCTTGTCCACCGGCAACAGCGCCTGGTGAACCAGATCCGACGATTGGATAAGGGTTTGCATTGTTCTTCTACGCCTCCATTATTAAGTGCGGGTTACGGCGTTCCCGCGATCCCTCGATGGCTCCGGCTTGGCGTCCGGCTGGGGGACGGCCCGTGTGGGCGGTTCTCCGCCGTACTCACCAGTGCCAGCTACACCGGAAATTCGTATCTTGTATGGCGGATGGGGACCAACTATAAACACGACGTTTAGTCATGTCAAACGTTTTGTTTAGTTTCCTGCTACAATTCGCTTTCGATGAATGAAACGGGAGGGGATATGGAATTGGGGAAAAGGAAGGTCGGTCTGTCAAAAGTTGACAGCAGGAGTGCGGTTCAGGCAGGCTCCAATCTCAACTATAAGAGCGGGGCCTCAAATGGCACAAATCATGGTTGCGCCGGTTTCAATCGTTTACAACGGGAAAGATGCGGAGCACCACCTCCTGGATGCTCGGGAATACGGGGAGTCGCTGGTCGGGGCGTCTAAGCTGTACTCAACAGTAGTTCACTACTGCGTATTAGGAACCGTTCCAAAGAGGAACTACAAAAAAGAGTTTAATTGCTATGCCAGCCCGCCAAGACAAGGGTCTTTTGAATATGTGGTGCTTATAAGTTCTATAACTGGCGAACTGGGATTATTCAATGAAATCTATAAGGCGGGATTAAGTGCGCTATTCCCGCTCATCGTAAGGGGCATAAAAGAAATGTGGACGAGGCCCAACGACAAAGTGCCAATTGAGTTAGCAGAAGTGATAAAACGGCAGGCTAGCAACAATCACGATTTGGCAATGGCGGCAACTAATGGTTTAGTTAGGGCCAATGACAATTTAACGCGAATAACGGAGATGCTGGTACAAACATTGCCACAGCTTGCGGAATCTACGCGCGGGTTTGGAAGGAGCTTTGTATCTCCGGTGGGAAGCTCTTGTTCCTCAATAAATCAATTCGCAAACACAAATCACGAATTGCCTATTTCCGAACCTGAGGCTGATGTAATTCGGGGTGGACTTGAAATGGAGGTTGATGATATGCAGCAATTTTTATGCAACCGAATAACTGAAATCAATGTTGAAAACGGGCATTGCATTCTTGATATCGCAGATTTAAAGAGAACTATTACCGGGAAAATTAGTGATCCGGTACTCGCGGCCCCGGATAATATTTATACGAGAGCTTTAAACAATCAGACGCCATTGGTGATAATGGCAAAGCCCGTCAAGCGTAACGGGGTCGTTCAAAAGTTATATGTCAGTGATGCCGGAGAATTGGAGTAGTTCTTCGTATCACCCCCGCTTCACTCCCTTTTTCCTCTCGAACCGTTGGGCGGGGTATTCGTATTTCAACGAGATAATTTCATCTTCCATTTCTTTCCCGCGTTTCCTTGCTTCATTGGCCAGGTCAAGAATTTGACCTGCCTTCACCCTGAGTTCTGAGCGTTTGCCCACATGAGGTAATTCCGCTGCAATGAGTTCAATGGATGTCAGGATTCTGAACAGGGACGGTTTAGGATCGTCGCTCATTCTGTTATCACATCAACCGGAACACCTAACTCTTTTGCAATTGCTGACAATACCGTGATGGTTCCGGTCCGCTTGCCTCCTTCGATCTGGCTCAAGAACGCCTTGCTGATCCCTGCTTTATCCGCCAGGGCTTGCTGAGTCAGCTTGCGATATTCCCGCCAGGCTTTGATAGGGTGAGCGCCGTCAAGTTCGGCGTGAACAACTTCGGAAGGAATCCGTGTTCCATCATCTGCCGCCATTGCTGCATCGTAAAGCGCAATATCATCCATGCCTTCTGCTGCGGCTACCAGGCGCTCGAATAGTTCCATGGGAACCACCGCATACTCCTTCTTGCCGTCTCGCTCTATAAATTGAATTCCAGTCATTTGTATACACCTCCACGCGGGGCAACCGCCACCACAAATATCGTAACGCTGTCATTTTCTACAGTGTAGATTACCCGCCAATCCCCTACCCGAAGCCGAAAACCAGGGCGGCCTTCCAGCTTCTTGATGTTGTTATTCTGAGCAAAAGGATCGGAGGCAAGTTGTTCAATTTTGCCGGTAATAGTCCGTGCCACATTGCGTGGGATAGACTTGAGTGTCTTTCTGGATTCCCGGCTGTATTCAATCTTGAACATGCACATATGTTAGCACAGTGCTAACATATGTGCAAACACTAGATGAGGAGGTTAGATGCACTATCCCATAGCGATTGAAATTGGCAATGAGACTCAGGCATGCGGTGTGGTGGTACCGGATTTACCGGGTTGTTTTTCAGCAGGCGATACGGTGGACGAGGCAATGACGAACGCGCATGACGCGATTCTACTGTACCTTGAGGCTTATCTGGATGATGGAAAGCCCTTCCCCAAACCTCTTCCTGTGGAAGAGCACAGGAAGAATCCGGAGTTCGAGGGCTGGGTGTGGGCGGTGGTGAACGTGGACTTATCCCGCCCTTTTAAGTGATTAATCACCAATTATTCTTATTTCGTCAAAAAGCTCAACTCGTCATCCAACTCGGCCACAAGGCACCTGGTATAGAGCGGATTTCGATGGCATTCGCCTGTCAATAGAAAGTCGAAATGCCGGTCTTCATAAATAACGATATGCGCAGCGCCGCTTATCTCCCCTCTTTCGGCTTCGCCATCGAGTTTCTTTATGCCTGCCTTCACATCGCTGGGAGAGGGTTTTTTGAACAATCGAATCGGTGGTGGAGGATTGTCATCCATTTTTTTTCCTCTTGGGTGCTTTGTCGGTTTTCGTTTGCAAACGAGTAATGCGTGGAGGAACACCGAGATGTGGGCGACGCCGATCCGGCATGTGCCCCATATCTACCTTACGTCGGTCAGTTTCCGGCCAAATTTTTACGGATTCTACCGATGCGGATTCTTCTTTTACACCATGATCTTGGTGTGGTTTAGACCGAGCATCGTTCACGGATAACTGATTTGATCGGGAAAGCAGGGAAACCGCCTGGAGCAAAGCGTTTCGGGCTTCCGTTTGAATGCTTTCCATTGTTGTAAGTATCCGTTTTTGTTCCGGGGTGAGCGACGAATTTGTTAATGGTATCGACATCATCCCACGGCCAGTAGCGATCCATCGCGCCAAAGCGCCAATCTTTTCTTCTATCTTCACGAGTTCGCTGTTAGGTACCCCTCTGCTTTTCCAGTTTTGAATGGTCTGATCTGATACCCCCAGCAAGCGAGCCACTTCGGCTGGAGTGTCCGCTTTTCCCAAATCCTTTGCTGCGCGAAGCAGCCTTTCATAGCTATTTTCCATCTCGTTTAGTTTATGCAGTGAGAACACAGCCGTGTTACACATTTTGTTTGACAATACTAAACATGATGTTTATTATTTCTCTCGCTATGAATAAAACCTTACAGCACTCAGAGATCATTGATGCACTTGGTGGTCCTGCACAAATCTCACGCGATCTTGGTTTTAACCCCGAGAGCGGAATTCAGCGAGTCCATAACTGGCGAAATCGGGGCATCCCCCCCAAAGTTCTTCTGGACCACAAAGACTATTTCGACCGCGCAAAGCAGTTCTCGAAAACACGGGAATCCAACCAACCCAAGGCGGAAGCATGAAAACAGAACACTTGTGGTTTCCCCATGATCCCGTCGATCTCAATGAGTGGGATCTGAACGCGATCCGAACTCGTTGGCGTAGAGATCTTGAATTACTTCAGCATCTGGATGCACCTGAATCGCTTTCTTCAAGACTATGCGATACGCGTCTTTTAGCAACCTATCCCGAATCGGATTCGGCGACACCTGGCGATAGCCGTCGAGAGCTGCAGCGAAGTGAGCGGCGGTTTTTCCGGAACCTGTTGCTTCGGCCAGTAACCCGGCTAATACCGCAAACGCTTCGGCGACTGCTCGCTCAAGCTGCTGCAATTCTTCGTGGGTGACATTCTTGCCTGACTTCGAAGTGCTCATGGGAACCCCTTTCGTGACGAAAATTGATGTGCAAATCGAGTTTATCACGGCTGAGGTTCCCCTCTTTTTCATCGCGCCCAAAACCTGCGGCTTACCGCAGCGCGATTACATGATGAATCAGTTTCGGCTGAATAAAAACGTCGTTTTTCCGGTGAAAACGACATGAGCATCAAGGACGTCGTCTATCGCGTGGTGCACGGTTATCCAGGCGGCGTCCCGGCCATGGCGGCTCGGATGGGCATCAGTAAGCACGTCCTGCAGAACAAAGTTAACCCAAACAATTCCACGCACCACACCACCTAGGAGGAGCTGGAGGAAATCCAGATGTACGCCGACTCCGACGAGATCGCCAAGGAATTCTCTAGCCAGCGCAGCATGGTCTGCATCCATATTGCAAAGCACCAGGGCGCGTCCGACAAAGAGCTTTTCGATCTCATCATCAACATGGAGCGGGAAAAGTCGGACTGGCTCAACTCTATCCAGAAAGCATTGGCGGACGGCGTCATCGATCCCACCGAATTCAAGCGCATCAAGAAAGAATCCATGGAGCATCTTTCCGCAGTTGCCGAGTTTGCAAGCCGGATCGAATCGATCGTGCAGGAAAGACGGCGCCAGCCTCGCAACAGCAAAAGGCTGGGCAAGAGCAAGTGAACAAGTTGGCTCCCACTGCCCTCCAGATCAATACCGTCCTCAGGCGAGCGGCTCCCATATCGGACTCTGGCGAGGCCCGACTGATCATCGCAATCCTTGGCATGGCAGTGACCGACACCGTGACCCCCTTCAAGCATCGCACGCCTCACCGGCATCTCGCGCTGCAGTTCTTCCGAGAAGGTGCGTACCGGCTCTATTGCGAGCTCGTTGATCTAGATCCCGACTGGGTTGGGAAGTTGCTATACGACTACGCCGGTATCGAATGCGGCAAGAGTTGGAAGCCATGCGCTTGATCAATCGCCAGGCCTCGCCGCAACTGCGCCAGCTTCACGCGCTAGCACACGCGATCAAGCAAAGGAAGAACAAGAAACCCGTGGCCAACGCCTGGTTCAAGAAGGCCAAGGCAATGCTATCTAGGAAGGATTAAGAGCAACCAAAACAGTTTCATAACAGGATTCATCAATGCAAAAAAACGCCACGGCATCGTGCCTTTCAACCTTCGAAGCAACCAAAGCAACGCGCTCAGGTGCTGTTGAAGAATCCCGAATCTCGACGATATGCACGCGTTCGCTGTTTGTTTTTGCTTCCTGCGCAACTACCAGGCGCCGGAGGCATTCGTTACTCGCAACTGTGGCGGTCGGCGGATCCGCTCTCGTGTCGCCGATAAGAATCGCCGCAAAAAAAGGCTTATCGCCGGCCAATACATCAAGCACGAGATATTGGAATTTGCCGGACTGAGGATGAATCGCACTGGAGATTTTCATGAAAGATGAGTTGCAGGTCGAAAGCAAGATTGTGGCAGAAATAGCGGATGCGAAATACGTATCCGGTCCAGCGATTCCGGTAGATCTGTCGATTCTGGAAAATCGAAAAGTGATCATCTGGACAGAAGCCTCGAAATAATCCCGTCTCGCCTCCGTGTCCAAAATCGACTTCAAAGCCATTGCCTCCGCCGCGCTGTCACGCGCGGATTCCTTATTACGGCAGTGGCTGCCTGATGGGAAGCGGGATGGGCATGAGTACAAAGCGCTTAACCCGACTCGCGCCGATAGCAAGCTCGGCTCCTTCTCGATCAATCTCAATACCGGCGCCTGGGCTGACTTTGCCACCGGCGACCAGGGCGGGGACCTGGTTTCACTCTACGCATTCCTACATGGCCTCGATCAGCCAAAAGCCGCTCGGGAAGTTGCTGAGCTTGTCGGAATCGACATTTCCGAAGACAAGCCGAAGGCCAAGCAAAAGCCCGATCTCAAAGTTGTAAAGACGCCATGGAAGCCCATCCTGCCGGCTCCAGCTGATGCTGGACCTCCACCGGTCGCCCACTATGCGCGCGGTAAACCACAAGCGGTTTGGACGTATTACGACGCTGAAAAGCGAATCAACGGGTATGTGTACCGGTTCGCCACTTCCGATGGGGGAAAAGAAACTCTCCCCGTCTGCTTCTGTGAGCATGGAGAGACAGGGCAGCGTGAGTGGCGGTGGCTGTCCTTCCCCGAACCGCGGCCGCTGTATGGCCTAGATCGCCTCGCTGCTCATCCGAACCTGCCGGTACTGCTGGTCGAAGGGGAGAAATGCGCGGATGTGGCCGTTGATCTTCTGCCCGAGCTGGTCATCGTCTCCTGGCCTGGAGGCGGGAAGGCGGTCGATAAGGTCGATTGGTCGCCCCTCTATGGCCGCAACATCTTCGCCTGGCCAGACTGCGACGCGCAGCGAGAAAAACTCAGCAAGACGCAAAAGGAACTCGGCATCGATCCGCTGACCTTGGCCCTGCTTCCTGAAGCGAAGCAGCCAGGCATGAAAGCGATGCTGGATATCGGCGCGCAGCTGGTGGCGGCGGAAGCAAGCACGAAATTCCGGATCGTCAACATCCCCTTCCCGGGAGAAAAGCCGTCCGGCTGGGATATCGCTGACGCAGTAGCGGATGGCATGAATGCCGATGCGCTCAAGGCTTTCATTCGAAATCTGCGCAAGCCTGCGGAATCCGGAAAAGGCGATTCCACGCAACGGCCGCTTCGCGATGAGACGGGCGATAGCTCGGACTGGGATTCTTCCTGGCTGCTATGGAAGAAAGGCGACATCGTTCCTTGTCTTGCCAATGTGTTTGACATATTGCGCAACGACGAGGCCTGGAAAGGCGTCCTGGCTTACAACGCTTTTTCGTACCAGGTGGTGAAGCTCAAACCACCACCCTACGCAGACGGAAAAATCGGCGACTGGGATGAACAGGACGATGCGCAAACCACGATGTGGATCACCCGGAAGTACAAATTTGCGCCTTCGTCGAAGCTCACCGCCGACGCTGCGGAAGCAATCGCAAAATTTCATAGCTTCAATCCCGTTCAGGACTATCTCAAGAGCTTGCAATGGGATGGCGTGTCACGGGTTGAGGAATGGCTTTCTGATTACCTGGGCATAGCAAAAACCGAATATTCCACCCGTGTCGCAAAGTGGTTTCTGATCGGCATGATCGCACGTGCGATGAAGCCGGGAGTGAAATTCGACTATTGCCTGGTGCTTGAGGGCGAACAGGGAAAGCTGAAGTCCACTGCACTGCGCGTCCTGGGCGGCGAGTGGTTTGGCGACACCGACCTGGACCTGAACAACAAGGACAGCATGAGCGCAATTCGCGGCAAATGGCTGTATGAATTTGCCGAACTGGGATCGTTGGCCAAGTCTGAAGCGACGCGTCAAAAGTCGTTCCTGTCGCGCCAGGTGGATGAGTTCCGGCCGGTGTATGGCCGCCGAGAGATCCGCAGCCCACGGCAACTCGTTTTCGGTGGGACCACCAACGAGTGGGAGTGGAACCGCGACCCTACGGGCGGTCGCCGGTTCTGGTCTGTGAAATGCGATTCGGAAGTGGATTACCAAGGCCTGTCTCAGGCGCGTGATCAGTTGTTCGCGGAAGCCTACGCGCTGTTTGTTGCCGGGGAAAGATTCTGGCCAACCGGCGAAGAACAAAGAAGCATCTTCGACCCTGAGCAGCTCAAGCGCACCGTCGCTGATACCTACGTAGACATGCTGCATGACTGGGTGGAAAAGCAATACCGGGAATTCTCCATGGCGGAGGCGGCCCTGGATTGTTTGAAGCTCGATGCATCCAAGCTCACCCGCGATGTGCAAACCCGGATTGGCAGTGCTTTGCGCCAGCTCGGCTGCACTCGTCACGAAAAACGAACAAATATCATTCGGCACTGGTACAAGCCCCCCGAAAGAAATGGGGCAACGTCGACGGCCGGAGATGCGGAAGGAGGGAACCGTGAATCGATTCCTTTCTGATTTCGAAACAGAGGTATGGAAGGTATGGAGCAGGTGTGGAACCCTGAAACCCGCATGGGTAGGGCTTCTTCCATACCTTCCATACGTTCCATACCTTTTTTCTCATGCACACACGCACACGCGCACACGCGCGCGCACGCGCGTACACACACATCATTTTCAGTATGGAAGGTATGGAGGTATGGAAGAGTCAACAGGGATAAGGGTTTCCGCCTTCCACACCTTCGAGCGAGGTATGGAGCAGGTATGGAACCGATAGAAAAAATAGACGTTGCAACGGTCACCAGGGAGCAAGTGAGGGAAATGTTTCCCGAGTGCGTCGCCTTTGCCGATGAAATGCGCGAGTTGTTTGGCCCTGGGGTGAAGCCGGTCTACATGCGGGAGGGAAACAGGGAAATCGGTGTGGCCAGCCCGAAGCAGGTCGATGTCCCTTCGCCTCCAAAGCTGGTTTCTTCGGTGCCGACAAGCGTGAGGTGGAGGAAATGACTGAAAGGAGCTATGCCCTGCCTGCCAGCTATTACCGCGATCCTGCTGAGACGCTTGAGCAGCTGGAGCTCGATAGCCTGGGCTGCAGGCTGTGCACTCAGCACGTGGTCTTTCTCGGGCGCTCGCTCTGCACCCATGAAAAGAACGAGAAGCAGGAGGGTGTGCCGAGGATCGGGCATCGATGCAAATGGTTTGATGAGAGGAGATAGACCATGTGCGACAGAATTTACAAAGCAGTATCGGAGAACTTCATTCGGCAGATGCGCAACTGGGCCCTGACTACTGCTGGTGTCGTCCCGATGAGCTACGCCATTAGCTCCTGTTATGGGATATCGGCCGGAGATACTTATGGTGAATCAGGTGAACCGGTTTTGCTCGGTGAGGCGGAAGATGTCAATGTCGCTCTCGCCAAGCTCCCATTGCGCTACCGGATGGCTGTCACGCTTTTCTGGCAATACGAGGGACGCCCACTTGCGTGGTTTGCCAGAAGATGCGGAGACGGGGTGGACTGGCGCACGTTTGAACGGCGTGTAATACATGGCCATGAACTGCTGGTAGCGGAGATAGCTCGAAATCATGAGACGGTGGAGCTTTATCGTGCGGCAGTTAGGAAAATTCAAACGGCTTGACTTTCCTTTTTTGTCGGTTTATCCTCCAGCTTGTAAGAGTTTCAGAAGTCCGCCAAAAACAAGCCAGCCATCCGCGCTGGCTTTTTTATTTTCTATAGGCTACAGTAGAGCTTCCTTTACTCTTCCGGGAAGCCAACCATGAGACTGATCGCAGCGCTAGGGGTGTTTGCTTTACTCGCAGGATGTGCCGGTCCAACCATATATGCTAAACCAGGCGTCACTCCTGAGCAGGAGCGCCAGGATTTCGCGGAATGCAAGTTCGAATCGCTGAAGGCGACCGGAAGCGCCCCAGGTGGATCCATCATGTACGATACCTCTACGACGATAGCCAATGACCTTGCTACAGGAATGCGGCAAGGCGAGATTATGCAGGCTTGTCTCGTGGCGAAGGGATACTCGCCTAAGACTCAGTAACGAATTGGATAGGATATGTCAGATTCGATGGTGGCAGCCAACAAAGCGAAGAGCGAACTTGAGAATCTGATTCTAGAGAACATCAAAGCGTTCGAAGCAGAGTATGGCCTTGGAGTGCAAAGTGTCAATCTTGTTCATCGATACTGTATCGGGTCTCCTAACACTGTTGCGAGCGTGAGCTTAGTGGTAGAGATTGGATGGGACATTGAACCGAACAAAGCCGCCTAACCAGCGGCTTTTTTATTTTCCAAGGTACTCCCAGGACCCGCGGTCCACACGGCGCGCAAGACCGTGAAAAAGCGCTAGTGACTTGAGCCGCATGGGGTGGTCATCTTGGGGTGGTCTGTACGGTCAATTCGGTGGTCGTGTAACGCTCAGTAGGTAGACGCGATGGCAGACTTCGTTTCGCTGAGGGAATTCTCCCGCCGCCTGGATGTGAGGCTTTCCGCCGTTCAGAAAGCGATCAGGACCGGCCGCGTGACATGCGTCAAACGAGATGCCACTGGTCGCATGGTCGGCGTCAACCCGGAACTCGGCCTGCAGGAGTGGGCGCGCAACACCGATCCTTGTGAAGCCGTGAAGAGCGGCAAGATAATCGAAGCACCGACAACCGCTGCCGCACAGCAGCTGCCGCTCGTGCAGACGTCTGCACAGCAACCGGCCGATGCCGAACCCGCAGCGCCAGGCTACCAGGACCATCGCGCGAAACGCGAAAAGCACCTGGCCGATATCGCCGAGCTGGAGTATCTCGAACGCGTCGGCACCCTGGTCTCTGCCGCTGATGTCGAGCGTGAGATTAGCGAAATCTTCACGCTCCTCAAGAGCAATATTTTCCGTATTGTCGATCGCAAGGCGCAGTTGCTCGCAACGGAAAGCGACCCTGCTAGGATCGAACGATTGCTCAGAGCCGAACTGACACTGGTATTTGATGAATGCTCGCGTGGATTTGACGACACTATTGCCGGCCGGACTGAGGAACGCCCGGAAGCTATGCCGTAAGGTTGCTGCGCGCGCACTGGCGCCTGAGCCGGATCTGACCGTCTCCGCCTGGTCTGACCAGCACCGCAAGCTATCGTCGAAAGCTTCTTCGGAACCTGGACAATGGCAGACCTCTCGCACGCCTTACCTACGCGAAATAATGGATGCAATGTCCATGTCGCATCCGTGTACCGATGGCGCCTTCATGAAAGGCACCCAGATCGGGGGATCAGAGGCGCTGTATAACGCGATCGGCTACATCGCCGACCAGGTACCCTGCCCGATCATGCTGGTGATGCCCACTACGGATACCGGCAAGCGCGTATCGAAACAGCGCCTGCAGCCAATGATCGATGAAACGCCTTGCTTGAGAACAAAGTTTGCCGAGGTTAAATCGCGGGTATCGTCGAACACGGTACTGATGAAAGATTTCCCTGGCGGCGTCCTGGTCATTACCGGAGCCAACTCCGGCCCGGGCCTTCGCTCGATGCCGGTGCGGGTGCTGCTGCAGGATGAGATCGACGCATATCCGGACGATGTGGACGGTGAAGGTGACCCCTCAGCGGTGGCAGACAAGCGCACCGACACTTATGCGCGTGCGAAACGTATCAAATGCTCAACGCCAAAGATCAAAGGTATATCCCGCATTGACCGCTTATATCAGGCCGGGACACGCGCACGCTATTACGTTCCATGCCCTCACTGTCAACATGAACAGAACCTGCGGTGGGACCGGATGCGCTGGGAGTTGATGCATCGTTGGGAGGCACAGTGCGCGGAGTGCGGGGGCATCTCCGAGATTGATGCGAATGCTCAGGATGCAATTACCTGCCGGCATTGCCAGGCCGGTATCACAATCAACGATAGCACCGTACGTGAGGTGGTCACCGATGAAATCGAGCGCGTCTGGTATGAATGTGAAGGCTGCGGCGAGCCGATCCAGGAGCACCATAAAACCTCGATGCTTGAGCAGGGCCGGCACATCCACCATGCGCCGGGCCCAGGTATGGTTCTGGAAGACCACGATCCGGACCCGCATGCCCTGTGGGCCATGGTCCGGGGGGAAGTAAAGCGCTTCCTGCCCAACTGGACAAAGCCTCTGTCCTGGCATGTTTCGGCGCTGTACTCCCCGCTCGGATGGTTCAGCTGGCATAAGGCTGTGCGCCAGTATCTGGATGCCCAGCAAGGCGGTCATGATGAGGGGACTGGCGAATCCCTGATGCAGGTTTTTGAAAATACGGTCAACGGAGAGCCATTTGAGACCGCTGGCGAACAACCAAAAATCAACGTCATTAAACAGCGCGTCGAGAATTATCAGCTAGGAGAAGTACCTGCTGGCGGCTTATTGCTTGTGGCGGGTGTTGATGTACAGGGCGATCGACTGGAAGTGGGAGTTGACGCATTCGGGCGTGGTGAAGAATGTTGGACCATTGATTATCAAATTATCCACGGTGATCCTCGTAAGATCGGGCCTGGGTCCGTTTGGGATGCTCTGCTTGATTTGCGTATGAAGTCATATCCCCATGCGGGTGGATCAACTCTTAGAATCACCGCAATGGGTATTGATAGCGGCTTCTATTCGCAAGACGTTTATCATTTTTGCAGGGTGAACGCACGTTTCAACATCTTCGCTATCGATGGGCTGGAGGGCGCCGGTAGGCCCGCGCTTGGCAAGGCCAAATGGTGGGACGTTACCTATAAAAATATTACCCATAAAAAAGGTGTCCAAAAGTGGCCCGTTGGCACGTTTACGATTAAACAAACAATATACGATCGACTTGGATTGGATGAGCCTGGGCCCCGTTACTATCATTTTCCTCGCGGCTTACCTGATGAATATTTCGAACAGTTGCTGTCAGAAAAACTAACCCGAGAACGAGCACGGGGCGTCGAACGACAGAAATGGAAAAAAACTAGGGCGCGTAACGAAGCGTTGGATACAAAGGTTTACTGCTACGCAGCGGGCGTCTATGCCGGTATGTACAGGGCCCCTTGGGATTTGTGGGATTCGTTATTAAACCCGGTGCAACACGACATGTTTGCCAGAAAGAACGCGACACTACCGCCAGCGAGGCATGACGCGGGGGGCGCGGTTTCCGCGTCCCCACCGGTGCCACCGGCCGTACCGCAACCCCAGCAACCCGCCTCGAGCGGGTTTTTTAATGCCCCCAAAACGCGGCGTATGCGCAGCACCGGCATCACAGCGAGATAAACCATGGCCGGAATCACACTTGAACAAGCCGAAGCGCAGCTTGCCCTCTGGATCGAGGCCGACATGCGTGTTTCCAAGAAGCAGGAATACACCATTGCTGGACGTACCTGGCGTGCAGCTGACGCGGCCGAGATCAGCAACAAGATCGATTACTGGAATGGCTGGGTGCAAAGGCTTTCGCGCGGCGGCAATGGCGGCATGCGCATTCGCGGAGTGACGCCCGCATGAAGTTTTCCGTGAAGGTTGGCCGTCGGGAAATCGCGGTCAACGAAAACCTCGTCGATCGCGCGGTACGCTACTTTAACCCGACCCGTGCCCAGCGGCGGATGCAGGCGCGCCTGCAGATGGAGGCATTTTCCGGGGGGAACAGTTACACGGGCGCATCCAGGTCGCGGCGTTCGATGAAGGAATGGCATACCACGAGCGGCAGTGCCGATGGCGATCTGCTAGGCGATCTGCCGGCGCTGCGCGAGCGGTCGCGCGATCTGGTGCGCAATGCGCCCCTGGCAACCGGGGCGATCAATACCGTAGTTACCAATGTCATTGGCACCGGGCTCTCGCTTCAATCCCGGGTGAACCGCGAAGTGTTGGGCATGACGGAGGAACAGGCGGCGGAGTGGCAAAAAAGCGCCGAGCGTGAATTCCGGATGTGGAGCGAGAGTCCAGATTGCGATATCACGCGGACTCAGAATTTCTATGAGTTGCAGGATCTGGCCTTTCGTGGCGCGCTGGAATCAGGCGATTCATTTGCCCTGCTACCTCACCTAAAGCGGCCTGGGGACGCCTATGGACTGAAGGTCCAGCTGGTGGAAGGCGATCGCGTATGCAATCCAAATTTCGCGATGAACAAGCTCAGTATCGCCGGGGGTATAGAACTCGACGAAAATGGCGCGCCGCTCGCGTGCCACATACTGAGGAGCCATCCGGGCGACTTCAGATTCAAGAATGGCGAGTGGGACCGCATCCCCGTCTTCGGAGACAAAACGGGACGCCGTAATGTCCTGCACCTCTTCAAGCGGGTGCGCCCAGGGCAGAACCGCGGTGTTCCATATCTGGCGCCGGTCATCGAGGCGTTGAAGCAGATCGACCGCTATACCGAGGCCGAGATCATGGCCGCGGTCGTGTCCGGCATGTTTACTGTTTTTGTTCACTCTGAGGGACAAGGGCTGGACCCGGCGAATCAGATGGGCATGGCTGCCGAGACAGGGGCTCGTCCGGCTGATACCGATATCAAGATGGCGTCCGGAGCCATCATCGATCTCGGGCCCAATGAAAAAATCGAGACGGCGAATCCCGGCCGGCCGAATACCGCCTTTGATCCTTTCGTCATGGCCATACTGCGGCAGGTTGGCGTAGCTCTCGAATTGCCGTTCGAAATACTGGTCAAGCACTTCACGGCCAGCTATAGCGCGGCTCGCGCAGCGATGCTCGAGGCATGGAAGTTTTTCCGGGTGCGCCGTGAATGGATCGCCTCGCGGTTCTGCCAGCCGATCTACGAAACGTTCCTGGCCGAAGCGATTGCTAGCGGCCGCATCCTGGCGCCGGGCTTCTTCGATGACCCGCTGATCCGTGCCGCGTATTGCGGTGCGCAATGGCAGGGTGACGGTCCTGGCGCTATCGATCCTCTTAAGGAAGCGCTGGCAGTAGAGAAGCGGCTCGACATTGGGATGACCACGCTGACAAAAGAAACCGCTGCATACGATGGCAGTGATTGGGAAGACAACCATGCGCAGCAAGTGCGCGAAAACGCGATGCGCCGCGAAGGCGGACTGATAGCCGAGCAACCCGCGCAAGCAGCGTCCGAGGTGTTCCCGGCGGACGATTCATCTGCCGGTAATGATGGACTGGCAGAGACGAGCGAGCGAGACAGCACTCCTGTCGATGGCATTCGGCTGATTGATACTGCCGGTATTGCGCGGCTGGAGGCACTTGAAGAATCACTTAAGCATGTAATGCAAACCGTAGAAAAAATCCGCTTCGATCATCCACCCCGCAAATACGTGCAACACGTGGAGCGCGACGAAAACCACGAAATCATCCGAGTCACAAACACGATAGTAGAGGATTAAAAATGGCAAACGTACTTTTCAACAAGGGCCGTGAAGGCGTCCTGGACCGCACCATCGATATCACCGGTGACGTGCGAGTGATGCTGGTGAAGAGCACTTACACATTCAGTGCCGCGCACGAGTTCCTGTCGGACATCACATCCGGAAACGACAATGGTCGCAGCGCCGCGCTGGGGTCCAAGACTTACACCGATGGCGTGTTCGATGCCGGGGATACGTCTCTGACCGCGACTGGCGCCGTTGCCAGCAACGCCCTGGTGCTGTTCCAGCATACCGGCTCGGACGCTACCGCGCGGCTGATTGCCTATATCGACACCCCGAGCTCGGGCCTGCCATTTACGCCGAGTGCGGGGCAGACGGTAAATATCACTTGGGATTCGGGCGCCAACAAGATCTTCAAACTGTAACGGATAAGGGCCTTGGCATGATCAACAATATTCTCATTGGATGCATTGGCACAGCGGCATTGAGTTTCGGCGTGGACGATGCCGATGCCATGGTGAAAAAGGTCATCGTCGATATGACTGAGGCTGGGCGCAACGTATCGGTAATTCTTTACGATGCTGCGTCTCAGCCGGTATTCCAGCAGGATTTCTCTGCTGATGGGCAATTGCACACCGTTGACTTGACCGAGGCGCAGCAAGTGGCATATCGCACCGAAACAATGACCGTACCAGCGACCGGCGAGCAAGTCACAATGATGGTTGATCCGCAATACACCTTCAGCGGGATTTAATTGGCCTCTACGCAAGTGCAGGGCAAGGCTGCCCTCGCGACAAACGCTTTCAGCCTGACGGCCAATGTTTCAGCCGTCGACAATCTGGTCACGCTGGAGATCACCTGGCAGGGCGCGGCCGGCCTGTCTATCGCAAGCATTACCGATAATCAGGGCAATACCTGGACCATAGAGCCGAGCACCAAGGCATACGTCCCAGCACTGACTCAGTACATTCAGATCGCCTGGTGCAATGCCAAGTCCGCTGGCACGCTGTCCGGCACCGTTACGCTTTCGTCCGGCACCTGCAAAGGAATATCCTGCGACGAGTGGAATAATGTCGCAGGGAAGTTGATCTTTGATGCCGGCATCTTTGCGACCGGCAACGGCCCTACGCTGAATAGCGGAAGTCTTACGACCTCATCTAACAATGAGCTGGGTATAAGTCAGTGCGTAGCCGACGGCTCTTTGGGGCCTGGATTTACTAATCCTACAGGGGGATTCTCAAGCCTGCGGTCGAGTACTCCTTACTGGTATTACGAGGAGCTGCTTAACCTTGATCTAGGGACTGCGGGATCAGAAAGCGCGGGGTCGACGCTTATCTCAGGGGCATCCAAGAATTGGGGCTGCAATTTCGCGGCGTTCAAGGTTGCAGCCGGAGTGAGCCCGGCAGATATTACTGATGCGGGCAACATACCTCCAGTAGAGTCTGTTAGTAGCCCGGCAGTTGCAGGCGGTATATCTGGAAGCGGTGCTATCAGCGTGGAAGCATTGGGGAGCATTGCGCTTTCCGCCGCCGTCGCCTCGACCGGCATCCCCTCGACTGAAGCGGTAGGTCAACCTGCCATTGGTATAGCCGCACAAGAAGTTTTCCCGTCGAGCATCGCCCGCGATGAGGCGTTTGGCAATGGGGAATTGTCTGCCACAGTAGGGGCAGAAGGCGTAGCGACGGCCGAAGCAATCGGGCAGCCTGCAGTAGGCGGCGTCGCAGCGCAGGAAATTACCACCGCTGGTATAGCCAGTGCGGAAGCGCTGGGGCAGCCATCCGCCAGCGCTGCAATACAAACGACAGGCATCACTTCTGCCGAGTTTGTTGGCCAGCCGAATGTCGGCGCGGCCGCAGCTGAGATCACTGCCGGCAGCATTGCCTCCGGCGAAACGCTGAGCTCGCCTGCTGTTGCCGGTGGTATCGATCTTGCCGGTATTGCCAGTTCGGAGACTATCGGAAGAGCAGCGCTCGATATCCGCATAAGTGCCGCTGGTATCGCTTCCGCTGCTGCGGTCGGCGCGCCAATTGTCGGCGAGATTGTCCCGGCAGAGATTACAGGCGCAGGCGCGATCGCCAGCGCCGAGGCCTTCGGCCAGTCTTCGGTATATCCACGGGTGCCGTACACCGGTACCGGCTTCCAGCCCGGATCAGGCCACCGCCGCCCAGTACGCAACCGCATGTCACGCCGAATCGAACTGAACGCAATGCCGCACGGCATCGGAGATGGCGGAATCGCGAGTGGGGAACGTTTTGGATATCCCGCACTTAAATGGGGTGGCCGCAGCCGCAAGGTGCGCGACGAAGAATTTTTGCTTCTCCACGCCGCGTAAATAGGAGATCGCATGAGCAAACTGTTGGACATCGTCAATTCTCCCTGGGCAATCCAGCCCGACAAGCTACGGGAAATCCGCGCGATTTATGAGACGCATCTCAAGGGCGAGAAAATAGATCTCGATGGCGTCCGGGCGCAAACCGGCCTCTCCCTGGTGAACGGTTCGCAGGGGTATGACGTGGTTGACGGCGTGGCCATCATCCCAATCATGGGCGTGATTGGAAAACGCATGAACATGTTTTCCGCTATCTCCGGTGGCGCTTCTTCCGAGCTGATCGGCAGGGACATCCGGGACGCGCTAGCGGATGATTCCGTGCGCGCCATCATTCTGCATATCGACTCGCCAGGCGGAACGGTGGACGGGACGCAAGCACTGGCCGATATCGTCGCTCAAGCAAGCGAACAAAAACCCGTCGTGGCGTTTGCCGATGGCCTCATGGCTTCTGCCGCCTATTGGATTGGCTCCGCCGCCGAGGCAATCTATATCGATGGGCCAACGACTCAGATCGGTTCAATTGGCGTGGTGGCGTCGCATACCGATATCAGCCAGGCCGAAGCCAGCAGAGGAATCAAGACCACTGAAATCTCCTCCGGTAAATACAAACGCATTGCTTCCACCTACGCACCCCTGTCCGAAGAGGGCAGGAAGTCTATACAGGACATGACGGACTACATTTACTCGATATTCGTCAATGCCGTGGCAATTAATCGCGGCGTTTCAGTCGAGATCGTCCTCGCGAATATGGCAGACGGAAAAACCTTCACCGGGCAGCAGGCGATAGACGCGGGACTGGTGGATGGCATGACCACGCTTGACGCATTGATTGCCAGCCTGGCGGCAGGCAATGACCCCCTCACTTTGCCAGCCGGTGCTGCTGGCAGTGTAAAAACTCGCGCCGGTGTTGCGCATCCCCACTCATCATCTGATAAAGGAACCGATATGCAAATCACGAAAGACATCGTTGCAAAGAATCACCCCGACATCGCCGCGGCATTCATCGCCGAGGGCCATGCCCAGGGTCATGCCCAGGGGCGTTCCGAAGGCATGAATGACGGCGCGACCCGGGAGCGTGAACGCATCCTGGCCTTGGATGGGCTGCCGGCACGTGGCCATGAAAAGCTCATAGCATCGTTCAAGGCAGACGGAAAAACCACCGCCCCGGAAGCCGCCCTGCAGCTGCTGCAAGCCGAACAAGCCAAGGGCGGACAGATGCTGTCGGCCTTGATCAAAGACGCGCCTGCTGCCGTTCCCGCTGCTCCCGAGCCGGAGGCAAACGCCCGCGCTGCCGGGGATGACCGCCCGGTAGAAGACCGGTGCAAAGACACCTGGGAAAAGGATGCAAAGATCCGCGCCGAGTTCGGCACCCTGGAAACCTATACTGCCTACGAAAAAGCGCAGTCGGCCGGCCAGGTGCGTGTCCTGGGGAAAAAGAGCTAACCAACGCGACGACAGCAACAAACCGCCGAACCCGCCAACATCTGGCGGGTTTTTTTATGCCTCGTTCTAAAAGGAAATAAAAATGAAATTCACGAAATCGTACGTTCTCAATATCGCGCTTGCGGCCGTTGTTGTCGGCTCAATGCTTTTTTTCGGGATGCCACAGGCAGCCGACGCAACCTCGCTCCTGCCGTTTGTAGCAGGGTTTGGCATGACCACGCTGGCAGCCAATACGCCTCGTGCCTACGAGCTCGGCAACCGCAATGATATCCCCATGGTTGCAAGCGACATCATTTATGAAGGCGCAGCCGTGGGTATTGTTGCTGCCAGTGGCCATGCCCGTCCCCTGGTAGCAGCTGATGGTTTTGCCGGGTTTGCCGAATCGAAAGCAGACAATTCCGCGGGTGCCGCGGCTGCGATAAACGTGCGCGTTGTCACTCACGGCCTGATCCAGCTCCCGATCGGAAGCCTGGCCATAACCAATATCGGCGCAGCCGTCTACGCCTCCGACGACAACACCTTCACCCTCACGGCGACCTCCAATACCAAGATCGGGAAAGTTGTCCGGTTTGTCTCTGCCGGCGTCGGCGTGGTCGCGTTCGAAGCCTTCACATCCTAAAGCGGCGAGCAGAGATTCAGTCACCCCAGCAACTCGACAATTTCTTATAAGGAACGAAAATCATGGATCAAAGCATACTCTCCAGCCGGGCGGTCATCGGCATCTATTACGCTCGTCTGGAAACCAATCCTGGCCTGGCATGGGTGGACGCCGTGTCAAACATGTTCGGCTCAGACCAGACCAGCGAAACCTACGCTTTCCTGGGACAGTCCCCTGCCATGCGCGAATGGATTGGAGGCCGCCAGGGCAAAGGTTTAGCCGCTAATTCGCTGATACTGACGAATCGGCATTATGAAGCCACGCTCGAGATTGCGGTGCGCGACGCCCGGCGGGACAAGACGGGGCAAATCGTCGCTCGCGTCAATGAGTTTGCCGACCGCGCCATCACGCACTGGGCCAGCCTGCTTTCCACTCTGCTCATCAATGCGCCCAGCACTGTCTGCTACGACGGCCAGTACTATTTCGATACCGATCACTCGGAAGGCGATTCCGGTACGCAGAGCAATAACATCAGCGTCGATATCTCCGCCTTGCCCGCCGCGGTACATGGCGCGAGCGCAGCCACACCCTCGGTCGAGGAAATGCAGCAAAGCATTCTCGCCGGCATCGCGCAGATCCTGTCATTCAAGGATGACCGCGGTGAACCAATGAACGAGAACGCGCAGTCGTTTATGGTGATCGTCCCGGTGCCGCTGTTCCTGGTGGCCTCCGCTGCCGTCAGTGCGGTGACTACCGCGGCCATGCAGCAGAACCTCAACGCCAACCTCATCGCAGGAATGAAGGTCGACGTGCAGATGAACCCGCGTCTCACCTGGACCACGTCCTTCGCCATCTTCCGCACGGACAGCCCGATCAAGGGACTGATCCGGCAAAGCGAGACCGATGTCGAGCTCAAGGTGAAAGCCGAAGGCAGCGAGTTCGAGTTCGACAATGACGCCTGGCAATTCGGGATCGACTCATGGCGCACTGCAGGTTATGGATACTGGCAGCGCGCTTGCTACGTGACAATGACCTGATCGTGTTTTGGTTCGGACTTCCCGATCGAGGGAGGTCCGTTTTTTCATGGTCTTCACCGAGGGACATGAAAAAACCTATCAACAGGAGGCAACATGAAATACAGAGTCACGGCAGCATACGTTCAACTGCATTCGGGCATTTTGGTGCTGAGCAAAGAACAAGCGCGCGATCGCATCCATAATCTGCGCAAAGTAAAAAATGGCTACGAGATCGTCAAGCCGGTGCAGTTCAAGCAGGGTGAAGAGATCGGCTACGACGGCGAACTGACGCACCAGCTGGCCGAGATGCTGCAGGTCAATTCGGACCCGGCCGGAGTTCCCCCTGCAGGTAATCCTAATGTGCAGACGTCTGCACAAACTGAGTAAAAGCCGATGTCTTTTGAGGAGGGTCTGGATGTCTTCTTCGACCCTACCGAGTTCGCCGACGACGTAAAGTACAAAGGCAATCCGATCGCGGGCATCTTCGATAACGCGTATTTCGAGGGTCAGGGGATTCAAGGTAGTCAGCCGATATTCACCTGCCGATCCATGGACGTCTTATCTGCCCGGCGTGGCGACATCCTGATCCGTGCAGATGTGGCATACAAGGTAACAAGCGTCGAGCCAGATGGAACTGGCGTTACGTTGCTGAGGCTGGAGAAACAATAATGCGGATTGATGTCCGCTCAAACGTAAACAAGGTTTTGGCCGATCAGGTCACGCTGAGATCGAATATCAAGACCAAGGCGACAATTCGCGCCCTGAATCTGGCAGCCAGCAAAGTAAAAACGGAAGTCGGCCGCGAGATCCGCAAGGTTTATAACATCAAGCTGAGCGCAATCAACCAGGCAACAAAAATTACCAAGGCGCATGCCAACCAGGTGACGCCGCGCGCTACGGTCAAAATTTCAGGCAGCACTATCGGCCTGATCGAATTCTCAGCGCGCGCGGTCAAGCCGTGGAACGTGCCAGGCAGGACGAAGCGCAAGACAGGTGGCGGCACCAGCGTACGGGTAAAGGTAGCCGGCAGCCGCCGCCTGGTGAAGCACGCATTCATCGCCACGACCAAGTCCGGCTATCGCGGGGTGTTCATGCGCGAAAGCGTACCCGGCGCACCGAAAGCCCGCGGAGGGACGCAAGCGTACAAAGACCCCATCGTTAGTCTGCGCAGCATCAGCCTGCCGACAGCAGTGAGAAACAAGGCGGTAATGGATGCCGTCAAGCAAGTGGGTGCGACGCAATTCGAAAAGGAATTCGCGCGGCAACTCGAACTTCTGGGAAGAAAATAATGGCGGACCACGTAAAAACACAGCTGCGCGCAGCTGCTGTAACACTGCTGACCGGACTCAACCTAACCGGCTCACGGGTATTCAAGGGAAGGGTCGATCCCGTCGAAGACGAGGAATTGCCCTGCCTGTTGCTTGCCACGCCGAACGAGGAAAACGAATATCTCACGATGGGGTATCCGCGCCGAGTGCGCAATCGAATCACGCTAAGCATTAACGCCCTCGCGAAGATGAATGATGACCTGGACGATCTGCTCGACAGCATCGCAAAGGAAGTAAGAATAGCCATCGCCAATGATCCGACCATCGGTGGCCTGGCGAAAGACGCGATTATTGTCGGGACGGATACGGGCATTCACGGCGAGGGAGAAAAGCCGCGAGGCATGGCAGCAATGCTATTTTCGGTAGACATCCATACCAAGGAAGACGCGCCCGATATCGCAATTTAAGCTGCGCTTGATTGCCCCCACCCCCCGGCCTCTCGATATTCGAAGGCCGGTTTTTTTTGCCCGTCTCTGCGGGCTTTACTTTGAAAGGAAGAAACCATGTCAACACGCTCATCCGCAGGGTCGACGCTGAAAATCTCCGCTTCTACCCCCGCTACCTTTGATGCCGCCGGCTATGGCGCCCTCAGCTTTACCAATATCGGTGAAATCACCGACCTGGGTGAATTCGGTCGGGAATATGCGCTGATCACGCATAACCCCATCGGATCGCGCGGAACAGTCAAGAAGAAAGGTTCCTTCAACGAAGGCACGATGGCTTTGAAGCTGGCTTTGGATACCGACGATGCTGGTCAGATCCTGGTGAAGGCGGCCGCGCTTTCCGACAACGACTACAGCTTTATGGTCACCACACAAAACGGCGACAAGTACTACTTCCAGGCGCAGGTCATGAACTTCAAGGTCGGGCTTAGCACTGTCGATGCCATTACCAGCGCCAGCGTCAACCTCGAACTGACGAGCTCATCCTCTGGCGTGGGCGTGGTCGAAGACCTGGCGGCCTGATCTGATTCGCGTTAACACATAGGGGAAGACCATGGCATCGAAATTTTCAGGAAAGGTTGCGGTGAACCTGGACGCGACGCTCACCAGCACGCTCGATATTGGCAGCGGCGACTACCGGGCGCAATGGGGGTCCAGCTATGTGCTGGAAAACGGAACGGGCGCAAACCAGGCAAACGCGCTTTTCACCGACACGCGCACGCTCGCCGCGTCCGCAAACGAAAACCTCGATCTTGCTGGATCGCTGGTTGATGCGTTCGGCGCCACCATAACGTTCGACAAAATCAAGGCACTCATCATCAAGGCCGATGCCGCCAACGTCAACGATGTGCTGGTGGGTGGCGCTGCCTCCGCGCAGGCCTCGGCGTTCTTCGGCGACGTGACGGACGTAGTCAAGGTGAAGCCCGGCGGCACCGTGGCATTCATTGCGCCTGATGCGAACGGCTACGATGTGACCGCCACCACGGCGGATCTGCTGAAGATCGCCAACAGTGCGGGCAGCAGTTCGGTCAGTTACACCATCATCATTGTCGGCGTTGTTTAACGCCTAACCGAGCACCGGCCTGGCCCGTCTGCCCTTCGCGGGGAGATGGGCCTGGCACGGGCATTTTTAACCCCGCGAAAGGAAAAAGCATGTTTGATATTAGCAAACTGGCAGTAAACGAAACGACCACCATTGACTTGCGCGGCGCGGACGATGAGCCGCTTTTGGATGAAAACGGTAATCCTATGAGTATCACCGTGAATGGTCCGGGCACAAAGGCGTTTGCGAAAGCCCAGTCCGCCCGCAACCGGGCGACGTTGGAGCGCTTCCAGCGCAAGGGAAAAAATAAGGCTGATACAACCCTTGAGGAAAGCGCCGAGTTTCTGGCTTCCGTCACCGTCAGTTTCAACAATTTCAAGTACCGGGAGCTGGAGGGATACGAGCAATTCAAGGCCTGCTACATGGATACCAAGATCGGATTCATCGCGGAACAGGTCATGAAGGAACTCGGTGACTGGTCAAATTTTACGAAGGGGTCTACGAAGACCTGAGCCTCTATATCCGGCAAACCGCCTGGCTGCAGGCGGTACCGGAAAAAAAGAAAACACAGAGGAGTTCAGCAATTGAAGCACCCGATCCTGTTTCCCGCATCGAGACAATCCGGGATAACGGCGGGGAGATCCTGCTGCCACCGGTCGATGAAGGGGAATACCTGATCGACTACTTGCTCCAAGTGGGCCCCGCCAGCAACTCGGGCATGGGCCTCGCGGTAATTAGCTACACCGAACTACAAGCCTGGCAGGCCTGTACAGGTATAGTCCTGCAGCCTTGGGAGGGACAGACCCTCCGCCGGCTGTCTGCGGACTACATAGCTGAATCCGGGCGAGCAGAAAAATCAGATTGCCCGCCACCCTACGGGAATCCGGAATTGGAGTTTGATCGCGACGTCGTTGGAAAAAAAATCGCCAATGCGTTGAAGGCTTTTGCGCGCGCCAAAAGGTAAGCATGAACATCGCCACGTTATCCATCGAAATACTCGCTCAGGTCACCCGGCTTGAACAGGGGATGTCCCAGGCCAAGAACATCATCGGCCGGACGATGGGCGATGTTGAGCGCTCGGTTGAGTCGGTGAACAAGGTTCTCGGCATGGTGGGAGTGGGGTTGTCCGCCGGCGCAGTGGTCGCCTATGCCAACAAGGTAATCGGATCGCTCGCCGATCTGAATGACATGGCGCAGAAGACCGGTTCGTCGGTCGAGAATTTATCGAAATTCCAGCAACTATCGATCGAGTTCGGCCATGACTTCAATCTCATGGATACGTCTCTATCCAAGCTGGCAAAGGGCATGTCGCAGTTCGACAGCAGCACGAACTATACCAATCGTGCGTTAAAGGCGCTGGGGGTAGAGTCGCGCGACGCCGCCGGCAAACTGCGCGACCCTTCCGATGTGATGATCGACCTCGCAAAGCGCCTGCAAAACTACGGTGATGGCGCAGGCAAGGCGGCGCTGGTTACCGATCTGTTCGGCAGGTCGGGTGCAGACCTGCTGCCGATCCTGAACGACATGGCCGAGAATACCGATCGGTATCGTGGGGTTAGCGCTGAAGCCGCGGCTGAGGCGGACCAGTTCCAGAACCAGATCGGGAACCTCATCCGGGAAGCAGACCAACTGGCCCAGTCGATGGTAAGCAAGCTCGTGCCGGCTTTCAGCGACATCCTGAAGGCAATGGTGGATGGAACGCGACAAGGAGGCGTCTTCCAGGGAATCATGTCGGGTATCGGAGCGATGTCAAAGAACTTGTTCAATACTGACAGGCTGCTTCCCCAGGATCAAAAAATCGTCGCCAGATTGCAGGAAATCCAGGGCGAAATGGACGGGATACTGGAGCGCCGCAAGGCGTGGTATATGCCGTCGAATTACGCTGATGGCGAGCTGCAATCGCTGAACCTCGAAGCCGTCGCCCTGCAAAAAGAACTCGCGCTCCTGGAGCAGGTAAACGAGGAGAAAGCGAAGCCGGACAAGCCCCAGCTGGAGTATCTGGGGGGTACAGAAGGCTCGGATACGGCATCCGCCTACGAGCGCGCGAGCAAGGCTGCCGGCGACTATATCCAACGCCTCAAGGAAGAAACCGAGAATGTTGGACTGAACACAGTCCAGCTGAAACTGATGGCCGCCGCCCGGGCTGCCGCCCAGGCTCCGCTCGAAACCCAGCGCGTAGCCATCATGCAGGAAGCGCAGGCCTGGGCTCTAGCGACGCAGGCGCAAGAGGCAAACGTAGCGGCGGCGAAGGCATTGCAGGATGAGGAAAAAAAGCGCCTGGACGCTTATGCCGCCCTGGTCGCGTCCGACGAAAAATCCCTGCTATCCCTGAAGGAAAAAAACGACCTGCTGCAGTACGGCGCCAGCGCCGTGCAGGCAATGGGCCAGGCGGATCTGCAGGCAGCGCTCGACCGCGCCTGGGCGGCTGACCATGTGGATCCCGAAGTGATCGCCATGCTCGAGCGCAGGATCCAGCTATCGAAGCAGATAGCCGCCGAGATGAGCCGCGGGGCGATGCTGCAAGCTGAAAAGGACGCCGCAAAAGCCGCCAGCGACGCCGCGAAGGCATCGGACGATGAGTGGACCCGCATGTTCGGGTCCGTCGAGCAAACGGGCCGTATGGCATTCGTCCAGCTGCTGGCCTATGGAACGGGTACGGCAAAATCCATCGGCCAGGCTATCAAGGCCTCCATCATCGACATGCTTTTCCAGCTAACCGCACGGAAGTGGATCATCAACATCGAGGCATCTTTAAGTAGCGCGTTGGCCTCGGGAGCGGCCAATGCCGCCGGTAGCGCTGCTGGCAACAGCTTCAGCCTAATGAATATCGCTTCCGGCGCCAAGTCGATTTTCAGCGCGTTTACCGGCGGTGCTTCGGGTTTGGTAGAGGCAATCGGCACTTCGGCCATCGGGCAGGCACTTGGCCTTGGCGTCGCCGGTGGCTCTGCCTTAGGCGCTGGGGTAGGCGCTGGCGCTGGCGCCGGCACGGCTTTCATCGGAGGGGCCGGCACTGCCCTGGGTGGAACAGGAGCGACCGCTGCGGGGCTTTCCGGCGTGGGTGGCATGCTGGCAGCGGCTGCCGGTCCTGTTGCCATAGCTGCGGCGGTTGACACGATATTTAGATTGATCGCGGGCAACAAGACGATCAAGGGGGCCGAGGCGCTCAGTTATGTGCCAGTCATTGGTCCGATCGTCAATGCCCTCTTCGGCATGGGACCGAAGAAGCTGGGCCCAGCCGAGCTGACAGGAAACTTTAGCGATACCGGATTCGCCGGACAGTTCGAAGCGGACTGGACGCGCAAGGGCGGCATATTTTCGTTCGGCAAGAAGAGAGGCCGTCGCGCGCTGGGCATTTCAGCCGAGCAGGATGCTGCGCTCGATGCAATGGTCGGGGACATATCTGCCGCCTTCATCGCTCTGGCGAAAACCACCGGCGATGCCGGCCGATCCCTCGATGGCTGGACGTTCCAGGTCAAGAGGAAGATCGATACAGAGGAACAGCAAGAGGCTTTAACGAAAGACCTCACCAACTCAATCGGCGAAAAGCTTATCCCTGAGCTCACGCTTATCCAGCAGAAAGGCGAAGACCTAGCCGACACGGCCGCGCGCGCAAGCGGCGAGTTCAAGCTGATGAATTCCGTGCTCGATATCACTGGGATGACGTTGAGCAAAACAGGGTTGGCGTCTCTCGGAATGCGTGACCAAATCGTGCTGCTTCTCGGGGGGTTGCAAAACGCCGGGAGTGTTCTTCAGTCGTTCTTTGACAATTTCTACAGCGATGCGGAGCGCACGGCCAGCGCTGGTCGGATCATGACTGACGAGCTCAACAAGCTTGGCATAACCATGCTTCCGACCACGAAGGAGCAGTTCAGGGATCTGGTTGAGGCTCAGGACTTGAATACCGATGCTGGCCAGAAGATGTTCGCTGCACTTATCCAGTTGGCGCCAGCCTTTGCGTCAATCACCGATGCCATAAGCAAAGCTGCGGATGACGCTGTGGCTGAAGCAAAACGCATAGCCGATTCGATACAGCTTCTGACCACGGATTCATTCGCGACTCTCTTTGATTACACGAGGTATATCCGTCTCGCTGCCAATGCCGGGGTCACTGCGGCTCAGCCCGCTGCCCCGGTATTCCAACCGAGCGGCCAAGTCTACCTTCCGGGCTTCGCAATCGGAACGAACGAGGTACCCCGCGACATGACCGCGAGAATTCACAAAGGCGAGCGCATTATTCCGGCAGCGGACAATCGCGAGCTGATGCGCAGGCTAAGCAGCCCGGATGCTGCCAATGATGCGCTTGTTGCTGAGATTCGCCAACTGTGCGCCGAGCTGAAGGCTGCTCATCTGGCCATCGCAAAGAACACCAGCAAGACGGCGAAGATCCTAGACACGTGGGATGGGAATGGGCAGCCTCCGGAGCGGGACGCATGAAGATAGTAGTCCCGATCAGTATCGATGATGCGGCTCTTCTATCGACGAATGTTTCCGAGACCCTCTATCCTCCGTACGACGCCGGGTATGTCTTTGCAAAGGGAGATCGGGTTTCAGTAATCGGACCGGATCTGCACCAGGTCTATGAGTCGTTGGTGGATAGCAACGTCGGAAACGCGCCCGCCACTTCGCCTACCAAATGGATATATGTCAGCGTCACGAATCCATGGTTGATGTTCGATGGGTCTGTCACATCGCAGACCGAGAATGCTGACAGCATAGATGTGAGCATTCAGACGCATGGCCGCAACCCGTGCCTGACACTGCTCAATCTGAGCGCCGCTGAAGCCCGGGTCCAGATGATCGACGATCTGGACGGAACGGTATACGACAAGACGCATAGCCTTGTTTCCGATTCCGGCATTGACAACTGGTACTCGTACTTCTTCGAGCCGGTCGTCAGGCTTCAGGATTTGACCGTCCTTGATATGCCGGCCTACGCGTCCCCGATTGTGATTGTGACCCTGAATGCGCCAGGCGAGCAAGTGAGGTGCGGCGCCCTGCTGCTCGGTCCATTTACCGATGTGGGCGATACCGAGTACGGGGCAACGGTCGGCATCCAGGACTTTTCAGTCAAGCAGCCGGACGACTTCGGGAATTATTTCATCGTGCAGCGGGCTTTCCGGAAGCGCGCAGCTTTCACTGTGCTGATTGATGACGTCCGAGTGGACACACTCGAGCAACTACTGGCGTCCTTGCGGGCCACCCCGGCGATATACATCGGCTCCGACCTCTACGCATCGACTGCCGTTTACGGATTCTTCAAGGACTTCACTATTGAGATTGCATACGCCAAAGAGTCTGTATGCACTCTGGAAATCGAGGGCCTGACGTGAGTGGATATTTTGAACCGGAATACATTGAAGAAGACTACTTCGAGGAAGAATTCATGGCTGTAACTCCGCTGCCTGATCCGCCCCTACGCTCAGACGAGCCGGCGCTGTTCATTGAAAAAGCCAACTTATTCCTGGGCGCGCTGCCGCAGTTCGCGAACGAGCTGGATGCCGTCACCACGGCGATGAACAACAACAGCACCAATTCGACCAGCACCACATCGAACACGATCGCGAGTTCGGGAAATAAAACTTTTACGGTTGACACCGGTAAGAGCTATCTGCCCGGACAGACGGTAAAGGCAGCCTCTACGTTGGATGGCACGACCTGGATGCAAGGTGAAGTTATTGCCTATAACCCTGCAACAGGTTTGCTGACTATCACCATGAATGCCTCCCAAGGTTCCGGAACAATCGCGGACTGGACGCTTTCAATGGCCACCTCCATCGCGAACCCCACCGGATCGCTGACGAACGATTTCTCGGTCAAATCTTTAAAGCACGCGATAGGCGCGGACATTGCCTCGGCTTCGACAATCAACCTGTCAGCCGCAACCGGGAATCTTGCTCACGTCACTGGCAACGCCACGATCACCGGCGTGACCATGGATGCAGGAAAAGATGTCTGGGTGATCTTTGACGGCACGCCACAGCTGACCTATCACGCTACCAATCTCAAGCTTAATTCAGGCGGGGCGAACGTCACGGCGGCCGCTGGCGATCGTGCATTCTTCACCTTCGACGGCACGACGGTCACAGTCATTTTCTTCAGGCAGAGTGGGAAAGCGATTGTGGAAACCACGCCACCGGCCGGCGCTCCCGTTGGATCTGGACTGATCTACTTCGGCTCATCTGCTCCCACTGATTACCTTGCTTGCCCGACGACATTAACCTACGTCAATCGCACTACTTATGCTGCTCTATTCGCAGCGATAGGCACTACGTGGGATCCGACCGCTGTTGCTCCTAACTTCGCCCTGCCTTGGTTTCCGGAGGACTATGCAATGCTGCAAGCCAACGCGAGCGGAGGGAAACCAGTGGGCTCGACCTTCACCGGCGAGGTGAAGGCCCACACTCATTCGTACGATGTGTACACCCTAGCCCTGCCGGGAACGGGCACTGGTGGCAACAGCCCACAATCTAATACCACACCGTCGACGACCGGCTCCACCGGAGGTACGGCGAATCTTGCCGCCGGGCATCGCGTTCTGCTCTGCGTCAAATACCGATGAGGCAACGATGAAAAAGACCGTTTATTTATATGATCCGATAACGCTGGCGCCGATTGCAGCTTATGACGCGCAGGAGAGCCCACTGGAACCCGGCGTCTTCATTACCCCCGTTTACTCTGTTGACACGCCGCCTCCAGTTGCCGGTCCAAATCAACGTATCTTTTTTGATGGGTCGTCAGGCTGGCTCGTGAAAGACTTGCCAGTACCCACCGCTGCTGAACAGCTGGAGGCGTCGGTCGCGCAGTTGCGCCTCGCTGTGCGCCAGCATATGACCGCCGTGGCGAAGGCCTCGCCGGAGCGTTTCAACAGTATCAGCGAGGCGAAAAGCTTTACCGGCATAGATAACCCCTACCGCGCTGTTTCGGAGGCGTTCACCATCTGGGCTGCACAAGTGCAGACGTCTGCAAATAGAACGCTCGATGCCGTGCTCGCGGGTGAAGCAACGCTGCCCGAACTTTCCGCCCTGATCGCATCATTGCCAGTTTGGGTGCATCCATAAAATGGCCATTATTACATTACGCAAGGTCAAGGGTTCACGCCTCTCCAATGCCGAGGGGGATGCCAATTTTCAGAACCTGAATACCGAGTTGATGGCGGCAACCGCAAATATCCTGACGGTCAATGCCAACCTGAGCTCCTTCGGGGTAATGGATTCAAACGGCAAACTGGTGCGGAAAAGCTTTGCCCCAAAGGACCTGACGAAATCCTACGGCACCCTGATCACCGCCTGGGCAGGCGCGACATACGCCAATGGCGGGCTGCAGGTGGATTCCGAGGCCTGCCCGGATAGCGCCGCCTATTCATACGTTCTTGCCAAATTGCCGGGGACAGATACTGATCCGGTGGCGACCGTAACCGTAACAGGCCTGAGTATTGTCTGCAACACCGTCAATGATTTAGTGGTATGGGCTAAGGCGACGACTCGCGCGGGTGACGAGATTACGACCGCGATGCCGTTGCAGGTATACCTTGGCGTGGGCGGGTTCACCAAGAATGCAAACATCACGGCGTTAGTCCCGGCGGACGGCCTGTGGCATCCGCTTCTGCTGAACAAATTCAATTTCAAGCAGGCCGGTGGCTTCCTGTTCACAAGCTCGGATGTGATCACGCAAATACGTATCAAGCCGATAGATGTAGCGCAAGATGCTGCCTACGGCTATGACACTCCCAAAGCTACTGGAAGCGAGAGCATCCTGATTGGTCCGGTTCGGTACAATCCGACAAGTCGCGCGAAGTTCATGATCCGCTTCGACGACTCGATTGGCGACCTGGCGCAGCCCGTAGTCACCAGCACTTTTTCTCTTCCGGACGGGACCCCTGCGCCAGCTGCCGGCTGGTCTGCCCTTGCCCTACTTAATCACTACGGCTTCCGCGCGAGTTGTTTTCACCTGCCGAGGAGAATAGGAACTTCAAACAATATAGTGACGCATGCCAGCTGGGACGATCTAAAAGTCCTGGCAAACGCCGGATGGGACAACTGTTTTCAAAGTTACTTCGATCCGGCAGATAGCAGTTTTAATGACGGGATCCGTCTTCTTGGCCCGGACGGGTATGCGGCAAGGACGGTGGCGTCCGTCAATGCGACGTCCAACACAATAACAGCGTCTGCTGTTCACGGAATATTTACACTCGGGGGGTATGCCGGCTATCCCATCGTATTCTCCGGGACTAACCTTCCCGCGCCGCTTGTTACTGGAAAAGTCTATTGGGCAGTGGCCACGAGCACGACCGCATTTGCGCTCTATCCGACAGAAGTAGACGCGATCAACAATACCAATGTGATTGATATAACGACCACGGGAACAGCGGCAAACTTCACATTCCGATACGGCTTCGCTCGAAATGACTATACCCGGTACGCGGAAGATATTGAGCTAGGCCGTCGGCTCTTGATCGACAATGGCTACGAGGAAGAGTCGAAGTACTGGGCAGTGAATCAAGGCGCGAGTGACGGCGAAGTGATGAAAGCGGCGGTAGCTGCCGGTATCAAGGCCGTTTTTGGTATCTACAAGGGCGCTACTCCGAGTTTCTTTTTCGGTCAGTATCCGCACACCGAGAATAACGGTACGAATCCGGCGATGGACTGGAAGGCCATCATGAAAATTGTGGGTGGCATTCAAACCGATGCTGGCATCGGAGTGGTAACGGCGACCGATGCGCGCAATTATGTTGACAGCGTGGTCGCCGCAGGAGGCTGGGGGCAGAACTATCACCATCGAATTACAAATGCAAACGGCCCTGTCCTGGCCGCGCTCCTGGATCAGTTGAAAATTAAATCCGACGCTGGCCTGATCGACGTGGTCACTGCAACCGAGCTTCCGCTTTAATCATTCAGTAGTTCAGATCCAGGCCGCCTCGAGCGGCTTTTTTTACGCCCAGGGGAATCATGCCAATTGATGTGTGGATGTGGATCGGGGGCCAGCTCATAGCGGGCGCGGCAATTTGGGGCGGGATTAGAGCAGATATACGCGCAATGCATACCAGGATAGAAGACGCAAAGAAAACGGCTACTGAGGCCCATAACCGCATCGACAGGATACTCGAACGAGGAGGAGGTCACTGATGACACCTATCGCTTTTATCGCCGCGATCCGCCCTGGAGCGGACTGCTGCGAGATCGAAAAAGGAATCCCTTCTGGCTTCAGCGTGGCCCAGGCCGCGCTCGAGTCAGGATGGGGAACGTCTGGGCTCAGTGTCAAGGCAAAGAATCTTTTCGGCGTGAAAGCCGACAAGGCCTGGCGCGGATCGACGATCACGATGATGACCAGCGAGTACATCGGTGGCCAATGGGTGCGCGTGCCGGCGAGATGGCGGTCGTACGACACGTGGGAAGAGTGCATCCTGGATCATGCCGATTTCTTCCATGTGAATCCGCGCTATGCGAAAGCACTTGCGTTTCCGCATGATGCTGTGCGGTTTGCGGAAGAGGTAGCGGCAGCCGGGTACGCAACAGATCCCGAATATGCAGAGAAACTTATCCGGATAATCCATAGCCACAAATTATGAAACCGATAGACTTCGACTGGAAGCAGGGGACCACGTCGATAGTTTGGGAAACTCCTATATGTGGAATCGTCCGCTTCCACGTGCAAGGGGATATGGATGAGCGACCCAAATACCGGGGCGTTGTGTTCCTCAAGCGTAGTCCCAAATCCGACACGGCGCAAAAATTCATCGACATGCTCCAACGGTTGAATGCCGGCCGCGATTGTGAGTTCAAGGCCATGGTTTGCTACCCGCGGCCGGAGCCGGCAGAGCATAAAAACGTGAAAGGAAAACTGAAATCCATGGGGCTTAGGGTCTTTTCCCGGCGCCTTCGCGAGGATGGGACCGTGCAGATAAAGCACTTCTAATTTGCTTAAGAAATGAGCGATTGAGAAGCCCTGTAATCGATTTAAACCCCGTGGTTAATGGTTTGGTATGCCCGCATTCGCGGGCGTTTTTATTGGAGAAACGTAATGAGCTTTAAGACATGGGTACAGATTCTGATGGGGGTAACGGGTTTCTTGATCTGGTCGTACGCGTCTTACATGCAGCTCGAGCTGCCGGACGACTATCTCCAGTTCGTGAAGGGGATTGTGATCGGGGTCGCGGCGCTCGCTCTGCGTGATATGGGCTCGGCGCAGCATCAGCCGAAAGAGGAAGTGAATAAGGATGAGGTGATGCCATGAAGTATATTCTATTGCTCGCCATTGTTGCCCTCACCGGCTGCCAGTCGCTGACCATGGCAGGATCCAGCGCGTATACCCTTCGGCAGACCACCGACGAAGCAGGCCGGCCCGGGTTCGAGCTGCTGGTTAAATCCGGTAAGGAAATCGCCCAGGTCAAGGCGAGGTTGGAGAAGGACGGCGACAAAATCATCGTAGACCTGGAAGAGACCGGCGTTGCAGCTTTCGAGGGACAGCGAATCTCGGCCGATGCCCTCAAGATCGCCTCAGAACAGGCCGCCAAAGCTGCGGTAACAGCTGCTCTTGCCGGAGCAGGCGCCGGGATTATTCCGCTGGTGGGGAATGCAATTTCTAGTGGAGGCTTGCCCGCTGTTGCCGTTGGAGCCGGCGGTGCGTTGCTTCTGGATCGGACGCTGTCCAAGCCAGCCGCACCTGCTAATTCAGCCGAGCCTGCGCCGTGAGCACCTTGTTCGCGCGCAGGAGCAAATTTTACTCCCGGCTGAGCATGACGTTGATGACAGACTGCAATGATCAGCCGCTGCGGAACAGGGATGGACGGCAGTTCTACCAGGTAAACGAGCCTCTCGTTTATCGGTCGGATGTGGCCAGCACAATCATTAAAGTACCAGAGGGATTCGTCACGGATCTGGCCTCGATCCCGCGACTGCCATTCGTTTACCTGCTGTTGAACGGTTTCGCGGATGAAGCCGGCGTGGTGCATGACTACCTGTATAGCGTCGGAACTCTGCCACGGGATGTGGCCGACAAGGTGCTGTACGAGGCCTGCATACTTACAGGGGTATCAGCCTGGAAGGCCAGCGCGATATATGCCGGCGTGCGGGTTGGCGGCGCCAGTCACTACATGCGGTCGTAACGCAATGCCGACCGATACTCGAATCTGGTTTGTGCTGGATGAGCTGCAGGGAGAGATCAATCGGATTCGAAATAAAGTTGCGGAAGCGTCTGAAATGGCGCACCCACATCTCATCCGTCTTCAGCAGATGGCGGATGAGATACGGCAAATGACTGTGACGTAAATGTGACGTAACTAGGGTAATAACGCCCCTAAATACCGCTAAATCATGCTAATTATGAAATTGGTGAGCGTCAAAGTAGCAATGATTTCAATAAGTTAAAAGGACAGGTAAAGCGCCAGTCACCTTGACATGGTGGGGGTCGTTGGTTCGAGTCCAATCGCGCCTACCAATTTCCCCGGTTTTTCGGGTTACTTAAAAAACCTGAAATAATCTCCCCCGGTTCCCCTCCCCATTACGCCGTGACGTAACTAGCCGTCAATCCCGGTGTGGCGGGTTGTCCACCACCAGAACAAGCGCAGGTTTTCCACCCAAATCCTGAGATGTTCAGTCAACAGGCGAGCATTGTTGGGGCGCAAACGTCCCGCTACGGGGTCGATCGTCCTTCGGAAGAAACTGCTCCACCCTTCGAAGTCGCGCCATTCGCGCATCCCGCGCCCCAAAGCCGCCGTCGCGCCAGTGGAGATTTGTTCCGCGCTTCCCCAACGTAGTGCACGACTATCAGTATCGGGATTCCACCGGGGAATGTGGCTGGCAAAATGCTGCGCCGGGCCTGCATTCTTATCGAAGTTTCAGCCTGAAAGACGCGTGGATGTATGGGGGTGGTGGGATGTACGAGCGAGACATTACGTGCGGAATGAATATTTCTTGCGAGTGCGCTGGCACGCTACGCTTTGGATGATGTCGCCAATAGGTTCCTACTGGAGGATGAGGAAAAGCCTGCCCTTCAAAACATCAGCTTAGACATTTTGGATGAAGTAATTGCACTATTGGTTTGAATGCGGATGTCTGCGAAACCGGAAAACTCACGGCACACCTGTGATAATTGATCAGGAGGCGTCGATGAATTAGGCAATTGTCTTGCGCTACCCTGGTATGCTGCGAAATACCCTGGTTGATACGGCATGCATGAATATGCCATCAAGTTTGCGGTTGCGGCCAGAAATCTCGGTGAGAAAGAGGTTCAAAAGCTGTTCTCTATCGAGAACTCATATGTAGAAAACCACCCATCAAGCAGAAAAAAATTTATATATATTAATAATAAAAATATGACCTTATGATCGCGACAATACCCCCCTGATGAGCTTAAGGGCTCATGTTCATCGTTTCCTGAAAGAGCTTTTCTGTCACATCATTCTGTCACAGTTCACCCCACTGAACGTCCACGAGGAAAAAACGAAAAATTTATTGAAAACTCGATACAACAGGCAGACGAATATAGAAGAGCAGAGAAGCGGCAATTCGGTGTAAATCGCACCGAAAGGACTCCTGTATCAATTCGCTTATCTATGCTATGAGGATAAAATGAACAAGACGAAATTATTCCTATCAGCAGCATCGCTACTAATCGGACACATGAATCCAGCGGTCGCCATCGGACCTGGCAATTTAGGAAATTTAAGCGGCCAAACCGTCTCTATCGGAAATACCTTTTCAGCTTCAAGCCAGGATTCGTATTTTAATGATGTATACATATTCGATATCTCACCCCAATCTGCTGCGATAGGAACTACGGTCACCGTGAATTTCGATCTACCGTTCTTCCCCGGACCGGAGTTTCAATTATCAAACAAGAATATCAAGTTCACTAACTCCACCGATACCATTACTTATGCCAGTGATAGCCAGGTAAATCCTCTTGATGACATTCTTTCCGTTTCCGCACTTCTACCCGCTGCGCTGGATTATAGATTCGTTGTATCTGGAAATGTGACGGGTAATCTGGGGGGCAGCTACGCAGGCATCCTTCAGGCCCTCCCGATACCCGAGCCCGATGCTCATGCCCTATTGCTGGCAGGTCTCGGGATGATTGGCGCCATTTCACGTCGTTGCATGTCGATTTGAAACGGCGCCGTGACATAGCCAAAAAAACGTGGCAATGCAGGTAAGTAAATGGGATTATTTATGAATACCGCGACGACGGATGACAGCACCCATCAAACCCAGACCAGCCAGCAGCATGGCGAAGCTTTCCGGTTCGGGAATGGGAGATACGGTGCTGATCGATCCAGTATAGATCCCGCCCAGCGAACCGTCCACGACACCGCCCACACTGAGGTAGGCGCCGCCGGTGATGGGCTGATCCCATGTCAGGCTGATATGATTCTGCGTATTGCCAGCGGATGGAAGTACAACCGACTTAAGAACCTGGTCGTCGCCCCCTCCAAAAGCATTGTCAGCTCCAAAGCTGACCAGCGAAATTGTGGACAATACCGTGTTCAAGGTACCGGCGGATCCGAGATCCAACGGGAAATTGACCACACTATAGCCCGAACCTGCATTAGGCTGCTCCAGGGTAAAGGTGAATATGTCGCTGAAGCTTGAACTGCCTCCAATTACCGATCCCGTAAAGGTGGTGGGCGCACTGGCGCTCACCATTCCAAGATCAGTGGTTGTAGCATTTGCGCCCATGCTTGCACCCGCCAGCAGAGCGATACCTACTGCCCGCTTCAAAGTAGAATTAACCATAACTTTTGCCTCCTAATTAGTATTTACAACTTGGTACGACACAATACGACTACACGACAAACTTCTCTTACTAGCACACTCACATACGGGTTTGGCGCTCCGACTGCCATCGACTAGCCAAAACCCGATTTGATCAGCACTTCATACGAGTTCTGGAAGAACACCAGACGCAAAAACTCGTAGGGAGAAGGTTACGCTTTATATCGACAGGGTCAATAGACCTATCGGACTAGCGACAATATAGTCACGTCAAAACAGAACTTTAAGTAAAAAAACACAATTAAAAGGACCGGGAATTGCCGCTTTAATTGGGCGGGATGCGGGGAGACGGGATTGATACCTTCGTTAGAAGTCCGGCAAGGGCAGACCGCCCGCAAAGCCCTCTCCCATAAAGGCCGCGGCAAAAGTCGGGCAGGGCGTTGGGTGGACCTTCACAGGCGAGGCGATTCTCCCGGAAGAAGTTGCCATCCCCCGCGACGGGCTGTTGGCAACCCGCCTGGTCTTTGGCGCGGTCAAGTATCCTACTCCTGCACGACCCCACTTCGCAAAGCCCCTCGGACCCCGCTCAGAGAGCCATGGCGCTATGCCCACAGCGTCGCAAGTCCGCCCGGCCAGAGCCTTGTCGCGCGCCTATCATTTCGATTCGCCATCGATGCGTACTGCGAGGACTTATTCAGGGCTTCCTTAACGTTGATCTCGTTGATCTCTGCCGTATATATCGTCAAAACGCACAATATCGTCTTCGCCCAGATACGACCCTGACTGAACTTCGATCATCTCCAGCGGCACGCAGCCCGGATTTTCCAGACGATGCCGCGTGCCCAACGGGATAAAGGTCGATTCGTTCTCGGACACCAGAAAACTCGTATCGCCACGCGTCACCTGTGCAGTTCCTCGCACCACGATCCAATGCTCCGCCCGATGATGATGCATTTGCAATGACAATGCGGCGCCTGGCTTTACGACAATGCGCTTCACCTGGAAGCGTTCGCCGATATCGATTCCGTCATACGAGCCCCAGGGACGAAAAACTTTTCGATGCAATTGCCCTTCTGGCCGCTCCTCCCGCTTCAGGTTATCGACGATCTGCTTGACATCCTGCGCTTTTTCCAGCGGCGCAACCAGGACAGCGTCCGGTGTTTCTATCACCACCATATTCTCTGTTCCCACGCATGCCACCAACCGATGCTCGGACATCACCAGCATATTGCGGCAGTCATGCAGGAGCACATCTCCTTGGGCCACATTGCCCGAATCGTTTTTCGGCAGAACCTTCCATAGGGAATCCCATGCCCCCACATCGGACCATCCGGCCGATAGGGGAATCACGATTCCACCGGGCAATGAGGACTCCCGGTCGACGGCAATACGCTCCATCACGGCATAATCGATCGAGTCGCTTGGGCAACCGACAAATTCTTCTTTTTTTACCCGTATAAAGTCTCCATCAACCGACCGATGAGTCCATGCATTTCGGCAAGCAGCCAGAATATCGTTTCGGCAAATTTCCATGGAAGAAAGCCACACCGAGGTCCGCATCATGAACAAGCCGCTATTCCAGAAATAAGAACCGGCATCGAGATAGGTCTTCGCACTGGCCACGTCCGGTTTCTCGGCAAACCGGACAATCCGATATGCGTGGTCTTTGGATGACTCTGGTGGTACAGGCTGCCCGGCCTGAATATAGCCGTATCCTGTTTCGGGGGATTCAGGTATTACTCCAAATGTGACGATCATTCCCTGAGCCGCAAATCCTATCCCGCTGGATACCACTTCCTGGAATTTCTGCACATCCACGATGACGTGGTCCGCAGGCATGACGAGCAGTACCGGATCGCTTTTTTCCTGTTCCGCCGCGAGTGCCGCCAGCGTCAAAGCAGGAGCAGTATTGCGTCCAGCCGGCTCCAGCACGATCGTCCCCCGTTTGCCCATCAGCCGCAACTGCTCAGCTATGACAAAACGGTATTCTTCATTGCATACGATCAACGGAGCTCCAACCTCTACGTTGGCCAATCCATCCATGCGGCGCACCGTGGCCTGCAATAGGGAATCTTCTCCGGTAAGCGGCAATAGCTGTTTCGGATACTTCTCGCGAGACAACGGCCATAATCGTGTTCCGGAACCGCCGGATAGCACCACAGGAATTAATGATTGCATATGAAAAATGGTCGAGAAATAACTTGAATGGCGCGAGCACGCCCCTACGGCATAAGTTTAACTGGTACTACTCCGCATTAGTAGAATGCGCGGAAAGGAATCTACTGAGCATCTCCTGGTTCTTGACACCATACCCATCGGGATTGCCTTCCTGCCAGCGCCAGGCATCGGCGCACATTTCATTTAAACCACGTTGCGCCTTCCATCCGAGCAGATTGAATGCCAGCGCCGGATCAGCATAGCATGATGCGATGTCGCCCGGGCGACGTGGCGCGATTTTATAGGGAACCGGCCGGCCGCTTGCCTGCTCGAAGGCATGCACCATCTCCAGAACGCTGTAGCCTATGCCTGTACCCAAATTGATCGTCATACAACTGCCAGCATCGATTTCGAGTGAGCTCAGGGCCTCCAGAATTTTGATATGCCCCACGGCCAAATCCACTACATGGATATAGTCGCGCACCCCGGTTCCATCGGGAGTGGGATAATCATCTCCCCAGACATTGAGAAATTCTCTCCGCCCTATCGCCACCTGGGAGACAAAAGGCATGAGGTTATTGGGCATTCCCTGCGGATCCTCTCCTATCAAGCCGCTGGAATGTGCGCCGACGGGATTGAAATAACGCAGGATACCGCAACGCCAGGCGTTATTGCTGCGGTGCAGATCCCGTAATATTTCTTCAATCATCAGTTTGCTGCGGCCGTAGGGATTGGTAGCGGAAAGCGGATGATCTTCGGTTAACGGCAACCGTTGCGGATCACCGTAAACCGTAGCGGATGAACTGAATACCACCGTATGCACGCCACTTTCTTCCATGGCCTCCAGCAGACGAATGCTGCCAACCACGTTGTTATCGTAATATGACAAAGGCTGTTCCACCGACTCTCCTACCGCCTTGAGCCCCGCAAAATGAATGACAGCCTCCGCCTTGCTGCTACACAACGCTGCCGTTAGTGCGGCACGATCCCGACAATCGCCCGGGATAACTTGCAGTTTCTTGCCGGTAATGGCCTCTACTCGTGATAAAGCCTCTGGATGACTGTTGCAGAAGTTATCAAACACCGCCACCTCGAAACCTGCATTCAGCAGTTCCAGACAGGTATGCGATCCTATATAACCTGCTCCACCCGTTACAAGAATCATTTGGAGGCTCTTGTTGATGTCAAGATATAAACCTAAATCCGGTAACTGACCGCTCTTTTTGGTTTAAAACCGTGAGCCACAAAGACTTTCGCGATACTCGACATTCACCTATATGGTTCGCTACGCCTCTCATCGGATGATCCATATCATCGCTATTTGAAGTTAATTATCACTATCCTGCAAGCTTCGCCGCCAGAATCGCAACGATCCGATCCGCCGCCTTTCCATCCCACAGATGAGGTCGTTGCCCCCGCTTACCCTCGCCAAGCAGCACCTTACGTGTTTCCGCAACGATATTCACTGGATCCGTGCCAGCCAGCACGTTGGAGCCTTGCTCCACGGTAACGGGGCGTTCAGTATTGTTGCGAATGGTAATACAAGGTACGCCCATCGCCGTGGTTTCTTCCTGTAAACCTCCACTGTCTGTCAGAACAACCGTCGCATCTTTCCATAAATTCAGGAATGGCATATACGCCTGCGGGCCAACGAGCGTGATCTTCGGTCCCAATTCGATACCGAATTTTTCCAGATTGCCTTGCGTACGAGGATGTACCGGAAAAATCAAAGGCAACTCGCACGAGATCTCCTTCAGCGCCCCGCAAATCCGCGCCATTGTGCCCGGATCATCGACGTTGCCTGGGCGATGCAAGGTCACCACTCCGTAACGCCCCTCATTCGCCAGATTCGCTGCCTTGAATCTGTTTGTGTCATATGCCGAAGTATCGGTGCTCGCCAATCGCTCGACCTGATAGAGCAAATTATCCACCATGACGTGTCCGACATAATGAATCGATGAGGCATCCTTGCCTTCGCGCTTCAGGTTTTCTATCCCGCTGGGCTCTGTAACGAAAAATAAATCGGAAATACTATCGGTGACGATGCGGTTGATTTCTTCCGGCATGGTCATATCCCCGCTGCGCAATCCGGCCTCGACATGGGATACCGGGATATTCAGTTTCTTGGCAACGATGGAACACGCCAATGTCGAGTTTACATCCCCGACCACTAGGACGGCATCCGGCCGGTCAGACTGGCACAGTTCTTCAAAAGCCACCATTATTTTGGCTGTCTGCTGCGAGTGGCTGCCACCTCCCGCCGCCATAAAAATATCTGGCTCGGGTATGCCCAGTTCCTCAAAAAACACGTCGTTCATCTGGTAGTCATAATGCTGGCCCGTATGAACAATGCTGTAGGCCAAACTTCCATTTGCCTGCAAGGCGCGAACGATGGGCGCGATCTTCATGAAGTTGGGACGAGCCCCGGCAACGAGGTATATTTTTTTCATCCTTGCCTGCTATTTTTCCCTGAAAATCTGAAACGGCGAATTTGGCAAGCAAAACTGATGCCCATCAGGCCGGTAATCATCATGAAATAGACATTTGGTTCGGGAACGGCCGACAGGGACATGGTTTGAAATGTTTCCTTGCCGTCACCGATTTTCACCCCGGTCGAATAAACACTCATGTGCGGCCATTCCACGCTCGGCGTGCCATATATGCCGCTTTTAAACCATAAACCACCTTCATCATTGAAAGTATTGATATGATTTCTTTCCTGATAAAGAAGAACACCGTCCTTCCAGAATTCAAGAAAACCCGTATTATCACCCGCCCATTTTACATGAAGATCTAGGTGCACCCAACGATCGGTCGCAAGCGTCCATGAAGCCAGTTCACGCACCTCGTAATCCACATGTGCAACAGGAGTGATACCGGAGGGTGAAGTAATACGGTCGTAGTCAAAGGCGTTAATGAGGCTTACTTTATCGTCTTTGACTGCTACTGCAAGAGTTGGCCTTCGCAGATCGCTTTCTCCTTTATCTGGCGTGTCGTGTACCTGGGCGATAATGTTGCCGTCATGCACATCGTTCCACTTGGCGGGCAGATAATATCCCCAAGAATACCAGCGCTCCGACCCCATGGGATCTTTTGGCGCGCTGACTTCGGAACGGAACCCTCCGTTTGTCCGCAGATCACCCAGGAAGCGGGTTGCCAACATGACGGATTGACCGGAGCCCGCCGGGTCAAGCTGCTTTTCGATTCGGCCCGGGATTCCAAAAGGGGCCAAAACACCTACCGGGGCGTATCCATCCGCCTCCACTACCCAGTAACGGGAAAAATCTCCCTTGCTGAGTCGCCCGTCAAAGACCATGTCGGCACAGGCGGAACGCATAAAGGCAAGCAGTAGCATGCCGCCACAAATCAGCTGGAATTTTCTGATACGAGTCATCTCTGAAATTTTCAACATCAAGCGCACTCCATAATCTCTACCCTTTCATGCAGGAAGTTTGAAAAAAACAACGACAAATCTGATAACCGGATGGAATGGGCAACCCGCTTTCACCGGTTGCTCCGAATAAAAGTAAAACAGCGGCACAGAAACACATCACTACGATGATTCAGAATTGGAATCGAGGGAGCGCTGCTTCCCGACAAACTGACCAACTGAACAGGTCGAGTAAAAATACCAGAACCCCAGGCGAGAGCCAGGACTGTGACTGAACCAGGGAACCCTCGAGAAGTTCAGGGAAGCGCTGAATAAATGGCGCACAAGGCGACGACGCTTCGTGGCGCAGCGAGAAGCAGCCTCTTCCTATGGAGAAGGCCGCCCAGTAGCAAGAGTAGACTATTAGGCTATAGGTCATGCGCCGCTGCCTGATTCCCCATTTCACGGGGTCTCTCATCCAGCTGCGGGATGACTTGCCGTCCTTTCGCATCGCAGGCCCTCGCTACGTTGCTTCAGGAGTCACTCAAAGCTCTACCAGACGATCAATATGATGAGCTAATTCGTTCTGTCGGCCAAGTAATGGTGAGCCAGAGGCCGCATCACTTCCTGGCGCTATAAACCCACTGTAGGCCAGATGAACGGCCTCACTTGTTTGTCATTCAGCGACCTGGCTTTCGAGCTACGAAAGTACTGCTTGAGAATGCGAATTATTATACCATAATTCATCCACGAGCGAGCGCGTATTCCGTATATTTGACTTGCTCGATGCTCCAAAAACTATTGCCTCGATATTGGGCTGCCCGCATACCCACGCGATTGCCTCTCTCGCGGGAATCGCTCCCGATGCAAACACCGACATGGCAATGGCACGGAATTTTCTTTCGCGAAGCGCACGTTCGTACGCGTCGAACCCGCCGCACATGCGAAAACCAATTTTATTGATATTCGAGCAGACGATCGGATTCGTCAAACCGACTTCCTCGAGCGCGTCGAGCAATGCTGGCAGGTTCATTGTGATAAACCCTGGCTCGGCGTTATAGCGTGTCTTCACATGAACTGAAAAGATGCGGAATGCTTCCTTGAAGCCTAAACCGAGCAGCAGGTCGACCACGACATTCTGCAGGAAAATGACTGGCGTGTTGAGACCTGAGAACATTTTCATTTCGGAATCGATCAGCAACGTGGTAATACCTTCAATATCTTTCTTCGCGAACGACATGCCGCCCCGCATCGCGGCGTTGAGAAAACCTTCCGCCGGCAAAAAACGCTTGAGCGCGCCCAGCATGCCTTCCTCGGTCACGGCGTTTGCATACTTATGCGCGTATGGCATGGAAGGCATAAACGAAAAATCGCCATAGCGATCCGGATGTGCCCGCATGTGATCGCATATCAGGGTCATGCGGTCATGAGTGGTGCACATGAAAGATCTTATTCCTTCATCATAAGCATCGTCGAGCACGTCGATGATGCTCTGAATTTCCTGAAACCTGATGGATTGATCTCGTGCCTTGTCTTCAGACATATGGTTGACGCCGAAAAACTGATTATCACCGAACAATAAACGGTCCATGAAAAACTACTCCATCTTGATCGAGGAATTATTACTGCGCTGTTTTGCGGCTGGGGAAAAAGAACCCGCGTTTCTTTGAAGGAACTTCCGGGATTACCTCACTGGGCCGGGATGCCCTTGTGGTTGCATCCGCTATTATCAGCGACATGATATTATCGGTGACTACTGCACTCTTGAACGAGTTTACATTGTCTGCGGCGCGGTTCTCGGCGATGCACCGCACGAAATAGTCGAGCTGCGCGGAATACTCCTCTCCGCGAAGATAGAACCACACCGGTTCGGTCAGCTCCGTTGTATAGCGGACATTCCACCCCTGATGATAATTTGGAGGGAATTGCGCCGTATCGCGTAAATAGGTCCGGCATTCCTGCCTATCCGCGTAAATTCTACCCTGTGTCCCCCAAATGTTGATTTTGGTCGTCATCTTCCGGACTGACTCATCGCTCCAGTTCACCGATAACTGAGCGCTTTTGCCGTCTTCATAATACAGGGTAGTGAAGACTTCATCATCCGTATCCTTCGAGAAAACCGGGTTCAACACGGAGCCACCCACCCCATGAGGCGACCCGAAATACCAGTTCACCAGGTCGAGCGGATGTGCGCCATAGTCATACAGGCATCCTCCTCCGGTGTGGCGCTGAGTCCGCCAGGTCGTCCCCTTGGTCTTCAGCACGACCGGACCATACGCTTCGGCCAGGATGTGCGTTACCTTTCCAATAGCGCCCAGGTCGAGCAAACGCTTTACCTCTCCGAATGCGCCAACGAAGCGGTTATGGTAGCCCACCTGATTGACCAGCGCCTTGCTATTCGCCAGATCCGCCAATTCGCGGCCCTCTTCGGTATCGAGGCAAAAGGGCTTTTCGCAAAATACGTGGAGGTTTTTTTGTAGTGCCGCCCTGACCATTCCCGCGTGCATGCTCGAGGGGGTGGCGATGATGACCGCATCGAGATCGACTTCTCGCAGCATGGCATCGAAATCGCTGTAAGTGGCAACCCCGGTATATTTTTTTAGCACATCCAGCACATACCCTGTGGAATCACATATTGCCTGAATCTTCACCAGAGGATGCGTAGCGATAATTGCATAATGAGACAGGCCCATCTTTCCGAGGCCAACGACAGCAAGGCGAATCATGGTTCAGCTTCCTAAAGTATTATGAGTTGAGAATTTCATCCCTGACCATCTGGTAGGCGACCCTGCCTTTTTCAAGCAGGGCGCTGTTCGGCGGACGTTGCTGAGCCATGTCCAGATATCTTAACGCCTCGATCGATGTCAATTCGGGTTTATGCTCGAATGCACCCACTGCAAGCAGATAGCGGTCGACATCCAGAAGCTCGTCCTGGTAAACAGAAATAGTTGGTATGCCCAGCACCGCCATCTCTCTTGTCATCGTGCCCCCCGCTCCGATAAACAGATCGCAATCCTGCGCGATATCGGCAATATCCAGTGCCGTGGTAACGACCCGGACGCCTGAAAACCTGGAGTCCAGATAATGCACGCCTTGTTTCTCGCCCCGTGGCAATAAAACGATGTCGACATGGTCTTTCATTCCCAAAACTAGATCGTCAAGAAAGTTACGGCTTCCTTTGTAGTATTGAGCGGTCCAGGGCTCGGGGCGAATATAAACAATCCTCCTGGAATTTTTCGCTTTCATTGTCGCGCGCCCAGATGACAACCGTTCGTCAAGCTCCCACAAATAAATTCCTTCCTTGACGCCTGGATAATGGATCACTTTCTTCGGGTTTGCCAATTGCCTTCTCAGTTTTTCCATCCCCAGAAATTCCGGCACCATGATGGTGTGGGCACATATGAATGCCGGCACGTTGCCAACTGCATGCTCATTGTCGTTCATATAAATGGAACGTACGCGCAGCAGGCGCGAAACCGCCGGGGAGTGAAATGAACTCTGGGAAATAGAAATATCGATTTCACGCTCTTCGAGAAATTTCTTCAGCTGTAAAACACGTATGGGAAACCCCAGCAGCTTGGCCGAAAGGCTGCCTCCATAATGAATTCCGACGACCTCATGCTTGAATCCGTGGAGTTCCAGCAGGGAAATGGTGTTGGCCAAAGGACGCGACGTAATGATCACCTCATGTTCGCGCTCCAGTTCACGTATCATCGTGGCGAACATGTTGATGTGAGGTGAATTCGTCAATTCAAACCAGATCTTCAATTCAGAAGGCTTCCGTTCGTTACAGCGCTATTGATAGATAAGAACAGGTTCCGGGCCTATAGTCGTCCTCGAAGAATCTCCCAGGGAATCTTCCCCGTCACCCAGCAGCCTCTGAACATGTCCCGTACTCAAAAGCGAAGACAGATCTGCAACCAGTTCCTGATCCGTCGCCCATGCGAGCCATCCGCTTCGTCCGCCTTTCAACTGGATATTGCAGATGACAAGCTTGCCGCGCTGGGATTCGCAGGGACCCACAACCGAACCCAGCAGCCAGTTCCGGGTCTGCTGATATGCTCGAGTCATCGGTGTTGCGACACTTCCGCGCACTGCTGCGATTCCCATCGTCGGATGCGGAGGCTCGCCATCCCAATTGAACAGATAGAAACGTCTCAGACCGTCCGAGGCGCCGAGAATCAGCGCCCTGGAAACGTAGGCTGCTCCCAGGCGATCCGGCAAAACATCTTCAAAAGAACCCTTTCTTACGCCGGGACCAATCGAAAGATCGTCTCTCGCGAAAGTAAATCCTGATTCTGTATTGAATATGGGAAGCCGATCCAGCTGATAAGTCGTCAGAATACTTCTCAGCTTCCGAGTGATGTCAGGAATTTTTTCGGGAACATCGACATAGTAGTGAAAACTCGCAATATCGATATATTTACCTCCTCCCGCCTTGAAGAAAAAGGCCAGGCGCCGCAATCCCAGATCAGCGGAAACAAATGATGGCGACACCACCCGGGCAGCGGGATCTTCCTCCGCAAGGACTTCCTTTGCTGCTTTGGCCAGTTCGACCAGGGCGGCCACCGTGCCACTGTAATAGCCGATCTTGGCATTGGGAGGAGCCTTCTCCAGTTCATAAAATCTCGGCTCGTTCCAGACCTCATAAAACTTGATTTTGCCTTTATAGCGGCGCGCGACGGTACGCACGTAATTTTTCCAGTCCTCTATCGATGCCGGCTCGGCAGCACAACCTTTGCACTCTTCGTCCGGCCGGGCGGAGGCCCATTGGGGGGTGCGCCCCAACGTAAACAACAGTTCGATATTGTTACGTCCCGCTTCATCCACATACCGATCCAGCCGCTGGAAATTCCATTGTCCTTTTTGCGGCTCCAGATCATTCCACTGCACATAAGCCCCAAATAACCGCCAGGCGCCAAAGGGCACGAAAGGCCAGGAGGACGCCCCCGCCTTATAAGGCACATCGAGGTGATGAATATGCAGTCCGAAGTATGTGGGCGGAACCCCCGCTTTCGGATCTTCTCCTGCGAGCGGAGCGAAGGATGCCGAGGTCGACGTGCCGACAGGAGCTGTCACCTTGACGGCTGATTGCGCTATGGCGGCAGAAATAGAAACATAGAAGAAAACACCCGCTAGAACAGATGATTGAATCCATTGCCGAGGTTTCATGATTCCCTCCTCCTTGAGATTGTTGCGGAGCTAACAAGCGTGTAGAGATATGGCCAGGCCCAGTACAAAAACCACAGGGGCCCGCAATGACGCCGGGTGAATACCGCCCAGGGTCCGGGAGGGCGCCCCTTCGGTCCGCAAACCAGCGACCACCTTTTTCCCAACGTCAAATTACTATCGCGAAACGTTCCTTCGTTATTATTTCGACTGCAAAACCCATGACGGCCGCTGGCCGCAAAAATCCTAAAACCCTCCTTCCTTACCCTGAAGCCATAATCGAAATCGCCCAGACCGTGAATGAAGCTGGCTTCCAGGTTTCCCACCTTCAAATAAACCTCGCGGGGCACGAGTACGATATTCCCGTTCATGGTTTCGCACTCCGCGTCGCCATTCAGGGGTTCGACAACGCGTGGAGTTGTCTTCTTCCACCACACGGGGAATCGGACCCCCCCATAGGTAACCGAATCAGTCGAACTATCGCGAGTCGTCCCGGCGATGACGACAGCATCACCTGTTTTTTGTGTGCACCGGGACTCGGCATCCAGCAATTCCCGGATCGCCGATCGCGTGACGAATGTGTCATCGTTAAGCCACAACACATAGTCAACCCGGTCCGCGTATGCAGCCGCCAGGGAGGACCGCATACCCCCATTCCAGTAGAGACTGCCGCTGCCATGAAGCACCCGGACCGAAGGGAAAGCTTTGCTCAATGCCTCGGCGGTTCCATCCGAGCTGCCATCATCGGTTACATACGCGCATAATTGCACCGAGGCCGGCAAGTCCGAATCAAAAATATGAGAGAGGGCCTCCAACGTCTTGTCGCGACGGTTGAAGCATGTCATCACAACGCCTAGGGACGGCATGAGGCGAGTTCCTCCGAAGAAAATTTACCCCTATCCTGTACCTGAACCCTGGAAGTCGCTGCCGCCATTGCCAGGCCGAAGAGCAGACCCTGCTCGAGCCGCGCACCATATGCCAGAAAAAACACCAGCTGCATCACCAGCGAGACCAGAAGGAACAACCGTACACCGAACTCCGGGTTCCCGCTTCTTTTGATTTTTGATAACGCATGATAAAGACCCATGCCGGTCGCCGCCACCAGGGAGAGAAAAAGCCCCAGTCCTACCATCCCGGTTCGCAGCAACATCTGGACATAGAAATTGTGAGGCGTATATTCAGCCGAATACGAAGCGCCGAACTCCGCGATCTTGCGGTAATAACCACTACCGAAAGGTTGGCCCAGGGCATATGTCAGGATATTCCCATCGGTCCACCATTCACTGAGCAACGCCTGCCAGCCGAGGTAACGGTCCGCAAATGAGCTATGATGTGCTGTCACTTCGGTGAAGGAGGCTTCTAATGATTCAATAAAAGAATCCAGGAAACCCAGCAGTCCCATGGGAACCAATACGGTAAATCCGATTAGCGCGGAGATAAGAATAATTTGGGCCAGACCGGCACGCTGCCTGCTATCGAACAAAGCAAGCAAGCCCATGCCGGCCGCCATGCAGACCCACACGGATCGATGCAGCAATCCAAAGGCTATAGCCAGGTAAATACCCGACAGGACGATGGCCCAGCGCTGCCAGAAGGAAGCCAATTCACGCATTACGATTCCTGCCTTGGCAACCTTCTGTTTAACCTGCGCCATATTTCCCCAATCCGAAGCCCCGATGATGAGCAGCAACAGGCCAGCCTGGGCTATGAAGTAGCTCTGCGCGGCATTCAATACCCTGAATTCCCGATTGGCACCCACCGAGCGCCAGCTTTCAGCTATTGCCAGTCCTGCGGCCCCCGCTGCCCACCGAAACAATGCAAGAAGGATGAGTATCATCCCCCCCCAGAGCAGATACGAAGCCAGGCGGGTAAAATTGACCTGCTCGAAGTTGAAGGAAGACGCATAGAGCGCAAGCGCCATGAAATGGAAGAAAAATCTGAAATCAGGCGCTGCCGCCATGCCGTATTGCTTGAACCCAAGGCTCAACGGCACACTCATCAGCACGAGTAACGAAATCAGCAGCCACTGCGGAACCCCTATGCTTTTCTGCCCGAAAACAAGCCGGGTCAGGCCAGCAAAAAAAAGTGTTATGGATATAGGGTCAAATACTTGAATATTTTTACCCATATGCAGTATTGGAAGTCCGACCGCGATGGCATCCAGGCAGAATAAAAAGACAATGATCGCGAGCATCGCCTCAAAGGACTTGCACGCCCAAAAAAACGAGAGTAATAAAATAATGGCAAGGAGAATAAC
>ERZ778029.602-NODE-602-length-55497-cov-20.689513_pt1 | contig 55497 bp, 59 predicted proteins | sample MGYA00375759_ERZ778029 | MGnify/ENA primary metagenome ERZ778029 (study PRJEB29350, sample SAMN05389819) | bioreactor metagenome | isolation source: Ammonium sulfate bioreactor | place: South Africa: University of Cape Town | collected 2014-04-04 ...
TGGACTAATTCGTCCTCCGGAGCTAAAAGTCACAGGTTCGAATCCTGTCGGGTGCACCATCCCGGTGCCTCTGTTCTAAGGCATCCGCTGACGCCGATTCTCCGGCCCGGTCTTGAACGCCGCGTATCGCGGCTGAGCGCGAGCAGTCGATTCAACTGGCGGAATCGTTAGCCCGACAACGTCGTTGCAGGCGCGCATATCGAAATTGTGCTGGCGCGGGCAAAAACTCCGTGCAATCTTGGAGTGATATTTCAAATGATGTTGTGATTTCCGTGTGGAGTCACCCGGGCCTCGATCCGATAGAGGCTCACGCCGGCGAGATTTTTGGCCATGCCGCAACCTGTTGTCGCGGATATCGTCGATAATGGCGACGTGTTGCTGGGCGAGCTGCATGCGATTGAAGAACGACGTGCGCTGCTCGCGGATGCTGCACGCCACCCACAACCCAATCCCGCGCCGCCGCACAATCCAAAAGCGTTGTCGGAAAAATTGAAGGATTTTGCCACCAGGGCCGGGAGTCTCAATCTGTCGGCGTTGTGCTTGTCCGGCGGCGGCATTCGCAGCTCTGCGTTCGCGCTCGGGGTGGTGCAAGGGCTCGCCGCACGAAAGATTCTGAGGAGCTTCGACTATCTCTCCACGGTGTCCGGTGGCGGCTATACCGGCGCAATGCTGACGGCCTGGGTGCAACGTACCGGCTACGACAACGCCGAGAAGCAACTCCTCGACGGTCCGCATAATGCAACGATCTCCCCACTTCATCATCTGCGCCGGTACAGCAGTTACCTGTCACCGAGTGCAGGGCTGCTCTCGACCGACATGTTGGCGCTGGTCGCGCTGTATGTCCGCAACCTGCTGCTGAACTGGTTTGTGCTGATTCCCATTTTGTTGGCGGCGATCATTCTGCTGAAATTGGTGACTCAATGGGCCTGGACGTTCCAGGCCAGCGACACAGAGATCGCCATGCTCGGCCTCCTGACCGTCGTTCTTGCCGGCACGTCGATGGTCGATTCCCTCCAGCAGCGGCCGGGCTGGGGCGACGAATCCTCCAGCCGCTCGCGCTTCCTTGCGCTCGAACTGTTGCCGACGCTTCTTGCGGGGTTGCTGATCAGCGTTGCCGCCCTGAAGATCTATCAGCAGTTTGTGGTCGACACTAACGTCAAGGGCAGTGACCAACTGCAGTTGCTATCATTCCTGAAAGAACTCAAATGGTATGGGAACGTCGCGGTGGTCGCTGCCGGAACCTACTTCCTTGCTGCAGTTCTCGCCCTGTCATTCACGCCGCCACGTGCCGGCAAAGACGACGACAAGTCGACGTCGGAGAACATCCGCTCGGGAGAGCTGCACAAGGGCGTACTGCACAGGGGAATGTTGATCGTATTGGCGCTGACCGCCTCGGGCGCCGTCGTTGGCCTGCTGCTTGCCAGGATCATCGACGCCATCAGTGCACCGTCGTCGGACGCGACTGACACTGCGGTCTCACCGGTCAAAGTGTTCATGTTGATGTGCCTCGGACCGTCGGTGTTCATGACCGCGGTGTTTCTCGCCGAACTGCTTTACTGCGCGTTGACCGGCAAGGTGTCCTGGGGCGACGCCGAGCGGGAGTGGCTGGGCAGGGCCGCTGGCTATCACGCGCGTGCGGCGGTGTTCTGGTCGCTAACCTTTGCCGTGATCTATCTTGGTTCGTACGGCATCAACTATCTCTACAGAGAGTCGGGCACCTTGCTGAGTGGCTTGATTGCAACCGGCGGGCTCGCCGGCGTGGTCGCGAGCCTAGTTGGCAAATCGTCAGCGACCATGGCTCTCTTCAAGAAGGGCTACGCGACTCTTGCTCGCCGTTCGCTCAACGTCGTCCTCGCGGTGGCCGCGACCGCGTTCATCATCATACTAACCAGCGTTCTTTCCGCGGTGGTCGACTGGCTCGTCCTGCCCGCGTGCGTCTTGCCCGGGTATAATGCGCTTTGGTTCGATGCAAAGTATGACGTGCTTGGGTCACTCTTCGTCGTGTTCCTCTGGACGGTGCTCGTCGGCGTAGTCGCATCATGGTTCGTCAATACCAACCGCTTCTCGCTTCACGGTGTCTATCGCAACCGGCTGATCAGGACTTTTCTCGGCGCCTCGAAGGAGAATCGCAAACCCAATGCGTTCACAGATTTCTACGAAAAGGACAATCTCAATCTGAGCGATCTCTGGCCTAACGCTCCACCGGACGAAGGAAGAATTCCGCCGCAATATCTCGTGCAAAACATTGCGATGAATATCATCGCGACGCGCGAACTGGCATGGCAGGAGCGCAAGGCGATGTCCTTCGTCGTGACGCCATGGTGGTGCGGCTGCGGGGATCAGAACCGCGAATCGCAGGTCCTGCGCACGGATCTGAGCGGAGCTTCAGGCTGCTACCGCGCATCGAAAAACTATGGCAAGGGCATCAGCGTCGGAACCTCAATGGCGATCTCCGGCGCCGCTGCAAGTCCCAACATGGGCTATCACTCCTCGCCCGCCCTTAGCCTGCTGCTGACCTTCTTCAACGTCCGCCTCGGCGCCTGGCTCGGCAATCCCAACTCCGCCGGAAACAGCACTTGGCAGCACGCGGGTCCAAGGATCGCCGTCTGGCCGATGATCCAAGAAGCGCTAGGATTGACTGACGGTACGAAGGGCTACGTCTATCTTTCCGACGGCGGGCACTTCGACAACCTCGGGCTCTACGAGATGGTTCGGCGCCGCTGCCGACTGATCATCATTAGCGACGCAGGATGCGATCCAGACTTCGGCTTCGAGGATCTCGGCAATGCATGCCGGAAAATCTCGATCGATCAGGATGTCGATATCGAGTTCGAGGCGCTGAAGATGGTGTCCCGCAAGACGCCGCCCGTCGAAGGGCCTTATTTTGCGGTCGCCAAGATAAAGTACCGTGATCTTGGCGACAAGGAGGGTATCCTTGTTTACATCAAGCCGAACTTCCAAGGCATCGAACCGATCTCGGTCCGCAGCTACGCCCTGAAGGCAACGGTCTTCCCGCACGAAAGCACTGCGGACCAATTCTTCGGCGAGTCGCAATTCGAAGCCTATCGCGCACTCGGCCGCTTCGCGATCGACCATATCGATGGCGCAGCGGGTACGACCTATTTGGATGTCAACGCGTTTGTGGAGGCTATCAGAGCACATGCCGCCAAGCCGGCTGCGCCGCCGACGAGACCAGCGCCAGCGCAGCCGCAAGCGGCAGTGCCTGCTACAGGAGCCGGGGTTGGTCCCTGTGCCGGTACAGTGACGAGCCCTTAGGGAGGATAATGTGATGCGTATGAAACTCGCTGTCGCCGTGCTTCTCTTGCCGGTCTCTGTAGGATCTGTCGTCGCGCAGAACTTCGACGAGCAGGCGATCTGCGCCGCGATCAACAAGCCCGGGCTGTTCTACGCCCGCAGCCAGCCGCCATATCAGTATGCGCCGGTGAACGGCGCGCCGCTCTCCTATGACAGGGATGCGCGCTTCGTCCTGATCACCGCGCCGGTGCGGCCACGGCAGGGGCACGACTACGAGGGCGTGTGGCACGTCCGGACCCAGACCATTGCCGAACTGAGCAAGCGGGCGAACAAGGCCTATGTCTATCGCCCGCCAGTCAGAACGCGCTGCTCCCGGGACGTGCTTCCGGCATTCGAGGAACGTGACCGGCTGGTGACGCTGACGGAGTATCTGGATCATCATCTGTCGAATCCGCACCATCCGCGCCAGAAGAGCTACGACCTGACCCGGCGATTTCACATGCCGATTCAGGATGTCGCGGCAAATGATTGCGTCTGGACCGACGACGACAAGGCGTTCGACCTCAATGGCACGTACGGCTTCTCCGATGTGAACCGGCGTGACCTAGACTCCGCCTTTGAAGTCGCCATGACGCTGGTGCCGCGTGCCTACGCGTCGTCGTCGAGTTACCAGGGGCTGAGCTCGCAATTCGCCTATCGCGACACGCCCCACGGCGTCTGCGTCTCCTTTGCATCGCCTATTCCGACCGGGCCGGTGCCGCACGGCGGCTGGTTCAGCAACGCCTATGACGACGCCATGCAGGCGGCCGCCGGATGGAAGCCGAAATCAACGCTACTCGTCATAAAACGGCTCGAGGGAAGGCGGGTGATTCCGTTAACATCGAAGATGATCACTTGGACCGACCGATGAGCCTGGACGCAGGAAGCACGATGCCCGTGGCGCCGAAGTCCGGCTGGCGGCGTCTACTGGAATGGCGCTTGCTGCCGATCAACAAGCTGCTCCAGACTAAATGGATGCAGCAGGTCTTCCCGAAGCTGCTTTGGCTCGTCGTTCCTCTCCAATACTATTATGCGCAGCAGTTGCCAGCAGGTTTCAACCTCGAGAGCTATTTGCCGTCGGCAGCTCTCGTCATCATTCTGGTGGCGTCGATGGTCTGCGTCGCCGGGGTAATCGCGATCGGTTATCCGCGCTCGGAAAATTACTACGACGCTGCCCGTTCCCTGGTCTCGTCGATGCTCGGCACCTGGGCGTTTGCGCTGGCCCTGATATGTCTTTCGTTGGGGCTCAACGGATGGTTCGCACGCCCGAGCGATGTGATCCAGGACTTTCTGTGTCCGTTCGAGCCGGGGCCTTGGATACGCGTGGTCTGTGACTCGCGTTTAGTGCGCCCCTTGCTCGTCTATCTCATTTATGCGCTGGCCGGTGCAGTGCTGCTGACGATCCTCATTCATGGCTGCGCCCGCATCAAGGCGGCGCGTAACGAAGATTACCGCCCGCTCCGGGAGCCGAACCTCGTCGTCGTGGCCATCGCGGTCGCCGTGTTAATGGCGTTCTTTCAGTGGCTAATCACCGCCACTAATCGCTGACGAGAGCTGTCGTGGAGGCGGACGCTGCTTAAGCGCAATACGGTGCTTGGTTTCTCGCATCAACCAATGCGTGGCGTGCACGTCCATTAGAGCATTTTCGCTTCTTATTGAATCAGAAGCGAAGCTCTAGATTGTTGTTTTGACGCGTTTTCTTCGCGCGAACCGGTATCCACTTCGCTCGAAAACGCTATAATTCCGCGATGCCCGGGTGCATCTCCATTCGCATCGTGGCCGCGTCGACCTTTTCGCTTCGCGACAAACCGTATCGCTCCATGCCGGCAAAGCGCTGCAACCGCGCGAGCGTGCCGAGTCGAAAAGCATCGAATCGGTCCAGCGGGCGAATGTGAAGCGTGGATGGATTAAAGGGCAGTCCTCTGCTCCCCTCATCAAAGGCAGGAAGGTGGCAAGTGCAGACGCGACGCCAGAGAGAATTTTCCGCAATTCATCCAAAGCAGCTTCATTCAAGAAATCTTCTCCTTCGAACGGGCAATAAATAATATAGGGCGGCATAACCAGCGGCACGGACGATTTCAATGACGGCCTCGCGTTCAAGCCCATTCCACGTCTTGCGGGCCCGCGCCTGGAGCTCAGCAAGCTTCGCCTGCAAAAGGGGGCGGCAACGCCCATCGTGAACTCAATCTAACGCAATTCGTGGTTTGGTTAGCACGCATGATGTGAGGCACATGTGATCACGCGACAGAAACATAACCTACGCGCGATCCATGCGACATGTGGGGGTTTCTGATCGCGGTAGTCGGCAATTCGCGCAATCTGAACCATGGTGAGAACCATTTCCGTTCCGCAGCAGCATTCAGCGTGACTTTCAGGCTATGATGAAAAACCAGTTTAATTTCATCGGCCGCAAATCCGGCTAAAGGCCATCTGAGAGCGAAGGTTGTCTTCCCTGGCGGGAGAATAGCCCAAGCATCACTACCTGTTTTTATCGTCCCGACTTTTGCAGCCGGGATAACAAGTCCTCCAACGAGATGAGCATTGCGTCTTTTGTTCTGGGCAACATCACAAACAGGCGATATTTCAAGCAGAACTGGCCTGACGGCGGCGTACCATTCATCCATCTTAACTGAATTGGTTTGGCTGCGAGTGATATTGCAGAATATCTTTTCCAGATGCTCACGATCAGAACCGAACACTGACAGGAAGGACTCGACCTCGTTTGCTACATAAACAGTGCCAGGCAGATAGGGGATCACCCCCTCTGTGCATCCAGCTGTAAGAAGAAAACCATTCATCTTCGCAGCGATGCTGGCTTTGGTCTTTCCGGTCGGCGTTGCATTGAGCCAAGCCCCATGGTCAACAAGCGCCCGTCCACCGCCCGAATGTTCAAGCTGATCCATCAAAAGCTGCGAAAGGATCGCGACAAGGTGGCCAGGAGCCGTGGCTTCCGATAAGTCGGACTCGCCTTTTGCTTTTGAGAGACGCTGAAGCACTTCTTTCAAGTGATCGTCGGTCAATTGTGTATCGACACCGCCCGCCGTCTCTTCCGCAAGATCGGTCAGACTCGCCATAAGGGCAGAGTTCGCGTCCTTAACAAGCCCGTCCCAGGTCCAGAGCAATCCAATGGCCGATTGACTGCCAAGCGTCGCAGCTATTTGCTTCTGCAACCGGGCATTCCAATCCTCTGGGCGATCTTCCTTCTTCGGCTTGTCCATCTCCAGAAAAATCAGACGGTTTTTGAACTTTGGTTCCGCCTCAAGCAGCGTGCGCTTGAACAGTTCGCTTTCAGTCTCCTGATCTTCCGCGGGGACGCCTACCTCTGTTACAGGGTCATCGGCGTATTTGCTCCAAATGACAACGACAATTGGCGCTGTATCGGCCGATACAACATTCTTGAAAACATTCGCAGTGTGTGAGGCTGCATCCTTTCCGAGGTTGTTGGTCAGGTGCAGATCGAGAAATACCAGCTGAAGTCTCGGAAATGGTCGCGGAGGCAGCTGATCCAGACTTGTTCCAGGAATCCAGACCGCGCTGATGTAGAGCTCGTTAAGGGCATTCAAAATGCAGTTGTAGTCATCCGGCTCGTCGTCAATGACGCAAACCGAAGGTGACACGAGTTGATTGATCATGACTTTTCCAGAAATTGAAGGGCGACAACCGCGCCCTTGATCTGATCGGGAAGGTCAACATCGCTCTTGCTCGGAAAAACAACGCGGCCCTGGCTGACGCGCATAATTTCACTGACAATATACAATCCCAAGCCCATACCCCCTGCCCGTCGTGTGAAGAATGGGGCGATCAGGTCTTCGGGATCATCTTTCCCGAAGCCGGGGCCGTTGTCTCCAACAACAATAGCCGGGCCTTCCTCAATATCCTCGGTGGTGCCGATATAGAGATACTTCTGCTTCGGGGCCTTGGTCTCCAGCCAGTGTATGCTGTTGTCGATTAGATTGGTGATCGAGGCGACCAGCATTTGCTTGGACCCTTGGATCTTGAAGTCCGGGCAGTCCATTTCCATGCCATTGATGAGCGTGATATGATGGCGCCTCAGTCTGATTTCCGCACTGAAGATGGCCTCCTTGATCAGAACACCAGCTGAGGTTTTCCCTGGATTGGGGTTTTTCAGCAGGTTCGTAACCGGACGCATCGCACGATAAAGACGGTCAACAAGTTCTTTGATCCGGACCGGGTGGGCCCCCCGACTCGTTGCCGCCCTTAATTCATCGAGTATTTTCTCGGCACCGTGGAGCATCATTCCTATTGTGAGACCGGGGACCGCTGCGTGGAGAAGCTGGTCACGATAGATCTCCATCTCTTTTTCGGCGGCCTTCAGCTTCGGCTCGACTTCTGCGAGGACGCCTTTGCGCTCCAATACCTCGCGCACTTCGGCAAGCTTCTCGAAAACCCGTTTGCCCGTGCCCTTGCCAAGAACTTCCCGAAGCCTGCGCTGGTCCTTGGTCTTCTCCGCCTCCATCTGGGTGAGCATACTGATCACCGCGGCGCGAAAATCCTCAAAGGCCTCATTTTCGATAAAGCCCTCGCGGTTGGTCTTTTCCCGGAGGTCTCCGCTCTCAGTCGCATCGAGCCACAATGCACCCAGAATCTGGTTGTTACTGGTACGTGCGGTCGGAGTATTGACGCGCCGGATGTCGAGATTGAGCCAGTCGTTTCCGGGTTCTCCGAAATCGTAGACACGGATGCCGTCACGATAGATACGGATGCCGCCATTCTCATCCAGATAATCTTTGAGACCTTTCACGTCATCGGTTACATCGCGAAGCACCGCAGGATCACGGTCAAAAAGCCAGAAGTCGAAACTCACTTTACCGATCTTGTGCTTTGAAAGGTCGAGAGCCTCGCTCTTTCTACTGTTCTCAACCTTCTTCTCAAGCGCAACCTCCTTCCCCTTCTCAGTTGTTTTCGTGAGCTGCTTTGAATACCCGGGCGGCGGTGTGAATGTGTAATCAAACGTTCCGGACTTCGCCTCAAACGATCCCCGCACATGGTAGAGGGCACACTTGTTAGCGTCCTCCGCTGTAAAGAGATTCTTGAGCCACTCCTCATGATCAGGGATCGATAACATCACTTCAAAATCTTCAGGCCCTTTGAAGGGTGAACAAAGGCTGTTGACGGCACGGTGAAGACGCCGAGCTTGGCCGCGGTTCCAGGCCTCCCTCAGCCGTGTTATTTCAAAGCAGGTGCCGTGCTGGTTGCCCTTGAATGTTTCCGGTTGACGAATTTCAAGATCAATTCCCGCGCTTTCCAGATCGTCTGCGCTTTCAATCCTGTCCCAATTAAAATCAAGTACAAGTTCTTCACCACCGCGCCGGCGGGTGATCAGACGAATGGAGCGCCCGAGCTTGTGAGCCGACAAGCGACCAAGACCCTTTTCCCCTAGCGGGAAGCGGTGAAACTTCTTGGTGCGCCTGTCCTCCTGACGCTGCAACGCACGGAAATCAGTGGCAATCATCATCCACACGTTCTGCAACGTATCTTCGTCCATTCCGATGCCGTCATCCTCAACGGTAATGCACGCTTTTGTCGGATCGGTGGGATATTCCAGCGTCACAGCACAAACAGTTGCATCAGCATCATACGCGTTCTTCACGAGTTCGAAGACCGCAAGATTGGCGTCCTTGATGAGCTGATCGCCAAGGAGCGTCAGCAGGCGCGGTCGCACCCTGAAAATCAGCTTTTCGCTGCCGGACTTTTTTTGCGCCGTTACGGCCATACTCATCCTGAAGTTATGGTTTCGACAATTGCTTCCATCACTGGCGGACAGACACCATTACCGAGTATTTTTATATTCTCCCGTCGCGTACCATGGCTCATCGTATAGTCCGACCTGAACCCCATGGCCCGTTTCAGTTCCGGTACCTGTAGCATGCGCATCTGATGACCGTCATCGCCCGGCTCGACCAAAGCAAAACGGTCAACGGTCGTTATGGTACGCAAAGGACGGTCCAACCGCTGCCATCCACCGCCGCCATCCGTTCCGTAGTAGACCAGCAAAAAGCTTGCACGTTTACCCACTTCGGCAAAGGCTCTTTCGGCGCGCTCCAGGGTCGGCCTTGCTCGCTTTGGGCTAAATAGCTCCGTTGTCTCCCAGGTACCAAGCGGATCGAGAATATCACTGACGGTTTTGCGCTTGCGGCGCGGCCGCTTGATCGCGGTTACAGGCTCCTCAAGGTCGCAGACCACAAACAGCCGGCGGCGGCTCTGAGGCACCCCGAAGTCCGAGGCGTCCAGGACAAATTCGGTCAAGTGATAGCCAATATTCTCAAGCGACTCTTTGAGTTCGTCGTAGCGGGACCACGGGCGCATATGGACGACATTCTCCAGGATCAGCCAACGCGGCCTGAACTCCCTGGCGAAGCGCAAGGCCTGCATGGCTGTGGCACGGCTTTTCTCCGACCGCGGAGCCGAACCCTTAGCGCAGGTGTGGTTAGTGCACTCCGGCGACGCCAGAAGCAGGTCAATGTCTCCGATGGAGTCGTGAAGCTTTCGGGGGTTGATGTTTTCCAGCGCCTTTGTGATGGTGGTGGCTTCCGGGAAATTCTCTTCATAAGTAGCGGCTGCCACTTCACAAAGATCAATACCACAGACAATTTCGGCTCCAGCATTGCGTGCGCCGTAGCTGCTGCCGCCGCCACCACTGAAAATGTCGAGTGTCCTGGTCATTCCGCGCCCCAACCGATGAAAACGCGGGCCAGGCTACCAGGTCGGATTCCGTCTGACCAGGCACAAAATGGAGCCAGACCATGGATGTATTGAATCCGCGGCAAAGAAGCTACTGTATGTCGCAGATACGGGATCGGGACACCAAGCCCGAAATGATGCTCCGTAAGGCTCTCTGGTCAGCCGGGCTCCGCTATCGGCTGCGTCACAAGGTAACTGGACGGCCGGATATCGCCTTTCCAGGATCCCGAGTGGCCGTGTTTTGTGACGGATGCTTCTGGCATGGCTGCCCGGATCACAGTGTGAGTCCGAAAACGAATTCTTCCTTTTGGAAAGCCAAGATTGGAAAAAACAGAGCAAGAGACGAACGGGTTGCCGCGGCGCTGCGAGATGAAGGATGGACAGTCATCCGCTTTTGGGAACACGACATCAAAAGCCATCCGGGAAAGTTGGCGGATCATGTGAAACGTACTCTGAGAAAGGCAGCCCGACGTGGACGCAAGCCGTAAAGAAGAATTGCGGGCAACTGACCTTTTGGTCGATGCCATCTATCAGGGCGGGCGCAACGGAAATGCTTCGGATGATCCTCTTCCGCATCTGGTCGGTGTTAGCAATCAGGGCGGCTTCCGCTATATCGGCACAAAGGAAGCACCGAAGTTGGCAATTCTCACGCTGACGACAAAGGAACATGACTGGCCAGACAACCTCGACAGGGAGACAGGTATTTTCACCTACTACGGCGACAACCGAAGGCCTGGACATGAACTCCATTCGACGCCGAGGTTCGGCAACCTTCTGCTGCGGGATATGTTTGACAAAGCTCATGGCCAGAAGGCAGCTCGCGCGAATGTGCCACCTGTTCTCATCTTTTCGAACACTGGCATCTATCGTGATGTGGACTTCCTGGGTCTCGCCGTTCCCGGAGTCGAGAGTCTGGATGCCAATAGCGATCTCGTCGCACTTTGGCGCATGAAGGAAGGCAAGCGGTTTCAGAATTATCAGGCAAAATTCACGGTGTTGGACTGTCAGGTTGTTGCCAAGCGTTGGATCGAGGACGTGAAGGCCGGAGATCCGCTTTCAGAAAACTGCCCGGCGGTATGGCGGGCTTGGGTGGAAAAAGGTGTAAGCCGACCGTTGAAAGCACCGCGTGTTTTAGACCATCGCAGTCCGGGCGAGCAACTCGCTGAGGATGTCGCCGGGCGCGCGATCATCGCTACCATTCAGGATTATTTCTCAGAAGATCATTACCGCTTTGAACCTTGTGCGGCAAAAATCGCCGAGATGATGTTACAGAATATTGCATCAATCGACCTCACAAGACGGATCCGCGACGGCGGGCGTGACGCTGTGGGCCGGTACCGCATCGGAACTGGTCCCTCAGCCGTGCTTGTGGATTTCGCACTTGAAGCCAAATGCTACAGTGATTCAATATCTGTAGGCGTAAAGGATTTGTCACGGCTGATTTCACGATTACGGCACCGGCAATTCGGAGTTCTTGTCACGACATCGTACGTCGCAACACAGGCATACCAGGAGATTAAAGAGGATCAGCATCCGATCGTGATCATTGCCGCACGCGACATCGTTAGAATTCTAAAAGCTGCCGGCTTTGGCACTCAGAGGGCTCTCCAACAATGGCTGTCATCTTTCTAAGCGATCTAGCGGAGCATTTGTTGATGATCGCGAAGTTTTGCGCTTAGGATTATCGACACTTAGTAGCGCCTGTATAGGCCGTCCCTCTCTCCGTCTTCCGGGATACTTGGATCCACTTTTGTGGATTTCAGGCAGCCCTGGCAATGCCGACCACAACGCCATCCACCCGGCCAGCGGCGTCGGCAAACGGCAGATATAGCCGCGCAACGCGAGTCAGGCCGCCCGGAAGCTGTACGTGGTCTTCCATCATCAGCGTGCGACCCGTTGTGAAAACGATCGCCGTCTCGTTCTCTGCGTCTTCGCGCGATGGCGTGAGCCGCCCGACCGCCTCGCCGGTCAACGCGGTGCCAAAAAGCCTGTCGATAGCCTTGCCGCTGCGTTCGATCTTCGCCGTCCCATCCGATTCGGCCGGGCGCCGAACCACCACGATCACATCATCCAAGTCAGCCAGACGCCCGGTTGCGGCATGGCGGCACCTTCACGGGCGCGAGCCAGACCCGATAAAGCCGGCCCAGCACCGGGTGTCGGTCCGCCATCAGTCGAGAATCCATCACTGGGATTCACCGTGTCAGATTCAACCAGATTTTCTGGTTATCTGTATTTCGGTTTGATTGATCTGTCGGCTTCGTCAATGGCCGGCAGCGCATATGCAGAAAACACTTCGATCTCCCAGGCATATGCGTCTCATTCAACACATTGTCGACAAGCGTCGCGAAGCCGGCATGAGCCAGGCTGACCTTGCCGAAGCTCTTGACCGATATCAATCCGTCGTCGCGGCGATTGAATCCGGTGGCCGCCGGGTCGATGTTGTCGAGTTCCTTGAACTGGCGGAAGTGATCGGCTTCGATCCCCATGAAGTCCTTCGTGACGTAGCGAAGATTACCCACAAGCATAAGGCCACACGCAAGCCGTCATAGTTCAGAATCATTTTGAACAACGTAGTGAGTATTGGAAGTGATTTGGGCGTCGCCCTTCGGGCCGGGCTCTACGCGCCGCCTGCGGCGGCTTCCGAAGCCCCTTGCGGGTCTTCGCCTTCTGTGACGAACCCATGACGCGAAGCGTGGCGGCGGCGGACATTTCGGCGACCGCACCGACTCACGCAGGGGCTCGCAGGGGCCGATGTCGGGCGACAAGCCCTCGACAGATCGAGTCGTATCCTGACCCTCGTGCTCAATCATTCTCGCAGATCGGTCGAGTCCAGGAGCGGATCGTCGCAACAGCTTGTGCGAGGATTGTCGGCGTACTGGACGGACTGCTGTCTTGCCATGCCGCACCAAACTCAGATGGTGGCGCGAGCGAAGGGCGGACGACCTCAAGCCTTCCGCTGCGACACGAAGAACACTCGGCGTTGAGGGTTCGGCACCTGCTTGATCGAGCCTACACAGCCGTTCGGGCGACGCGAGAAAGCGTGCTTCCGATCGTTGTCGCCAGATCGCGTTTTCCTCTGACTGTCTTTTCACGCCGCGCCTCAAGGGCGTCCTCGATTGGTTTGGTCTAACCGAAGACCGGCGACGAAGTGCGTCGCCTCGATCTTAAACCTCCAACACGCCGCCTGCGGCTTTTTTTCGCCGCCGGCAGGGCCGGCTTTGCACCGCGAAAGGCAAAAAAAGTCCTCGCCGGGTGCTGCACGCCGATCGTCCTCGGTCCATCGACCATCATCGAGGCCGCGATGGGCCGCAGCCCGATCAGCAGAAGGAAAATTGCATCATGGCTACGATCGGCACTTTCTCCCGCGTCGGCAACGGATTCTCCGGTTCGATCCGCACGCTTACCCTCAACGTCAAGTCGGTGACCTTCGCGCCGGCGGAAAGCGACACCAAAAACGGTCCCGCCTTCCGCGTGCTCGCCGGAACCATCGCGTTCGGTGCGGCATGGAAGAAGACTTCGCGCGAGTTGCGCGACTATCACTCGATCAAGCTCGACGACCCCTCGTTCCCGGCCCCGATCTACGCGAGCTTGGTCGAGACGGACACCGAGGGTGAGTTCGCCCTGATCTGGTCGCGACGCCGCGTCGCTAACTAGTCGAGACCACCGAGCCGCGCTCGCAAGAGCGGGGCTTCCCCATGCTCATGTCCGTCTTCGCTTTTCAGGAATTACGGAGATCGGGATTGTATGGCGTTTCCGGTTTTAAGGTTTCAGAATCCCGATCAGATATTTCCCCAGCGTCCGCTGAAGCTTCCGCCGGAATTGTTGCTCAGGGCGCTGCCCTCGCGCGGCACAAGAAAACTCTCCGGCCTTTCGCGGCATAAACGGCCGCCTCCCCGTAAACGGGTCCCCTCCATTTATTCCACGGTGCCGAAGAGTTCTCTGGCGCCTTGCTTCCCCGGTCTCGCCGACGGGCAAGGGTTCAGGAGCGACGCTTCGCTTCTCTGAACCCCAAACCCGAAGGAATAGAGACATGACCAGCAACGCAAACGCCCCCCGGAATGTGGTCTTCAATGCCGATTGCATCGACGTGATGCGCTCATTCGATAGGGGATCGGTGGACTTCATTCTGACCGATCCGCCCTATGTGACCCGTTTCCGCGATCGCGCAGGCCGCACCGTCGCCAATGATGATAACGGCCGTTGGCTTCGCCCCGCGTTCAACCAGATGCACCGCGTTTTGAAAGATGGCGGCTTTGCCGTTTCGTTCTATGGCTGGAACAAGGTTGACCTGTTCATGGACGCATGGAAGGCGGCAGGCTTCCGCGTTGTCGGGCATCTTGTTTTCCGCAAGCGTTATGCGTCGGCGGCGCGCTTCCTCCGCTACGAACACGAGCAGGCTTATTTGCTGGCGAAGGGAAATCCTGCCCGGCCCGAACGGCCTGTCCCCGATGTTCTGGACTTTCCCTATACCGGAAACCGGCTGCACCCGACGCAGAAGCCGGTCGAGGCGCTGGCGCCGTTGATTGAGGCTTTCACGAAGCCGGGCGACCTTGTGCTGGACCCGTTCTGCGGCAGCGGTTCGACGCTGGCGGCGGCCCAGCGACTCCGGCGAAACTGGATCGGCATCGAACTGGATAACGGCCACTATCGCACGGCCAGCAAGCGGCCGGCATCCCCGCAACATCACCGGGCGGCAGCGTAAGCCGCCCCTCTCTCCCGACACATGCGCGCCCGTCCGCAGGGCGAGCGCTGCAATCTCATTATTGAAACATCGGAAAGGACGACATCATGCGATGGATCGTTACGAAAGACCATCATGGCGGCTGCATCGGTTTGGGAAAGGATGCGAATGGCGTTGCCACCCGCGGAACCCCTGAACAGGGCGACGCTCTGCCGATGGAGTTTCGGCTCTACGAAGCGAGCGGGAATCTTCTTTCGAGGGACGTTGTGGCGACATTGACGCGGATTGGTGGAACGGCTTTGAGCCGCTGATTTACCTATGGACCCCGTTTCGTTGCCGCCGCCTATGCTATCGCCGCGCGGGAACGCGCGAGCCCTGGCGAACGCTTCGGCCATAGCCGGTATCTGTTGCAGTACTTCCGCCGATCCGTAAATGCGGATCAGCGGCGGGGCCGTGCCGCAACGACACGTTCCGACAGCTAAAATTTTTCCGACCGCCTTCAGACCTTCTTAGCTCTTCGACGACGAAGCTAAACCTTCGGTTGTCGCGATTACGGACACACTTGCTCTTCGGAAGAAGCAGCAGCGGGAAATGCGCGCGGAGGAATCATGCCCACACAAGACTGGATGGCAAACGCCGCCTATCTCTACATCCTTGTTCTCGATCGTCCGGCTGTTGCCTGGGAACACCTGCGTCGCAACCCCGACTATCGCAATGACTGGCGGTGCTTCGGCTCGCGGCGGCGATCGTCATCGCCCGGCCGCGCGCTGAAATGGGGGTTGCGATTTCTTCGAGAACCCCGACCACGATGCCCGCGACGCGCTGCCATTCTGGCAGCCTGATCCCGACATCGCCTTGTCGATCGTGCCGGATGTAGACCCGGAGACCGCCGCGCCGGTCTTCGATCCCTGGACCTTTCCCGGCCGCAAGGCCATCGGACACGACGGCAACCGCCTCGCGCTGAAATTCTGCCGGCGCGGCCGCTCTTGGCATCTCCATATTGCCGACGTGCTCAATGCCGGCATGCCGTTCACGTTTGCCATCGCGCCGGACGACAGGGCCAGCGCACGCCTGCGTGAAGCGCACGAGATGTTCACCGTGATATCCGGACGCCCCGCCAACCTGGCCGGCCGGCGCGGCGCAACCGAGCCGATCATCACCATGCAATCCTTGCAGGCCCTCGACGGACACCTCGCCGGCGCCGGCGAGCGTGACATCGCCATCGCGATCTTCGGCACGCGCATAGTGACGGAGAAGTGGCACGGCGACAGCGAACTGCGCGCCAGGGTCCGCTACCTGATCCGACGCGGCCGCACCGGGATGAACGGCGGCTATCGCAGTCTCCTGTGGGGCGCGGCGGCGCGCAGGGCCGGCGAGTTTTCCATGCCGGCGACGGCCACGGCAGGGAGAAAACGCGCGCGCAAAGATTCTCCATACCGGGCGGGATAGGCTTTTCCGAAACTGCCTCCGAACCGCTGGACCGGGCTTCGCTCGGCCAGCCTGAGACGGAGGCAATTCGTGGATCGCACCGAATCCAAACAGGCGAGCCGCTACCTCACCAACGAGGAAGCGGCCGCCTATCTCAAGCTCTCGCCGCACACGCTGAACAAGAAGCGCGTCATCGGCGGCGGACCGAAGTTCCGCAAGCTTGGCTCCCGCGTCGTCTATGCCATCGACGACCTCGAAAGCTGGATCGAGGCGCGGGCCTGCGACACCACCTCCGATCCCCGCTACGCCCAAGCCCGCTGAACGCGCCCGAACGACGCATGGCGGCGCGCAGACGCACATCCGAGCGCGACCAGCTCGAACTGTTCCGATCGCGCCCCGGCGACATGGCAACCCGCGACTCGCAGGATCTTATGGCCTATCCGTTCTTCTCTCTCGCCAAGTCGAAGCGCATCGAGCCGATCCGGTTCGAGGCCGGCAATGTCCGCATCCATGTCGAGGCGCCGGCCGAATTTGGCCTCGCCACCATCTGGGATGCCGACATCCTAATCTGGGCCGCCTCGCAGATCGTCGAAGCCCGCGACCTCGGCCTGCGCACCTCGCGGCTGATGGCGACCACGCCCTACGAGATTCTCACGTTTGTCGGCCGCGGCACCTCCGTCCGCGACTATCAGCGCCTGAAAGCCGCGCTCGACCGCCTGCAAGCCACCACCGTCGCCACCTCGATCCGCCAACCCTCCGAACGGCGCCGGCATCGCTTCTCCTGGATCAACGAATGGAAGGAACGGCTCGACACCAAGGGCCGGCCGCTCGGCATCGAGCTGATCGTGCCGGACTGGTTCTACGAAGGCGTGCTCGACAACGCGCTGATCCTCACCATCGACCGGAACTATTTCGAGCTGCTCGGCGGCATCGAACGCTGGCTGTACCGGCTTGTGCGCAAGCATGGCGGCCGCCAGGCCGGCGGCTGGAGCTTCGACTTCCGCCATCTCCATGCCAAGTCCGGAAGCCTCTCGCGCTTCTCCAACTTCGCCTGCGACCTCCGCGACATCGTGCGCCGCCAGCCGTTGCCCGGCTATCGGCTGCGCATCGACCGGCTCGACGACGGCCGCGAACGGCTCGCCTTCACACCGGCCGCGTCACGGCCATCCACTCATTCACAGGGGGCTGTGCAAAGCTGTGAAACCTCTCGTGCTATCAAAGGCAATTTGCCTCGTGCTATCGAAGGCGCAACAGTCGTGCTATCGAAGGCACGATCATGCGTTAAGCAATTGCGGCGCAGCGCAAACTCGCGCCCCTAACTTCTCTAACCGAGAATCTAACTTTGTTTTTGGAGGCGGCGTCGCTTGTGGATACGCCGTGGCGGGACATCCATCCCGAAACAAATCAATATCAAACCTTACTCCGAAATCTGCTTTCTGCCAATCGCATACGATAATAATCGAATGCTTTGACGCGCACACCAGCGTTCGACGGGAGCGCGCGTCATGATCGTCGCGCTCCTAAACCAGAAGGGCGGCGTCATCGGATTGCCGCGCGAGACCCTGCATGTCGAAGTGCCCGACATCGCGCACGGCGCCGATCACGTCGTCATCGACGGACCGCCGCGCGTCACCGCGCTGGCCCAATCCGCGATCCTCGCCGCCGACCTAGTGCTGATCCCGCCGGAGGGCCTGCCCGCGCTCGCCGCCGACATTCACCAGCGCGTCGTCTTCGCTGAGAGCGTCGCCACTGGCCGGCTGGCGCGCGAACTGGAGCCGGACGGCACGGCGGCGCAGGAGATCGCCGCCGTCACCGTAGAGATCGCGCGAGGTCTACCATGAGCGGCAAACGCATGGCCTTCGGCGTAAAGCCTGCCGCCCCCACGGCTGACGCCTGGGTGCAGCAGGGCAACGGCGCGGAAATGCCCGTGGAGACGCCTCCGCAAGGTGTCCTACCGAAGGCCGATATCTATACGGCGCGTCTCACCATCGACGTGACGCCGGAGCTGCGCGGCCGCATCAAGGTCGCCGCCTTCAGGCAGGGCGTCACCGTGGCCGAGATGGTTCGCGACCTGCTTGAGACGCGCTTTCCGGAAGACGGAGCGGACGCATGACCACGCGCAGTTACACCAGCGTCCTTGCCGTCTTTCAACGCGACCGCATCAATATCCGGCTGCGCTTTGCAAAGCCGGTGCGCGAGCGGCGGCTTGATCGCCGTCGCCGGCTCGCTTTATTCGCGCCTAACAGCATCTTCGCGTTGCTCCGATGGGAGCGCGGCCCTTACGGCACCGCCCTCTCGCACCTCACCATCATGCGCACGGTTGCGCCGGGCGAAACGTGCCTGGCGTGGCCCTATGTGCATCCCGGTGCGGAGACGCTGCTGTTCGCATCCGGCTGGCACAAGGTCGAGCGTGTCTTGCAGACGGTCGACGCCGTCGAAGCCCTCGGCGTCGACCCGTCCGACGCGGCGCCGGACTATTGGCAGCACGTTCATAATCGACTCCGGCTGCGCCAGCCGCACCATGCCTATACGGTTGAGCAACATCGCGCCTGGCTGCGCCGCCGCGAGTTGCTGTCATGACCGCGCGCAGCATGACCTTGGCGATGATGACCGGCGGAGCGTTGCTGGTCGCCGCCCCCGTCTGGTCGGAACACGCGCCGCGATTCATCTGGAATGCTTCGGCGAGCCTGCCGATCGGCCTCTACAGCGTCGCGCCGGCGACCGGAATCGCGGTCACGGACGTCGCCATCGTCCAGCCGCCGGATGAACTGGCGACCTTCCTCGCGGAGCGCGGCTATCTGCCGAGAGGCGTGCCGCTCCTGAAGCGCGTGTTCGCGCTCCACGGCGACACCGTTTGCCGGGAGGGCCGCATCATCATCGCCTATGGCGGACGCTACGCCGTCGCCCGCGCACATGACAGCCGCGGCCGGCCGCTGCCCGTGTGGCAGGGCTGCCGCACGCTCCAGGATGGCGAAGTCTTCCTCATGAACTGGGATGCGCCCGACTCATTCGACAGCCGTTACTTCGGGCCGCTTCCCGTGAAAACCATCGTCGGACGCGCCATTCCCGTGTGGACCACCGACGACACCGATCCGGCCACGGATGACACATCCGCCCGGCCGGCCGACAGCGAACCGTGAAGGTCCGATTTCAACCCGCACGCAGGAGGACACGATGACTCAGATCGGCACTTTCACGAAGACCAAGACCGGCTTCAGCGGCCGTATCCGCACGCTCTCGCTCGACGTCGAACTGACGATCCGTCCGATCGAAAAATCCGACGCCGACAACGCGCCGGACCATCGCATCTTTGCTTCCGACGACCGCGAGGTCGGCGCCGCGTGGAGCCGCAGCGGCGAGAAGGCCGGCGACTATCTCTCGATCACTCTCGACGATCCGACGTTCGCCCAGCCGCTGCGCGCCGCGCTGTTCCAGTCCGAGGCCGACGCCAAGGTCTGGAACCTGATGTGGAATCGACCGTCGAAGCGCGACGACAAGGGGTGAGGCCCGATCCGGCTTTCATCCGAACGGAGACCGACATGACGGACCAGCAACTCGTGGCGCGCATCAAACGGCGCAGCAAATACTGGGGCCAGACCGAACCGAACGAATGGTTCGATATCCGCGTCGTCGATGACGCCGGCTATCGCCTCAGAGGCAACAACAACAACTACCGCTTGGGCGACGTGGTGATTGGCGTGCGTCTCGCCAACGGCTCCGTCGTCGATCTCGCCAGCGGCAAAACCAGTACTCGGCGAAATTCAGGGGAGGCACAGTTGAGATGATGATGCGCGCGTCCCTTTGCTCCTTCACTTTCGTCATCCCTCCGATCGATCGGATCGCGGATCATCCCTCCGACCCGATCGCCCGACAGGCGGCCATCGCACGCAGCGCAGGTCAAGGGCGGCCGCACGGTCGGCGCAGCCTTGCCCTTGACCGAAGCGAGCACGGTGGCAGGCTGACGGCGCTGGGGCGCGATAGCCTGCGATCACCGCGCTACCCGCTCTGTCGGCGCATCATGCAGGTAGGCGCCATCTGCATCGTACTGGCATTATCGCGCGGTCTTGCGGCGGCCGAGCCCGAGACTCGGCCGCGTCCCGGCAGTACGTTCGCCGAGCGCTTCGACGCAACCGATCCGTGGACGACGGCGATCACCGAAGCATCGCGCCGGTTCGGCGTTCCCGAGACCTGGATACGCGCCATCATGCGTGTCGAAAGCCACGGTGACGTGCGCGCGGTCTCTCCGAAAGGCGCGATGGGGCTGATGCAGATCATGCCCCCGACCTGGGACGAGTTGCGCGCGCGTCACGGGCTTGGCAGCGATCCGTTCGATCCGCGCGACAACATCATTGCCGGCGTCGCCTATCTCGCACAGATGCGCGATCGCTACAGCATGCCGGGAGCACTCGCGGCCTACAATGCCGGACCCGCACGCTACGAGGAACACAAGCTCCTCGGCGTGCCGCTTCCGGGCGAGACGACGGCCTTTCTCGACAAGCTTACGCCCGTCATCGGCGAGGCCGCGCCAAGCCTGTTCGCGGGCTCCAGCGGACGTCCGGCCGGCGCGCGCAAGACATCGCTCTTTGCGATCGACGCGACGGCGCGACCCGGCGCAACCACGTCATCCGCGCGGAGCCTGTTTGCGGCCGACAAGCGACGCGACAGGCCAGCGGAAGAACCTGAGAACGACAGCCCCGACGTGCAGAAAGAATGACGACATGGCAACGCTGAAGCAGCAGTACAGAGCGCCTGGGGCGCACGGCAAGATAAAAGCGGACGGCACGCGACCGTCCGAAAGGTGTTGTCTGCACGTCGGTTGGGGCGGCGCGCGGCGGACGTTGCCGCGTGCCTGTGAAGGAGCCAAGCCATTGTTGCGACAGCAGCGATCGCGTGCTTCGTCGCATCGGCTTGTCTTGGCTTGTCCGGAGCGTCGTCATGCCGGTGCGTGACGACGACCGCTTCCGGCCGAAGGTCGCGCCGCCGAAATCGCGCGGCACAGCGCGGGCGCCGAAGTTCACCAGCCGCGTGCTCAAGGCCGCGTCGAAGATCGGCCCGACCAATGGCGGAACGCTGCGGCGACAGCCCTCGCGCGGCGGCGCCCGGTTCGGCCGCGGCCATGTCGCGGCGAAGTTCGCCGGCCAGTCCTTGCGCGGCAGTTCTCGGCGCGTCGTCATCAAGACTCGGCTGCTGAATCTGGCCAAGGTCGGGCCGCGCGCGACCATCCGCCATCTGCGCTACATCGAGCGCGACGGCGTAACCAAGGACGGAAGCAAGGCATGCGCCTATGGCCCCGCCACCGATGCGGCTGACATCGACGCCTTCGAGCAGCGCGGCCGCGGCGACCGGCATCAATTCCGCTTCATCGTCTCGCCCGAGGACGCCGGCGACATCGGCGACCTCAAGACCTATACGCGCGATCTCATGAGCCGCATGGAAGCCGATCTCGGCACCAAGCTCGATTGGGTCGCGGTCGATCACTGGAACACCGACAATCCGCACACCCATATCGTGCTGCGCGGCCGCCAGCAGGACGGATCGGATCTGGTCATCGCCCGCGACTACATCGCGCATGGGATGCGCAATCGTGCCCGCGAACTGGCGACCGAATGGCTTGGTCCCCGCACCCAGATGGAAATCCGCGACGGCATGCTGCGCGAGGTCGATCAAGAGCGCTGGACCGGCCTCGACCGCATGATCCAGCGCGAAGCCGAAGCCGGCGTCGTCAATCTGCTGTCCGAGCCGGCGAACGCCCAGGCGCGCTTCCGCCGCACGCCCATGATTGGCCGGTTGCAAAAGCTGACCGTGATGGGATTGGCCGAAGAGACCGGCAATTGCATCTGGACGCTTCATGCCGACGCGGAGGCAATCTTGCGCCGGATGAGCGAGCGCGGCGACATCATCCGCACCATGCAGCGCGCCATGACCGGCCTGAAACGCGACTTCGTCGTGCTCGACGGCGCGACCGCGCACACCCCGGTCGTTGGCCGCATCGTCGACAAGGGATTGGCCGATGAACTGTACGATCGCGGCTATCTGATCGTCGATGGCGTCGACGGCCGCGCCCATTACGTTCTGCTGGCGGCCGGCACCGACTTCGACGCATTGCCGATCGGCGGCATCGTCGAGACCCGCGCCGCGACCGAACGAACGGCGGACCGGACCATTGCCGGCCTCGCCACGGACGGCATCTATCGGACCGACCATCATCTCGCGGTCGAGCGCGCGAAGGCGGCTCCGGAACACGATCCGGACAGCTTTGTCGCGGCCCACGTTCGCCGCCTCGAAGCGCTGCGCCGCGCCGGCATCGTCGAGCGCGTCGAGGACGGCGTGTGGCGTGTTCCCACCGATCTGCCGGAACGCGGCAAAGCCTATGACGCAAGGCGACTCGGCGGGGTCGATGTCGAATTGCGCTCGCACCTGCCGATCGATCGGCAGACCCGCGCCATCGGCGCCACCTGGCTCGACCGTAAACGCTTCGGCGACCTGTCGGGACTCGGCCAGTCCGGCTTCGGCGCTGAGGTCCGCGACGCCATGCGCAACCGCGAAGATTATCTTGTCGATCAGGGCCTCGCCCAGCGGCGCGGCCAGCGCATCGTCTTCGCCCGCAACCTGCTCGCCACGTTGCGCGGCCGCGAGATCGACGCCGTCGCGAAGAAGATCGCCGGCGAGACCGGCTTGCAGCATCACGTCGTGCAGGACGGCGAGCGCATCAGCGGCATCTACCGCCGCTCCGTCATGCTCGCCAGCGGCCGCTTCGCCATGCTCGATGACGGCCTGGGATTCAGTCTCGTGCCGTGGCGGCCGGTGCTGGAAAAGCATCTCGGCCAATCCGTCGCCGGCATCGCCCGCGGCAACAGCGTGTCGTGGATGTTCGGGCGACAGCGGGGGATGGGTGTCTGAAAGGCGGACTTATCATGCGGAATCCCGCTCTTTCTGCCGAAAAGAGCGGGATTCCGCTTCCATTGCCAGTGAAGACCGCTGCCGTGCGACGGGCATTGATATGATTGGCGGGATCAGACATAATGTCACCACTTATTTACAAATGGAGACGTTTTGTCTGATGCTGAAAACGGCCCGACCCGAAGACATTTTCCGCGCCCACGGCGGCCAGCTCCGCATGATCGAAGCGATCCGTCACGGCCTGAGCCGCTATACGCTCTATGCCCTCAAGGAGCGGGGGACCATCGAGCAGATCAGCCGCGGCCTCTATCGTCTTGCCGATCTCCCGCCGATCGGCAATCCCGATCTCGTGACCGTCAGCCTGCGTTATCCCCACGCCGTGATTTGTCTGATTTCGGCGCTGTCCTGGCACGGGATCACCACGCAGATTCCTCATGCGGTTTCCGTGGCCGTTCCACGCGATGCGCGCCTTCCCGCGCTCGACCATCCGCCTATCCTCGCGCATCGGTTCTCGGATGCCTCGTTCAAAGCCGGCATCGAGCGTCACGACATCGACGGCGTGCCGGTCCGCATCTACGATGCCGAGAAGTCGATCGTCGATAGCTTCAAGTTTCGCAACCGGATCGGAATGGACGTGGTTCTGGAGGCGCTCCAACTCTACCGGCAGCGCAAGAGATTCGACTCCGGCAAGCTGCTCAAATACGCCAAGGTCTGCCGGGTGGAGAACGTCATGCGGCCGTATCTGGAGGCGATCTCTTGAAGAATGTGGCCGCATCAGTCCGGCAACGGCTTCTCAACCGCGCCCGAAACGACAAACGCCCGTTCAACGAGTTGCTGCAATACTACGCGATGGAACGGTTTCTCTACCGGCTGTCCCGTTCCGATCATGCCGCCCGTTTCATCTTGAAGGGCGCGTTGATGCTGCGTGTCTGGCGCGCGCCGGAGTTTCGTCCGACGATGGACATCGACATGCTCGGCCGAACGAGCAACGAGACATCCCACATCGTCGCGCAAATCCGTGACGTCCTCGCGGTGCCGTCGCAAGACGACGGCATTGTCTTCGATGCGGACTCGATCGAAACCGAAAGTATCGACGCGGATGCAGACTATACGGGCCTCAGAGTCCGGTTTCGCGCCGGGCTCGACACGGCGCGCATCACCATTCAGATCGACATCGGCTTTGGCGACGTCATCTATCCGGAGCCGGAAGAAGCTGAACTTCCCACCATGCTGGATGACCCGGCGCCGCGATTGCTCTGCTACAGCCGGGAGAGCGCCATCGCCGAAAAATTCGAGGCGATGGTGAAGCTGGGCGCCCTAAACAGCCGCATGAAGGATTTTTACGACATCTGGCTGCTGTCACGGCAGTTCGACTTTGAAGGCGCGACGCTGGCCGAGGCCATCCGCCTGACGTTCAAGCAGCGCGGCACCGTCATGCCGGAGGCGATCGACGCTTTCGCCGACACGTTCGTCAATGCGAAGCAGGTTCAATGGCAGGCATTCCACCGACGGCTCGGACAGGATCATGTACCGTCATCGTTCAGCGACGTTGCAGGTTCCTTGAGGGCCTTCCTCGAACCGATCGCAAAACATCTGTCCTCCGATGGCGACATGCCATCGCGCTGGGTTGCGCCCGGCCCGTGGGGATAGCTTGCGACGGTGAATCACCAGTTCCGCAACACACCGGCACGCAACACGATGCGACTGCTCCTCCTCAACGCCGAAACGCCTCTGCGGGCCGCGTGACGGATCGCCGCAAGACAGACTTGCCGGAATCGATACGTAGAAATACAAAATAATATCGGCTCGCATTGAGATCAGATTCGCCGCCACCGGCAACGAATTTGGTCTTTGACTAAGCGCCTTCCAAGCAACAACGCTCATGCGCGCCGGCCTGCAAAACAGGCCGGCGTCACAGGGCTGTTGCGGGGCAGGAATGACGCCGACGAAGGTGCTCATCGGACAAATGCTGGTCGTGTTCGGCATCACGCTTGCCGGCACATGGGCCGCAACCGAATGGGTCGCTTACCATCTCGGTTTTCAGCAGCGCCTCGGCGAACCCTGGTTTCTGATCGCCACCTTTCCGATCTACTACCCGTGGCGTCTGTTCGAGTGGTGGTACGTCTACGACGCCTATGCACCCGACATTTTCCGAATGGGGGGAACGATCGCGGGCGGCAGCGGTGTCGTCGCCGCGCTGTCCGCGATCGTCGGTTCGGTCTGGCGCGCGCGGCAAGCGAAGCATGTCACGACCTACGGCTCTGCCCGCTGGGCTGACGAGAAGGACATCGCCGAGGCGAAGTTGACGACGCTGTCCGGCGTTTTCCTCGGTCTGATGGCGAAAACCTATCTGCGTCACGATGGTCCCGAACACATCATGGCGTTCGCGCCGACACGATCGGGCAAAGGCGTCGGCCTGGTCGTGCCCACGCTGCTGTCGTGGCCGCAGTCCGCAGTGATCCACGATATTAAAGGAGAAAACTGGACGTTGACCGCCGGATGGCGTGCGCAGTTCTCCCACTGCCTGCTGTTCAATCCGACCGACCCGAAAAGCGCCGCCTACAATCCGCTGCTGGAAGTGCGACGCGGCATTCACGAGGTCCGCGACGTCCAGAACATCGCCGACATTCTGGTCGATCCGGAAGGCGCGTTGGAGCGGCGCAATCATTGGGAGAAGACCAGCCATAGCCTTTTGGTCGGCGCGATCCTTCATGTGCTCTACGCAGAAGACGACAAGACTTTGCGTGGCGTCGCCAACTTTCTCTCCGATCCGGCGCACCCGTTCGAGAAAGCCTTGTGGTCGATGATGACGACGGCGCATCTCGGCGAGGCCGGTCCGCATCCTGTCGTCGCAAGCGCCGCCCGCGAGGTGTTGAACAAGTCCGAGAACGAGCGCAGCGGCGTGCTCTCGACCGCGATGTCGTTTCTCGGCCTGTACCGTGATCCAACGGTGGCGCGAGTCACCGCGCGCTGCGACTGGCGCATCGCCGACCTGATTGCTGCCGATCATCCAGTCTCCCTCTACTTGGTTGTCCCGCCATCCGACATTTCGCGGACCAAGCCGCTCATTCGCTTGATCCTCAACCAGATCGGCCGTCGCCTTACCGAGAGTCTCGACGGCTCCGATGGCATCGCGCGCAAGCACAAGCTGTTGCTGATGCTCGACGAGTTTCCGGCATTGGGGAGATTGGATTTCTTCGAGAGCGCGTTGGCGTTCATGGCGGGTTACGGCTTGCGCTCGTTCCTGATCGCCCAAAGCCTCAATCAAATCGAAAAAGCCTACGGGCCGAACAACAGCATATTGGATAACTGCCACGTCCGCGTCGCTTTCGCGACCAATGACGAACGCACCGCGAAGCGGATTTCCGACGCGCTTGGCACCGCGACAGAGTTGCGCGCGCAGCGCAACTATGCCGGCCACAGGCTCTCGCCCTGGCTCGGGCACCTGATGGTTTCGCGTCAGGAGACGGCGCGGCCGCTGCTCACGCCCGGCGAGGTGATGCAGCTTCCCGACCATCAGGAGATCGTCATGGTCTCCGGTCATCCGCCAGCGAAGGCGACGAAGATCCGCTATTACGCCGACAACAATTTCACGTCGCGCGTTTTGCCGGCGCCGATCCTCGACGACAAAGGCTATGCCGACCGGCCGACCGCGCGCGCGGATGACTGGACCGGGCTTGCCCGGCCGAAGAAGCCCACAGCCACCGCGCGTACAGCAGCGTCCGAGCAGGATGAAGGCGGGCACCAGCTCGCACCGCAACTCGATGATGCCGAAGTCGTCCGGTTGCACGATCGTCCCCGCGACGATCTTGCCGTGCTCGACGACGATACCGCCGACACCGGCACGCGCGACGGCAGGCTTCCGCAGCCGACACGGCAACTCCGGCGACTGGCGCGACTGACCGCGCTCGATCCCGATGACGGGATGGCGCTATGAGCAAGGCCCGTCTCAACGTCTTCATCGAACACGAACATAGGAGGCAGCTTCGCCGCCTCACGGCGCTGAAGGGCGAGACTCAATCCGCAATCGTCGCAGCCGCACTATCCTCTTATCTGTCACCAGACGGAGCCGACCGGCGCGAAGCCGCGATCATCTCGCGGCTCGACCGCCTGTCCCATCAGTTCGATCGCCTGGAGCGCGACCAGACAATCTTGATCGAAACCGTCGCGCTGTTCATTCGCTACACGCTGTCGGTATCGGCGCCGATTCCCGAAGCACACCAGAGCGCAGCCCGCGCCCAAGGACGTGTGCGCTTCAATCAGTTTATCGATCAACTCGGCCGCCACCTCCAGCGTGGCGGCAGCCTTGTGCGCCAGGTCCATCAGGAGATCGTGCCGAGCGAAGATGATTTCGTCGGCCTGGATGATGACGAAACGACCGCGCCGGACAAATCCAACACGGAGACGGCGCCATCATGACTGCCGCTCTGCCGCGCTCGCCCGCCCGCATCGTCAGCGATCGCCAGCTTCGGATGCTGCGCAGCGCGATGGGACCGGCGATCATTGCGGCATTGGACGATCCGGACATCGTCGAGGTGATGCTCAATCCGGATGGCCGCCTGTGGGTCGACCGGCTCGGCGCGGGTCGCGAGCCGACCGGCGCGACACTGTCGCATGAAGACGCCACCCGCATCATCAAGGTGGTGGCGAACCATGTCGGGCTGGAGGTCGATCGCGACCATCCGATTCTGTCCGCCGAACTGCCGGAAACCGGCGAGCGGTTCGAGGGCGTCTTGCCGCCGATCACATTTGCGCCGACCTTCGCCATTCGCAAACGCGCCGCCAGCGTTATTCCGCTCGCCCGTTACGTCGCAGACGGTATCATGAGCCCGGCGCAAGCGGCATTCCTCAAAGCCGCGGTGCTGCAACGGCGCAATATCATTGTGGCCGGCGGTACGTCGACAGGAAAGACCACGCTCGCCAACGCGCTCCTGCAAGAGATTGCAACGACAGGAGACCGCGTCCTCGTCCTCGAAGACACCATCGAATTGCAATGCGTCGCCGACGACCATGTCGCATTGCGCACGAAGGCGAACAGCGTCTCGACGGCCGATCTGGTGCGCTCGACCCTGCGGCTACGGCCGGATCGCATCATCGTCGGCGAGGTTCGCGGCGCGGAGGCGCTCGATCTGCTGAAGGCGTGGGGTACCGGACATCCCGGTGGCCTCGCCACGCTGCACGCCGGATCGGCGCATGGCGCGCTCATCCGTCTGGAGCAACTTATTCAAGAAGCTGTCGTCACGGTGCCGCGCGCGCTGATCGCCGAAGCCGTTGACGTCATCGTCTTCATCGCCGGACGCGGCAGCAAACGCCGCATCGAGGACATCATCCGCGTCACGGGCCTCGACGGCGACGCCTACGCGATCGAGCACATCACCGGAGAATAAAGAGATGCCGACCAACAGACCCGCATTCACGCCTTTCCTTGTCTCTGGAACAAACCAGAAACGTAAATCCGCAGAACCGGATTCGTGCATTTCCGCAAATCCGCAAGCGCGCAAATCCGAGACTGTGCTTCGGCGGATTTACGGAATTCTGCAAAGGCGACTTTCCGGAATGCCGACATTCCGGATTTGCGCCAACTTACGAAGCCGGATCTACGGATCAGCGGTTCTCCTGTTCTGCGCCTTTCTGGTTTCCCCCGCTTACGCCTCCGGCTCCTCCATGCCGTGGGAGGCGCCCTTGCAGAAAATCCTCGAATCCATCGAAGGGCCGGTCGCCAAGATCGTCGCCGTCATCATCATCATCGTGACCGGTTTGACGCTCGCCTTCGGCGACGCCGGCGGTGGCTTCCGCAAGCTGATCCAGATCGTCTTCGGCCTCTCGATCGCCTTCGCGGCGTCGAGCTTCTTCCTGTCCTTCTTCAGCTTTGGCGGCGGAGCGCTGATCTGATGGCGGGGCATGTCGACGGCTTCGAAGTGCCGCTTCACCGTTCGCTGACGGAGCCGATCCTGATGGGGGGCGCGCCGCGGTCGATCGCGATCGTCAACGGCACGGTGGCGGCGGCCGTTGGCATCGGCCTGCAATTGTGGATCGGAGGGCTCGTGTTCTGGATCGCAGGCCACGCGCTCGCCGTCTGGGGCGCGAAGGCCGATCCGCAGTTCGTCGAGGTGTTCTCTCGCCACCTCAAGCACCGCACATTTCTGGAGGCGTGACGGCATGATGAGTCTCGCCGAGTACCGAAAGCGTCCCGCCAGCCTTGCCGATTATTTGCCCTGGGCAGGTCTGGTCGCGCCGGGGATCGTGCTCAACAAGGATGGTGCGTTCCAGCGCAGCGCGGCATTCCGCGGTCCCGATCTCGATAGCGCCACCGAAAGCGAGCTGGTCGCGACCACGGCGCGGCTCAACAACGCCCTGAAACGTCTCGGCTCCGGCTGGGCGCTGTTCGTCGATGCCGAGCGGCGCGTGGCTGACGACTATCCCGTATCGGAATTTCCCGAAGCCGCATCCTGGCTCGTGGAGGAAGAGCGGCGCGCCGCGTTTGAGGAGGGCGGTTCGCATTTCGAGAGCACCTATCATATCACGCTCGCCTTCTTGCCGCCGTCCGAGGGCAAGGCCCGTGCCGGCCAGTACCTTTACGAAAGCGCCGAGCACCGCACGGTGAACTGGCGCGACCACCTCGCAGCCTTTGTCGCCGAAACCGACCGCTTCCTTGATCTGCTCGATGGGGTCATGCCGGAAATCCGCTGGCTCTCCGACGACGAAACCCTGACCTACCTTCACGCCTGCATCTCCACACAACGCCATCCCGTCGCCGTCCCCGAGGTGCCATTCCATCTCGATGCGCTATTGTCCGATTGCGATTTCACCGGCGGCCTCGCGCCGATGCTCGGCGATCGCCATCTGCGCGCATTGACCATCCGCAGCTTCCCACCCTCGACCTGGCCGGGCGTTCTCGACGACCTCGATGGCCTCGGCTTCGCCTATCGCTGGTCAACCCGCTTCCTCTCACTCGACAAGGCGGAAGCGGAACGCGAACTGACCAAGGTTCGCCGGCAGTGGTTCGCCAAGCGCAAGGGCATCGTCACGTTGCTGCGCGAGACAATCTTCCAGCAGGAGATTCCGCTGGTCGACTCCGACGCCGCCAACAAGTCGGACGATGCCGACGAGGCGTTGCAGGAGTTGGGCGCGGACGCCGTTGCCTATGGATATGTCACGGCGACCGTCACGGTGATGGACGAAAGTCCGGACCTCGCCGACGAGAAGCTGAAGGCGGTCGAACGCATTATCCGGGGCCGGGGTTTCGTCACCATTCCGGAAACCTTGAACGCAACGGAGGCGTGGCTGTCCTCCATCCCTGGCCACGCCTATGCCAACGTGCGGCAACCGCTGATCTCGACCCTCAATCTCGCTCACATGATGCCGCTCTCGGCGGTCTGGGCCGGCCCCGAACGCAACACCCATCTCGACGCGCCGCCGCTGATCGTCACCCGCACGGTCGGCGGCACACCGTTCCGCCTCGTTACCCATATCGACGATGTCGGCCATACCCTGATTGTTGGACCGACCGGCGCCGGCAAATCCGTGCTGCTCTCAATCCTCGCGCTTCAATTCCGTCGCTATGTCGGCTCGCGCATCTTCGTTTTCGACAAAGGTGGCTCGGCCCGCGCCACTATCCTCGGCCTGGGTGGCGAGCATTACGACCTTGGCTCCTCGGCATCGATCGCGTTCCAGCCGCTCGCCGGCATCGACGACGAGGAAACCCGTGCATGGGCGGCCGAATGGATTGCCGGGCTTCTCGGACACGAGCGCGTCGAAATCACGCCGGACGTCAAAGACGCGGTCTGGTCCGCGGTCACGAGCCTTGCATCCGCACCGCGCGAGGAACGCACGCTCACCGGCCTGTCGACGTTGCTGCAATCGAACCGGCTGCGCCAGGCGATTCAACCCTACACGCTGTCGGGGCCGCACGGTCGGCTGCTTGACGCCGATGGCGATCGGCTCGGCATCGGCGACGTGCAGGGGTTCGAGATGGAAGAACTGATGCATACGGCAAGCGCCGTGACGCCGGTGCTGACCTATCTCTTTCACCGGCTCGACGAACGCTTCGACGGCTCGCCGACACTGCTCGTGCTCGACGAAGCATGGGTGTTTCTCGACGATCCGATCTTCGCCGCGCGCATCCGTGAATGGCTGAAGACCTTGCGCAAGAAGAACGTCTCCGTCGTCTTCGCAACCCAATCGCTTGCCGACATCCAGCGCTCCGCGATCGCACCGGCGATCGTCGAAAGCTGTCCGGTCCGAATCTTCCTGCCGTCGCCACAGGCGACCGAACCGCAACTTCGCACCATCTATGAGGGGTTCGGCCTCAATGATCGTCAGATCGACATCATCGCGCGCGCCCAACCGCGGCGCGACTACTACTACCAATCCCGTCTCGGCAATCGCCTGTTCGACCTCGATCTCGGACCCGTCGCGCTCGCCTTTGCCGCCGCAAGCGGTCCTACCGATCACCGCCTCATCGACGAGATTATTCGTGCGCACGGTGCGGATGGTTTCGCCCCGGCCTGGCTCGACGCGCGCGGGCTCGAATGGGCCGCCGATCTCATCCGCCAGCTTTCCCACCATCAGGAGATATCGTCATGAAGACATCGTTTCTCGTGGCCGGGGCCTGTGCGCTGGGCATTGCACTCGCCACGCCCGCCACGCCCGCCACGGCGCTCGTGGTGTTCGATCCCAGCAACTACAGCCAGAACGTGCTCACGGCGGCGCGGACGTTGGAGCAGATCAACATTCAGATCACGTCGCTCCAGAACCAGGCCAAATTGCTTATCAATCAGGCGAAGAACCTGACAAGCCTCGACTTCAACGTCCTCAATGACCTCAAGCGGACCATCGCACAGACGGAACGCCTCATTGGCGAAGCGAAGGGATTGAGCTTCGACGTCGCGACGATGGAGCAGCAGTTCAAACAACTCTATCCGCAACAATACGCAGCGTCCGTCTCTGGCGATCAGATGACTCAGGACGCGCGGACGCGCTGGGAGCGGTCGCGCGATGCGCTCGAAACCGCCATGAAGATGCAGGCCCAGGTGTCGGAGAATCTGTCGACCGACGAAAACAACCTCGGCGATCTGGTTACACACAGCCAGTCGGCCGCCGGCATCCTCGAAGCGACCCAAGCCACCAACCAGCTTCTCGCGCTTCGTGCCAAGCAATCAATCGATAGCGCGCGGCTCAAGCTCGCGCAGGACCGCGCCGTCGCTACGGAGCAGGCCCGCGCCATCGCCGAAGAAGAACGCGCCCGCGAGGTGCGCCGCCGCTTCATGGGAAGCGGCAGCAGCTATTCGCCAGCGACAGTTCGCCTGTTTCGCAACTGAAGGAGGCTCCCATGCTCGCACGTCTTGCCCGGCTCGGCGTTGCTCTCGCGATTGGCGCGGATGCGGTTGTTCTGATCTCGCCCGCACGCGCAACCGACACGGTCGACACTCTTGCAGCCGATCCAGATCGGCTGCGCGAAATCCAGAAGTGGTGCTCGCAGGATTGGGGCGGCACCGGCGACGCGCTTTGCAAGATGGCGAGCCAGGCGCGTCGCAAACGCTTCATGGGCAACGGACGAACGCCCTACACACCGCATCCTGTTGAGATATTTCCCTCACAGAGAGAGGGGAGCCCGCAAGGAGGCGCCGCCAAGCCGCAACCCGCCATGCCCAACACGAAGTGATGACGATGGACAATCTCTCTGTCATCGACCGCTTCACCGACACGTTCTCGCAATATATCGACAGCGGATTCGGTCTGCTCGGCGGCGAGATTGCCTTTCTATCCGCCACGCTCATTGTCATCGACATTTCGCTCGCCGGACTCTTCTGGGCGTTTGCGGCAGGTCATGACGAAATACTCGCCAAACTCATCAAGAAGGTACTCTATGTCGGCGCCTTCGCCTACATCATCACGAACTTCAACACGCTCGCCGGGATCATCTTCAAGTCCTTCAGCGGTCTTGGCCTGAAGGCCGCCGGCTCAGGTCTTTCAGCGGATGACTTTCTGCGCGCCGGCAAACTTGCGTCGGTTGGCATGGATGCCGGCCGCCCGATCCTTCAGCAGATTGGCGAACTGTCCGGCTTCACCTCCGTCTTTTCAAATATCGACACGATCGCCGTCCTGTTTCTCGCTTGGCTGGTCGTCATCATCAGCTTTTTCGTGTTGGCGGTGCAACTCTTTGTCACGTTGCTGGAATTCAAGCTGACAACATTGGCCGGCTTCGTGCTTGTGCCGTTCGCGCTCTGGAATAAGACCGCCTTTCTCGCCGAACGTGTGCTCGGCCACGTCATCTCATCCGGCATCAAGATTCTCGTGCTCGCCGTCATCGTCGGCATCGGCAACGGCCTTTTCGCCGAGTTTCGTGCCTCAGCACCCTCTGAGCCGTCGATCGATCATGCGCTCGCGATCATGCTCGCGTCACTCGCCATGCTCGGCCTCGGCATTTTCGGTCCATCCATCGCCACCGGACTTGTCTCCGGCGCCCCGCAACTCGGCGCAGGTGCAGCAGCAGGCACCGCGCTGGCGGCTGGCGGATTGGCCGTGGCGGGAGGGGCCGCGGCCGCGGGCGCCGCTCGTCTGGGAGGAGCAGCCGTCAGCAGCGGCGTCAAAGCTGCTTCATCCATGTCGGGTGGCGCCCGCACAGCATTCGGGCTGGCACGCGCGACATCGGGCGCCTCGGGCGCGGCAGCCCTCGGCGCCGGCCTCGCCGGCGTCGCAAGTGCCGGAGGCGGCGCATTCATCCAAGCTGGCCGCAACTTCGCATCCCGCATGACCGGCGCGATGCACCAGAGCGCAGCCCGAGGATCGCACGGCGCATGGACCGCCACATGCGGCACCTCGACAGCGGGAATGCAAGCCGCCGCAGGCGGCGCCTCGGGCAATGCACCGGCATGGGCGAACCGCTTCCGGCATGGCTCACGCGGCTCGCAGGCGACGCATGGTGCGACAATGGCCGCGCACACCTTGCGCTCCGGCGATCACGGCGGATCGGGCGCCAACCCTTCATTGCGACAGGAGAACTGACCGATGCGCTTCAAACGCGCCAGCGTGCGCTATTCCGAAACCCCCGAACCGACGACGCCGTATCAGGCCGCAGGCCAACTCTGGGACGAGCGGATTGGCTCCGCCCGCATTCAGGCCCGCAACTGGCGGCTGATGTCGTTCGGCTGCCTCACGCTCGCCATCGGCATGGCCGGCGGGTTGCTCTACCAAGCCGGCCGCTCGACCGTCACACCTTATGTCGTGGAGGTCGATCAACTCGGCCAAGTCAAGGCGATCGGCCCGGCCATCGAAGCCTATCGGCCAACCGATGCGCAGATCGCGCATTCACTCGCCCACTTCATCCAGAACGTCCGCGCACTCCCAACCGATCCGATCGTCGTCCGTCAGAATTGGCTTGAAGCCTATGACTTCACCACCGATCGCGGTGGCGCGGCGCTTAATGATTATGCCCGAGCCAATGATCCATTCTCAAAGGTCGGCAAGGCGTCTGTCGCTGTCGAGGTCACGAGTGTCGTGCGGGCGTCCGAGTCGTCGTTCCAGATCCGCTGGATCGAACGGCATTACGAGAACAACCAACTCGCCGGCACCGATCGCTGGACCGCCATCATCACAATCGTTCTGCAACCACCGCGCACCGAAGACCGGCTGCGTAAGAATCCACTCGGTATTTTTATCAACGGCATCAACTGGAGCCGCGAACTCGGTCCCGGCGGGTCGTGAGGGAGTAACCGCATCATGGTCCGCATGTCGCCCGTCCATCTTCTTCTGTTGTCTTCGGCTGCGCTGCTCGCCGGCTGTGCGATCAAGACGCCGTCGCCTGAAATCTCCCTCGACGAGCCGTTCGAGGCGACGCGCATCGCCGAGCCGGCCAGTTCGGTCGAGGTGGTGCCCTTGCCAGAGCCTTTACCGCTGCCCGGTCAGTTGAAACCGCTGCCCCGCAAAGGTGGGGTACCGGAGCCGGCTGATCCGAAGGAGCGTGTGACGAGCGCCAACGCTGCCGCGCGCATTCAGCCGACACGGTCCGGCTACATCAATGCCACGCAGGTCTGGCCTTATTCCGCCGGTGCGCTTTATCAAGTCTATGCCAGTCCCGAGAAGGTGACTGACATCGCGCTTCAGACCAACGAGGATCTGGTTTCCGTCTCCGCCGGCGACACCGTGCGCTGGGTGATCGGCGATACGACAAGCGGCAACGGCAACGCCAAGCAGACGCATATTCTGGTGAAGCCGACGCGGCCCGACCTCAAGACCAACTTGGTCATCAACACCAACCGCCGAACCTATCTTCTCGAACTGACATCGACGCCGCAGACATGGATGGCCTCCGTCTCGTGGCAGTACCCGCACGATCGGTTGATGGCGCTGCAACGCCAGAACGAGCGTGTGGAAACGGCGACGCCGGTCGCCAACGCGGTCGAGCTTGATCGCGTCCAATTCCGCTACGAGATCACCGGCGATACGCCGTCGTGGCGGCCGGTGCGCGTCTTCGACGACGGCGAGAAGGTCTATATCCAGTTTCCGGCCGGCATCGCGCAAGGCGAGCTTCCGCCGCTGTTCGTCGTCGGACCGACCGGCGAAAACCAGCTCGTGAACTACCGGGCGAAGCCGCCTTATTACGTCGTCGATCGCTTGTTCGGCGCGGCCGAACTGCGTCTCGGCGGCGAGAAACAGCAGGTCGTGCGCATCTCGCGCACTGACGGCATACGGCGGGGGCTGTTCGGACTATGACCACACCGCCAAAATCCCAGCCGCCGAATCTCACCATCCGCGCGCGGCCGAAGCCTGTGACGCGGCTCAACCGCTGGACCCTGATCGCGCTCGCGGGCGTCTCCGCAGCCGCCGTGCTCGGCGCCATGATCTGGGCGCTCCAATACAAGGATCGCGACAAGCCGACCGGCGACGAACTCTACAGCACCGATCGCGTCAATCCGGCCGAAGGTCTGCAAACCCTGCCGCGCGACTACACCCAGGTCCAGCCGCCGCGGCTCGGCGCCCCGCTGCCCGGCGAGCTGGGCGGGCCGATCGTTCGCTCCGAACGTGAGGCCGGTATCCCGCAAATGCCCGAACGCCCGAACTTCCGCCCCGATCCGGAAGAAGATGCGCGGCGGGCGGCGATGCTGCGCGCGCAGCAGGAGGCGGAAGCCGCCGCCAAGGCCGCCGTCTTCTTCCAGTCGATCCGGCCGAGGCAGGACGTCGCCGCCGCGACGACCGCGCCACCGGAGCCGAATGGCGGGGGCCTGACGGCGATTCCCGCACCCGGCGCGGAGCCGACCAACGCGCCGGTCGACGCCGTGACCACGCAGAATATGCAGGATCGCAAGCAAGCCTTCCTGAACCGCGAGACCGACCAGAAAATCTACGGCTCCGGCACGCTGCAAACGCCGCGCTCGCCGTATCAGGTCATGGCGGGCACGATTATTCCCGCCGCACTGGTGACCGGCATCAATTCCGACCTGCCCGGGCAGATCATCGGCAACGTCACCGAAAACGTCTACGACACCGTGAGCGGCAGACATCTGCTCATCCCGCAGGGCACGCGGCTGATCGGCCAATACGATTCCGGCGTCGCTTTCGGCCAGAGCCGCGTGCTGCTGGTCTGGAATCGCATCGTCATGCCGGACGGCTCATCCATCGTGCTGGACCGGCTCTCCGGCGTCGACACCGCCGGCTATGCGGGGCTGGAGGACGAGGTCGACAATCACTGGCTCCGCCTGATCGGCGGCGCCGTGCTCTCATCGGTGCTTGGCGTTGGCGCACAACTGGCCGCGCCGGTAAACCGCAGCACCAACGGCAATCGCGTCATCATCGCGACGCGCAGTGGATTCCAGGACACCATCAACGATGTCGGGCAGCAAATCACGCGCCGAAACCTCAACATCCAGCCGACCTTGACCGTGCGGCCCGGCTTTCCCGTCCGCGTCATCGTCAACAAGGATCTCATCTTGCGGCCCTATCAGGCCGCACCGCTCACCGCCAACATCGGGAGGGACGATTGACCAAGAAACTCAGCCTTGGGCCGATCCCAAAGTCGGAATTCGTCAAGCTGACGCTCACGGTCAGCACCGAGTTGCGCGAGAATCTCGATCGTTATGCCGCACTTCATTCCGAACTGAACGGCACGCCGGTCGATGCAACAACCCTGGCGCCGCTCATGCTTGAAACCTTCATGGCGCGCGACAAGGGATTCCGAGCGGCGTGCTCTGGACGCGCAAGCCGGTCAAGTCGGCCGGCGCGCGTGCTCGATAAAGCGAGCTAACGGCTCGGCTGGCGTTTCCGCGCGCATCATCAGCCAAGTCTTGACCAATTTGCTCACATCGGACAACGGGCGCAGCACCAGCTCGCTCGCGCTGACGGCTTCAAGTTGGGCGGTGGTGGCGAGCCCGATGCCATATCCGGCAATCACCAGCGCGACTAACATGCTAAGTGTTGCCGCCGTATCAGTGATGTTCGGCGTCGCTGTCACCGTGCGGATGATCTGCTCGATCTGGCATTGATGGCCAAGGCCCGTATCCCGTTGGCATAGCACGAGCGGTTCCAGAACCACGTCGACCAAAGCGACTTGTTTCCTCTGCGTCAGCGGATGCTTACTTGGCATAACTGCGATCAGCGGATCTCGCCAGATCGCCTCGGAAACGATGCCCTTGCCATATCCGCTCTCCGGCGCGAGCGCAGCGTCGAGGAATCCGCATCGCAGTTCATAGACCTTCTGCACCAAGGACATTTCATGCACATGCACGCTGATATGCGGAGTCGTCTGCCTGAGCGACGCAAGCAGGCGAGCGAGACGCGGCAGCGGCACACCGTCGCAAACACCAATATGAAGATGGCCGGTCCGATCGCCGTCTTTCGTGCGCACATCGAGGCGCGCTTCGTCGGCAGCCGCCAGGAGCGCACGGGCGTGAACAAAGAGTCGTTCGCCAGCCAGAGTCAGCCTGGTCGACCGCCGTGTCCGCTCAAACAACATCACGCCCAGCTGCTGTTCGAGATTCCGGATCGAACGCGACAAGGGCGATTGCTCGATGCCGATGCGATCGGCTGCGCGCTGGAAGTGCAGTTCCTCGGCGACCGCGACAAAATGCCGGAGATGACGAAGCTCCATTCACCCTGTCTCCACCCTCGAGACGTGAAGCAGGTCTCTGCATTCAGGCGGCGCGATCCAGACGCTGTCGGATGCAGGCAGCCTACGGCACTCGATGCGAATAGCTGATCCCAGATCCGGACGGGATCGGACCTCGCTCGCAATCGGCATTATCGGACGATCACCATTGCGCCGACCGATGCTGGTCATCCTCATCATCCCGCAGTGCGGCTCCTCGCTCCTCGAGCCACAAACGTATTTCTGAGGCCGTGACAGTGCCGACCCCGGATTCGGACATGAGCTCATTCCAAGTATAGGCACTGGCGATCTCGACGAGGTAGCGACTGCGCTTGGCAACGGTTCGACCGCCAATTGAGGCGTGACGGCCATGAAGGAGCGCCTCAACAGCGCGACGGGGAAGATGGCGGCGCAGGATCTTCTCCTTCGGTTTCGGACAGAATGCTCGCACGTCATGCTCCGCGATGTCGAGTTGCGCGGCGATGCGGCGATGATCCATGCCGAGCGCACGCAGCACCGCCACCTCGTCGTGCAGCCAGGCGAGGAATCGGCGACGGTTATAGTTGCTCTCGCGCAGCGTCGATCTCGGCCGTCGTTCTGGCGGTGGCGCAGCCGGCTGAACGGGAACATCGGCATCCTTGACCAGCGTCAGCATGGGCGATCTCCTTGTGTGCCGGATAGGGCGGCTTTCGGTTTCGACTGTGCTACTTCACGAGTTTCGCCACCCGCGCCAGCGCGGCGCTGACGCCGTTGAGCGAAGTGACAAGCTCGTCGTCTGAGGGTTCGTTCGTGTGAGATTTGCTGAGATCATCGACTGAACCTGATTGGAACGGCGAGTGTGATTGAACCACCGCCGACATCGGGCGGCGGGGCGGGAACGGGACTGGCGCGGCGCGGCAGCGAGGCGGCCTCAGTATCGAGCGCGGAGTCGCCGGCCGAGCGCACCAGGCGCGCCGATAGCACGCGGCCGGAGCGGTCGATCGTGAACGCAACCGTCGCAACACCCGCCCCCGCCGCACCGGACGGGAAACGCTTGTGGCGGTTGAGGTGCGCCATCAGCGCGCCGCGCCAGGAGCTCGGCGACATCGACGAAGCCATGCCTTCGGCCGGCGCGGCGGCGCGATCGGCGCGCTGCGCCTGTGAACTCTGCGGCGCGGTGGTGCGCGGCGCCTTCTTCTTTTTCTTCTTCGGCTTCGGTTTCGGCGGCTCCGTCTTGGCCGGCAGCACCACCTCCGCCTTCTCCACCTTCGGCGTCGGCGGCGGCTTGAGCTCGGCCTCCTTCACTTCCGGCGGCGTCGGATCTGGCTTGTCCTCGACCGGCTTCTCCGGTTCGGGCTGCTCCTCCTCGGCCTCCTCCATCTGCGGCCCCGGCGCGATGTCCTGCTGCGGTACCTCCGGCGCCACCGCCAGCGGCGCCAGCTCCATCATGATCGCGGCCGGCGGATCGCCCGGCGTCTCGGCCTGCGCCGGCCAGTGTAACGCCAGCCAGATGCCGCCGGCGTGCACCGCGACCACCGCAAGTCCGGCCGCGGTCCAGCGCAGCGCCGCGGCCCCGGTCACCGCGCCTTCCGGCCGCCCGTCCGGATCGTGCCAGTCGATCCTCATGGTTTGGTCGCCGCCGCTGGCGCGCTGCTACCGGCGGCCACGCCACCTGCTTGCACCTGTCCGGTATCCTCCAGCCCAACCAGCGCGATCTTGAGATAGCCGGCCTCGCGCAACAGGTTCATCACCTTCATCAGCTCGTTGTAAGCCACCGTCCCGTCGGCGCGCAGAAACACCCGCTGCTCGCGGTCATTGCTGGTCTGCTGATCGAGCGTTGCCTGAAGGGTATTGCGCGGCACCTCGTCGTTGCCGAGCGCCAGCGTCAGATCCTGCTTCACCGTCAAAAACACCGGCTTGTCGGGACGCGGCTGCGGCTGTGCGTTCGACACCGGCAGGTCGACCGCGATATCCACCGTCGATAAAGGCGCCGCCACCATGAAGATGATCAAAAGCACCAGCATCACGTCGATGAACGGGGTGACGTTGATTTCGCTCAGCTCGTCGATGCCGCCGTCCTGCGGGTTCTTCAGAGATACCGCCATGAGGGCTCACTCCGCAGCGGAGCGGCCGCGCGACAGCGGCACCACGGACGGTCCAAGCCCCCGCTCCTGACGTTCCAGGTCGCGCGAGATGTGCTGAATGATCTCGCCGGAGGCATCCGACAGCAGCGCCCGGTAGCTCGAAAGCGCACGCGCGAACACGTTGTAGATGATCACCGCCGGAATCGCGGCGACGAGCCCGAGCGCGGTCGCAAGCAAGGCTTCGGCGATGCCCGGCGCCACCACCGCAAGATTGGTGGTCTTGGAATGCGAGATGCCGATAAAGGAGTTCATGATGCCCCACACCGTGCCGAACAGCCCGACGAACGGCGCGGTGGCCCCGATCGTCGCTAGCAAGCCCGTGCCGCGGGCGATGTCGCGCCCCGACTTGGCCTCGATACGCGACAGCGCAATGGCCAGACGCTCCTTGATGCCTTCAGAGGACAGATCGTTCGAGCGCCTGCATTCGTTCTCCGCCGCCTCCATCAGATCAGACACCGGGCCCTTGCCGGTCCACCCTTCAGAGATCTCTGCCCGTGCCGCCGCAAGAGTGTCGGCGCGCTCCAGCTTGCGCAAGCAGCTCTGCGCCCGCCGCCGTGAAGCCGCCAGATCCAGCCCCCGCGCCAGCCAGATCGTCCACGTCACCAGCGACGCAAACGCAAGCCCGATCATCACCGCCTTCACAATGATGTCGGCCTGCATGAACATGCCCCACGGCGACAGGTCTTGCGGAAGCGTAGAGGACGAGGCATCCGATGCTGGCGCGGCCGCCGGCGCAGCTGCATCCTGAGTCGCATCGCTGGCGCCCGCAGAATCCCCTGTCGGCTCCGCGCCCTGGATGGGCTGCGACGGAGTGATGGCATCACCCGGCACAGGCGAAGGAGACGATGCGGACGGCTGGGACGACGCGGCCGCAGCTGACGGATCAGAGCTCGACGGAGCAGAACTCGTCGATCCGGGCAATGCCGGGGAAACGGAAGGGGCACCGGACGATGGCGACGAGGCAGGCGTGACAGGTGGAGTCGCCGACGGCGCTATCGCGCCAGGGGGGCGCGAAGTCGAGAAGGGTGTTTGAGATGACGGTTGTTGCTCTTGCGCGCGAACCGAAGTGGTGACGGTTGCGAGCGTCAGCAGCATTGCGGGCAGGACACGGACGAACCAGGCATTGGTCATAGGACTTTCTCCGGTTGTTCTTGCGGCTGAGTTCGCTCCGCCGGCCAATGATGAAACTGGAGTTTCTGTAATATTGGAGCTTTCGCAATACCGTTCGTTACCAACGCATATCCACTCATCACGCCGGCAAACAGAACAGCGACCACTCCGGAGGCGAAAGCGATGCGAGGACGGAAAGTGAGTAACAACACGACAGCGATGCCGGCAGCGCTGAGCAGGCCGAGCATTAGCACCGGCCCGACCGACCAGCCTGCGTAACGGATGCACAGCGCAAATGCCGACGCGAGACCCGCGGCGCCTGCAATGCGCAGGAGAATTCGAGTGTGTTCCGAGGCCTCACCGTTCCACACCTGCCGGTGATGACGGTTCATCGCCAGTGCGAGCGCGACGAATCCGGCATAGGCAAGCACAAGAGCGAGCAATTCCATCATTCCGCCGGCTCCGCGTTCTTGCATGCTGCGAATGACAGCAAAGTCTCGTGCCTGGTGACTCTGTCGCGCGCCCGGCGTGACAGCATCCACGCTGTGCAGCCAAACGCTGCGCCGAAGGCCAGCATGGTCAGATCGAAGCCCGCGAGAACCCAATCACCCTGCGCCAAACTCGCGGCGAGATGGCGATTGGTGGTCAGCGCGTTCAACATCGGCAGCAGACCGAAAACAGCCGTTGCGAGCCAACATTGCTCGATCCAGGCGCGCTGCACAGGACGAAAAATCGGGTGCAGGAGCATTCCGGTCCATGCGATGAACATCGCGTGCGCTTCCCAGGCCGCGCGCCCCTCCACCCCGGCGGGGATCAGCCGGTTGGCCCAGAAGTAAGCTGCGATCGCAATCGGCAATCCGACGACCGTGCCGATGTTCAGCCGCTCGACGAGCAACAGGCCGAATGAAGGCTCGCCGGTGCGCTTGAGCTTCTCGCGGCGCTTGACGGTCCACAGCACCAGTCCGGTCGCGATCATTGCCGTGCCGATCGAGCCCGACAGGAAGTACAACCAGCGCAACACTGGTCCGGCGAACAGGCCTTCATGCAACCCCAGCAAAGTGTCGCGTATCGCCTTCGGTGTTGATCGGATGGCCGGCTTCACCTCGATCAACGCACCGCTGACGCCATTGAATACCATCGTCGCCGTGCGGCGCAGAGGACCTGACGGTGTCTGACTAATTGACACCTGCGCCTGTGAATCGCCGGGGTACAGGATCTCCAGGCTGCGTACACGCCCCTCGCCCCATTGCGCTTCAGCCTCGGCGATCAACGGTGCAAGCGGTGTCAAGGGCACTTGCGTGTTGGCGCGCGCAGGTCGCGCAAGGCGGCCTTCCAGTTCGTCGAAGTAGAGTCGTTGACTGTTCTCTCCAAAGCCGTATGTCGCGGCAATCACCGGCGCCATGTAGAGGTAGGCAAAGAAGATCAGCCCCGAATATGTGATCATCACATGGAAGGGCAACGCCATCACGGCGAGGACATTGTGCGCGTCGAGCCATGATCGCTGTCCCTTCCGTTGCCGGAAGGTGAAGAAGTCAACGAAGAATTTCCGGTGAACAATGATGCCGGTCAGGATAGCGACAAGCATGAACATGGCGGCGATCCCGACCAGCCAGTACGAAATAGTTGTTGGCAGGTAGTGCAACCTGTAATGCATCCTATAGAGCAACTGCCCGCCACCGGTCGCTCGCGGTTTCAAAGGCTCGCCCGAATTTTGATCAAGTTGCTCACTTCCGTTGGCCGCTGCGGCATCGTGCCCGCTTCCCCGCCAGGACACGTTCAAGCCGACTACGCCATGATCCGTTGGCAGACTGACACGCCATCGTTCGGCGTTAGGCGCTTTTGCTTGCAGACGTTCGACGGCTCGCTCCAACATTTTAACCGTCTGCACCTGGGATGCCGGCGGCGGAAACTCGGGGCGCATCCAGCGGTCGATTTCGGTGTCGAAATAACCCGCTGTGCCGGTGAGGAAGATGAAGAACAGTACCCAGCCGAGCAGCAGCCCGGTCCAGGTATGCAGCCACGCCATCGATTGCCGGAATCCGTCCTTCATGGCCCGCGGGCCAGTTTGAGAAGGATCGCGAGCAATCCAAACCCGGCTGTCAGCAAGATCATGCCGGTCCACATTCGCGATATCGAGCGCGCGCCGAAGGCGCAGAGAATTGTAGCGGCATAAACAGCGAAGCTCAGCAGCAGGCCCGACATCGCCGCCTCAGCGCGCGACGTCGGAAGAATGTAGGAAAAGAAGGTCGAGAAGACGGCCGCCAGCGCATAGCCACCGAATATGGCAGCCGACACGCGCTGGCATACGGATGTTGCGTGGCGAGTCATTTGCCGACCCGCCGTCAAAAGTTGAAACTCGCCGAGAGCTTGAACGTTCGTGGATCGTTTAGGACCAGCGTCGTATCGGTTGCTTCCCAGTAATTTGAGCCGAGCACGTTCTCAATGCTGGCGCGAATAATGATTGGTTGGGCACCTGGCCGCTCGATTCGGTACCGGGCGCCGATATCTAGACGCGTCCAGGCCGGAATGCTTTGGGTATTGGCTGTATCGACATAGACGGAGCCATTGTGGATCGCACGACCAGTTAGAGTGAGCCCGGGGATGAATGGTGTATCCCATTCGGCGCCAAACACGACACGCCACTTTGGCACAGCGATTCCTCTATTTCCGTCGTCGATGCCCCCTACCGTGTTCAACAGGACGGAGTCGATGTATGCGGCTCCACCCAATATCCGAATTCCTGACACCACTTCGCCGAAGATATTGAAATCGACGCCACGGTTGCGCTGCTCTCCATCGATACCGAAGACGTTCGTATTGGGATTGGTGTAGGCATTCGGAAGAGCGAGTTGATAGAATGCCAGTGTTGCAGCCAAGCCGCCAAAATCGAACTTAGCGCCAGTTTCATATTGTTCGGCCTTATATGGCGCAAAGACTTGCCCTTGATTGGCTGTGCCCGGTGGGGCAACAGGGCCCTGCTGCAGGCCTTCGATATAACTCGCGTAAAGAGAGATGTTCTGCCAGGGCTTGACCACCAAACCAACCGACGGGCTTATTGCGCCTTCGTCATAGCTCGAAGTAACAACGCCAGAGGTGAAGTTGGTTGATTTGATTTCCTGGAGTCGGCCCCCGGCAGTCAATTGCACGCGCTCATTCAGGATGGACAACGTGTCTGCCAAGACTGCACTGGATTGGGTTGTATCGGAGAACGGCGTCAGATTTGAATCGAAACCCGGCCGAAGGGACATGTCTGGCCGGGGACCAAACACTGGGTTGTAAATATTTGAGGCTGGGAACGGTACGCTCGCCCCTGTTGAAGGACCGAATTCGCCAAGCTGGTGATAAGTCGAATAGGCAAGAGCGACTTGGTGCTGGACCGGTCCCGTATCGAATCGACCACGTACTCCGGCCTCCAGCGTTTCTTGAGTTCGTTTGTCAAGCGAGCCGGAAAAAGACAAGTTGCCGGCAGCCAAGTCGCCTTGAGTATTTATGATGGTGCGATTAGTTGAGAACCTGGTGATTTCCTTATCGCTAGCGCCGAGCGCGACAAACGCCGTCCATTTATCAGTCAGATCGTATTCACCGCGTATAGCTCCATAGTAGGCGCGGCCATCGCTCAACTCGGCAGGATCGAACCAATTGGTGCGGCTGTCAGGAGCAGCAGGAATCTGTATGCCAGCCACCGCGCGGGTCACGCGGCGAATTCCCTGCATTAACTGTTTCTGATAGCCAAGATCAGCCGTAACGCGCAAACGCTCACCACGATAGTCGAGCGCAAGTGTTGCGAGCTTCTGTTCTCGAGATTGGTGGTTGATGGTCGTATCGCCGTTACGGTAGACACCGTTAAATCGAGCACCAAACTCCTTGTTGTCGCCAAACCTTCGGCCGACATCGACGTGGCCGCCAAATTGGGAGTTCATTCCATAGTCAGGCGTAATTTGTGTTAGTGGCTCATCGCCAGCACGCTTGGGAACAAGATTGATGACGCCGCCGGCATTTCCGACCATCCCGTTCAGCAAGGAACTGGGACCTTTAAACACTTCGATCCGCTCGAAGGATTCGGCCATGACTGCTTCGTTGCTTGCCGGGGCAACGCCTTGCAACCCATTAAACAAGACCTGGCTGTTGGAGACTTGGAAACCGCGAATATTGAACCCGTTGTATCCACCTGATGGACCGACAGCGCGAGCAGTCGGATCGTTGTTTAGGGCGTCGGAGATGAAGCGCGATTGCTGATTCTGCATCGTCTTTGACGTGTAGTTTGTCTGACTGAACGGCGTGTCCATCAAGTCGCGGTTTCCGAGAATGCCGAGTTGTCCGCCGCGCGCGACTTGGCCACCTGCATATTCCGGCGGGAGATTGCCGATCAGTGCATTCGGATTGTTGGCACCCTGCACATCAATAGTGTCGAGCGCGATCGCCCCGGCCGGCAAGGCGCCGCCGGCTACAGGCGTCGACGGATCAAAAACTTGCACCGTATTTCGGCCCGTGAACGATGCACGCAAGCCCGTTCCAGCCAGCAGTTGCGTCACCGCTTGTTGCGGGCTCACCTGTCCGCTGACGCCCGCCGTGCGCTTGCCCGCGGTGAGATTGCTCGGATAGAGCATCCGAAGATTGGTTTGACGTCCGAGGCTGAGGAGGCCGCTTTCGAGTGAGCCCGCCGCGACGGAAACGTTTATCATGCCGGAAGGTCGAGCGGTCGGGGGTTGCACATTGGCTGGCTGCGCATGAAGCGCCGTGTTGAGCGCAAGCAACGAAACTCCGGCCAGCGCCGCAGCTCGGCTGCCTTCTCTTACCCACGCACTTCCAAACGCCATGTTTGCCCCCGTTGGTCAATATCCGGAGTGCGGCGCTGTGTACGCACCCTCCTACTGACTAAGAGTCAAAACCGGGGTGCCTCCTGACGTCGGTTCAGAAATAAACTTGAAGGATATCGTTCTCACTGAGTTCGCGGCGAGAATCGCTTGTCTTGAGGAATCTTCAGCGCGAGCGAACGATGACCATCAGATCGGTCAGATGCGTGACACTTACGGGTAAGCTTTCCGCCAGCACCCGGAGCGCCTGGTCCGTGTCCTTCAGGTCGAAAATACCTGAGACCTGCTGGTCCGCGGCGGCGTTATCCAAGACGAGGATGCGCCCGCGACGATAGCGCTCGAGGGTCGCCAGGACCTCGCGGAGTGGCTGGCCGGAAAATACCAGCTTTCCGGTCCGCCACGCTGTCTCATTCGCAACGTCGGTTTTCGTCACCGCGAAGGCGCCTTTGGCCGTGAGGTTTGCGGCGTCGCCGGCCTCCAGCACGACCTGTTGTTCGCGACTCTTAACCTCCACGCGTCCGTGCTCGACCCGCACCGTGCCGAGAGAGTCATCGGACGCCGCGCGCACACTGTATTGCGTACCCAGCGCCGTCGCCTTCAGAGAGGAGTCATCAACCGTAAACGGTTGCTCGGGGTTGCGCGCGACTTCAAAGAACGCCTCACCTCGCAAGAGCTGAATTTTGCGTTCACCTTGCGAATAGCGAACGATGATCGCAGAATCCGTGTTCAGGTCGACGCGGGAGCCATCGGCAAGCGTGACGCTGCGCACTTCGCCGACAAGCGTGTAATAGTCCGCCCGTAGATGATCGATGAATCCCATGCGGTAGAGCGTGGTCGACAGGATCGCGATAATGCCGATCGACACGATGCTGGATGCTGCTGCACGCCGTGTCATCCGGAGCTTTTTCAGGCGGTCCGACGGGATCGGCACATCCTTGAGGTCGGCCCAAAGATTTTTGAATTCGTCATAAGCTTCTTGATGCGCGGGATCGCGATCCAGCCAGAGGTGGAACTCTTGCCGGTCCTGATCGGTCGCGTCGGAGGATTGCAGACGCGCAACCCAGCGCGCCGCTTCTTCTGCAAGCCGATCCTCGATGCTCTGCGAAACCCTGTCCGGCATACCCGCTCCAGCAGTCCATCTTCGACCGGGATCGGCCAACGACCGCCGCTACTTTAATAGAGTCGAAAGCAGGGGTGCTACCTGACGTCTCCTTAGAAACAAATCTCGGAGCGCACCTTCCGGCAGCGGATCAAGGCCTTGATGATATGCTTCTCGACCATGTTGCGCGAAATTCCGAGCCGGTCGGCGATCTCGCCATTCGACATGCCATGCAGGCGGCTTAGGATAAAGACTTCCTGGCAGCGGTTCGGCAGTTTCTCGATCGCTTTCGCCAGCAGAATCAGGCTTTGGCGACCGATGACGACCCGTTCCTGATCCGGAGCATCCGTCGCCTGATTCTCGCCCACGATCGCAGGCAGAAACAGCTCGGCATCGGCCGCGAGGCGGGCTGACGTGACTCGGGCGACTGACTTCGCGATCTGGAACAGATAGGCTTGCGGATTTTCGATGATGGTCTTCGGCGGCGCATCGAGCATGCGCAGGAAAGTCTCCTGCGTCGCGTCGGATGCCTCGGTGGCGTTGCGAAACCGGCGCATAAAAAAACGCCGGAGCCGACCTTCCTCCGAACGCTGCAATTCCTGCACTAACGTCCCGAACATGTCGGGCTCTCCTGACCATCACGCGCGGCGAATGTTGTTTGCAGGCAACCGTTATCCGGGCAAAACACCTGCCGCGAAGATTTCACCGCAGATGCACGATGAACGACATAGATTTCCTTAGCGCGCCTGAATTTCCGTCGCAAACGCAATAATTTAGAATGAATTTAAGGAAAGGCGATCAGAAAATCAGGTTGGGCTCGCTCGCTGTTCCATGGTTTTGAAAAATAACGACGATTTATGGAAGTGTTGCATCGAAGCGACGGTCCGTCGCGTTCTTTGTGACCGAACGACGGGCCGGGCCTTGAGCGAGCTGCGGTGCACACGAGCAGAAATAAAAAATAAAGCTTCAGCCGCCGCGCATGTATCGCGTGAGACCGAGACGGTCAGGGCATAATGTGCTGTGATCCAGTCATCTGCGCTTGGCCGCTGTCACGCTCCGTCTCCGATTGACCCGCTCGGGCTTCGAAGGAATTCTAAGTCCCGTCGACGTAAGACCACGTTGACGTGATGCACGAGGTGCGTTTGGACATGAACACCGCTTTCCTTCTCATGGCGCAGTATGATGGCCGAGCTGTCATTCCGGTAGAACTTGTGTGCCGGGATTATTTCAGACACCTCACGCCAGAGAAGCTCGTCAGAAAGGTATCGTCCGGAGAGATCGCAATCCCGCTCGTTCGCATGGAGCACAGCCAGAAATGCGCCAAGGGCGTCCATCTTCAGGATCTGGCCGACTACATCGACCGACGGCGGGCGCTCGCGCTGAAAGAGCACGAGCAACTTCACGGCCGGCATCTCCGCGACAGGTGTTGAGCACGACCCGCTCATAACTTCCACATCCGAGCATCTTGTTTTCTGATAAGGTCAGCCTCCTGAGCGAAGGGGTGGGTCATGGTCCAATATTCAGGACTGCGCTTCTGGAGCGATGCTGGGACAAGGGATCGCGCCATCGACCGTTTGCTGGCGTTGCGCGCGGGCCTCGTCAAGGAGGTCACGTCTAATAACAAGCAGGACTCCTTTCACCTCGCGACATGGAATATCCGGGACTTCGGCGGCAGCCGGCTGAACCCCTCCCCGCGCCTGCCGGAATCCCTCCTCTACATTGCGGAGGTCATTTCCGCTTTCGATCTGGTCGCGGTGCAAGAGGTCAACGAGAACATGGCCGACTTCCAGAAGGTCGTGAGGCTGCTCGGCCCGCATTGGGACTATATCGTCACCGACCAGAGCGGAAACATGGAGCGCCTCGCGTTCGTGTTTGACACGCGCAAGATCCGGTTTCGCCATGTCGCGGGCGAGATCGTGCTGCCGGCGAAGAAGGGCAAACAGGTTGCCCAGTTCAACCGCACGCCGTTCCTTGTCGCTTTCCAGGCCGGCTGGTTCAAGTTCAACGTCTGTACCGTGCATATCTATTATGGTACCGCGCAGGACACCGCGCAGCGTAAGCGGGAGATCGCCGACATCGCTGCGTTCTTCACAGCACGACAGAAGAAGGACGGCGAGACCTACATCCTGCTTGGCGATTTCAATATTCTGAATCCCGACGATCCGACCATGAACGCGCTGCTGGGCGGCGGCTTCGAGGTGCCGGCCACACTACGCAAGCCAACGGCGCTGGCGAGCGAGAATTATTACGATCAAATCGCACTGAGAACACAGAACAAACTAGTCGAGATCAGGAGCGCCGGTTGCTTCCGCTGGCAGGACTACGTGTTTCGCGACGAGGCAGACTATACGGCGTACAAGCCCTTGATGCCGACGAAGACCAAAACCGGCAAGGACGCAAAGACCGACAACAAGGCTTATAGAACTTGGCGCACATGGCAGATGTCGGACCACCTGCCGCTGTGGACCGAGATCAAGATGGATTTCACGGAGTCCTATCTCACCAGCCTGAAGGCCGGCGCCACGCCGTTGGCAACCTTCAATCCGGCCGCAGGCCCGCGTCCCGAGGCCGGGCCGACATCCGATAGCTGATCGGTCATGTCTTCCGGCCAGGAGTCTTGTGCGTGAGCAAGAACATCGTCATCTGCTGCGACGGCACCGGCAATGAGGTCGAGGGCAATCTATCCAACGTCCTCAAGCTATTCCGTATCGCTCAGAGGAACGAGCATCAGCGCGTCTACTACAATCCGGGCATCGGTACGATCGGCAGTCGCGATGCTTGGATGCGGCTGAAGCAGAACACAGCGCTACGAACTTTCTCGGTGAACGAGCAGCCGGCTGACGGCGAGATGCATCACGCCTGCTTCGCGGATCGAGCCCTTGGTCTCAGCCTGCGACGCGTACCTAGTTGGACAACTTGGGGAACCTAATCCAAATCCAACTCCAGCCTCACCTCTCCAGCGAACTGAAGGTCAAATGGACGGTGCTGATCGGGCCTTCCGACCATTCCGCACCCTCATACTCCACCGGTGGAACGTAGCTCCCCGCGCCACCAAGGTGTGTGTGGAGCGGTGTCGATGATAAATCCGACCACATGCGACGTCCCGCGCAACACTTTTGAGGCTCGCTGGACAATCGGATTGGCTCCGGTAACCCTCAAAAGTTCGTCGACCGTAAGCGACCAATCATCAACTCCGCCGTCGATCGCCTCGCGTCCATATTGAAGCCTGCCGACCACCATGCCGGCCAGGAAGGGGCCGAAATCTGCTTGACTCGTAAAGCAAGGAGCGACCTGCGACGTTAGCCACTGATTCCAAACCGGCGGCGTTACTCTGAGATCGATACCGCCATACTCGGCGGTGTTGGCGGGATTACCGACGACTGGCGAGGCGTCGAGATCTCGAGTCTTCTTAGTGTAACATGAATCGACAAAGTCAAAGCCGGGTCGCCAGGCGAGTAACTCGTGCTGTATCCATTCCTTTCTAGCGGGTTTGATGGACCCGGAGTGGAGTAGCTTCGCTTGTATCAAGACAGCACGGCGATCCTTCACGCTCGTCGAAGGATCTGTGTGATCGATGACGACGAGTAAGTCGGCGAGTTCGCAGCGCCCTCTTCCGCTGGCCGGAGGTAGCGGAGCGTGGGGTGACGGGACTCGCTTAAACGTCACTTGCGGGCGCGAGTGACAGAAGACGGCCTGCAGGCTGGTCCGATAGCCGTAGGATCGCATGATCGGCGACCACGCATTGGCGATTGCATCGAAACCATCGAGCGTCATCGTGCGCACCGCGCTAACTTCACCAATCGGTTTGCTCGTGTGCGGGCCGCCGCTTGCAAGTACCGATTCTACTTCCGTCTGCGCCGCGAGAGCAAGTTTGGACTCAACTGCCGCAGGTACCATGTCGGTCTCCTCAAGCGCCAGCTGTCTGAAAGACAGCGATCAGCAGCAGAACGACCATGGCGATACCAGCACCGGCTATGCACCAGAATGCGAACTCTGCACGCCGCATAGGGACCTCGACCAAGCGCCTGTAATCGTCCGCGGCGAGGAATCTGTAGAGGCTGTTCCGCCATTCCTTGCGAAGGTAGCGCTGCACCCAGATGTAGTGGATGCCACTGCCGACGATTGTCGCAACATAAATCGTCAAAACGATTCCGATCAAGATCGCAGCTGACCCTACGAACGTGCTATTTGCCGGCGAGGCGAGACGCGCAACGATCAGGCCGATATTGGCGAAGACGGCGCCTACGACAGCCCCACCAAGTGTTCGCATCGTTTCGGAAAGTTTGGCCGTGTCGTCGGCCACTGACTTTCGGAGTTCGCCCAACGCTTTCAGCGTATCTCTACTTTGCTGCGTGACTCCGAAATTGTACGCAATCCTTGCGCCTTCAAGTGCAGGAACAAGCACACTCGCGAGGTCCCTTGCGTCACCATCCCGCACTGCATCACGGGCGATCTCGGCCGCAAGCAGGCCATGGCGGTTCTCGAGCTCACGCTCATTCTCAAGCAGCCAGCACGAAACCGACTGGACCGTCGCAAAGCGGTCAGGAGGCAACTCTTCAAGATTGGAAACGGTAAAGCGAGCCGCCGGCGGCCCCCTGAACAGCAGCCGATCATCCGGCTCGATCTCCTGCGCCATTGCACGCAGGAGCCGTGAGCCTGCTCGTTGCCGCCAAGGCGTGAGCGCGTCATCCTGAACCTGTCCCTCTGGAGAGCGCAGGAGCCATCGTCCGAGGTGGCCTCCCGGCCCGTTCATACCTAGGACTCGCGTCACTTTCACGACGCCGGTAGGACCGCCCTCTGCGGCGAACGGTGTCCCCTGCCACCACGCGCAGTAGCGAACAGCTCTCGTATCGATCGTCGATTGGAGCCCCTCGGCCCACACGACCGGCGAGTTCGGATCGCGATCCAGCAACGCCTCGAATCCAGAACGTGTCAGCACCGCCTCGACGCCCGCGGGAATCGGCGGCCTATCAGCAGTTATGTGAAGGCCCTCGCCGTTAGTCGCGATCTGATGCCTTGGGATTTCACCGCCAGCGTCGCCGCAAAGGACCCCAGTCCACTCGGCATTGATCAGCAGCTCGTAGAGCCTGTCGGCCTCGACACCGTTGAGCTGGTAGATTGAGATTCCAGTTTCCGTCTCGGTGACGGCCACTTGCCCCTGTTCGACAAGGTCGTTCAGAGCTTCAGCGAGTTTTGACTGGGAGGGTCCCATCTTCCACCAACCGCCTTGTGCGCACCGTAAAGACGACCTCGTCGCCGATAGTCTGCCGTATGACGCTACGTCCCAGCTCCTCACCGGGAAACTCGAGCCGGACCTCCTCGACGGTGCGCACGACCCTTCGAGGCTGGACCTGCAATGTTGCACGATCGGGCCGGAATTCAACGTCCTGGAGCTGCTGCCGCTTAAGGGTGCGTCGCGTCACATTGTCGATCCGAGTTCGGATATCCTCATCGTCAGGCCGATCTGCGGCATGCATCACAGCATCGACGACGTCATCGTTAGAAACGGTAGCCCGACCCTGGAGCGCAAGCTTTGCCTTCGACATCGCGGCCCCCACATCGGCGTTCAGCAGAAGGTCCTTGACCTCCTGCAGCGTGCCACGCAAAGCCTCGTTCAACCGCTTCGATAGTTCGCTGTTCGACTTGGAGCGTTGTACCCCGAGATATCGTTCGAAGTAGTCGGTGAGGTCCGGCGCCTCTTTCATGCGATCAGACGCGCACACAAGCTCGTCGGCTGCGCCATTATTGACACGAATGAGACAGAATTTTTGAACGGCACGCCGCTCCTTGACGAACGCTTGAACGATTGCCCTCAGAACACTTCGCCCGTCCGCATCGGTCAGTTCGACCGCCTCGCGATAGTCGTACTTGATCAGCGCAAAGAGCTTGGTGTCCCGGTCGTCGGCACCGAGCTGGAGCACAAAGAACGCGCCGCTCACGCTCTGGCGAACGTGCAGATCGAAGAAGCGACGAGCGAGTGCCTGACCTCCCTTTGCGAAGCTCATCCTCCCCTTCGCCATACGCTCGACAATCTGCCTGACCTCTGATCCGTCGACAAAGGAATGGACGCCGTCTCCTGCCTCGCTTTGGATGCGAGCGCGAAAGAACCCTTCCTCCTGAACGTCGATCTCGTCGCGCGGCGCGAAAGGCTCATCCGCCTTGCCAACCAAGTGAATGATCATTCGCTCGACGCGCAGATTTCCGAACTCTTCATCGGTCAGATAGCCCAATACTTTCCCCCCTCAATGTGCACTAAGTCATTAGGCGCCTCACATGGCAGCATTTCATGTTGCCTTTCAAGCTTCCGTTCCGGGGTTAGCCCGCGGGGAACAGAGTTAGCGATTGGACCTTCAGCCGAAAGCGGCAACTGGGGTGTACATCCGGCTCGAGCTCAAGCCCATTCTGCATGACCTCAACGAGATCGATGGGTCACGTCGCGAACCCACCGTCCAGCGTTTCCATTACTTTGTTCTAGGGCAGCCGCGTGAAGGGGGACGAAACATCTGTGTGGCGCCCGACGTATTGGGAGCGCTGCACGAATCGCTGACGCCAGCATGGAGGATTCTGGAGTAGATTTCCGAGATCCACAAAATGGAAGCGCCGAGAGTTTCTCAATTGCTATATCCCCGACGGGGAGCCAAGAGTCCTCGACGATTCATCTGATAAGCCCCGCATTCACCAGTCGGCGGTCAATCGCAAAGCGTAAATACCTGACTATGCGCCCATCAACTTTCCCGACGAATTCGACATCGAACAATGATGTCGCTCAATGCCAGTAACCAACGAGCCACTTACGAGCGGCGACGTTGCACATTCCGCGCGTTGCCGCCACCGTTGGAGGACGTGAAGCCACACGGGTCGATGGCGCGCGACACCTCGCAGCTCCACCAATTTCAAGAGCACGTTCGGACGAAGTGCAACGCGACCGCCTCAGCTCCACGCAAATACTTGATTTCTAGCGGCTATTTTCCGTGCTATCCCACCAGGAATAGGCACCGGAGAAGTGAAATTCTGCCGCTGTTTCAGATGATTAGAGCGAACGATCCAACGATTTCATGGTGCAACGAAAGTGCAACATGGTCTCTCCGGTTTCGGTATTCGTTTTGATGTCCGCACGTTGAATGGTCGGTCGATCCATTCCATCATAGGCGCAACGGAAAATCTATAAGGTTGATTTAGATGCATTTTTTCTCAGTACGTTTGGATCAGCCGACCCTATGCAGCCGGTCTCTTGATTGGTCAGCCTATGCTTGCGATCCGTCACAAGGACGGCAAGATGCTTCGGCGATATACCCATAAGCGAGAAACATTGCCTACAGTCGAGTGAAAAGTACCGCCCAAAAGCGCAGGCTTTCAAACTTATGGTTTTTGACCGGTGAGGCGGCTTGCGAAGCTCATCCCAGGCACAAATGTCAGGCCAACACGATGGAACAACCAGGCGAGCGGATGAGTATGAATGGCACCGTCATGGGCAGCGACAATGGCGGACCTTGAATTCTCGGATCTTACCCGTCGTCTTCAAGTGCCAGCGAACGCTTGTATTCATGGGGGCCAATACCAACCTCATCCGAAGGAGATCAGCAGCAACCTGTGAGGTGATCCATGCGCATTTTCGTTGCCGGAGCGACGGGCGCTGTCGGACGCCGCCTGGTTCCACGCCTTGTCAACAGAGGGCATCGGGTGACCGGACTGACGCGAACGCCCGCGAAAACGGACCTCTTGCGGAAACTCGGAGCTGAACCCGTGGTCGCCGATGCGCTCGATGAGAAAGCCATGCATGACGCGGTTGTGGCCGCGCGCCCGGATGTGATCGTACATCAACTCACGGATTTGAAGGGTGCGTCAGACCTGCGCAAATTTGACCGCACTTTCGCGAGCAGCAACCGGCTGCGTACAGCCGGAACCGACTATCTTCTTGCAGCCGCGCAGGACTGCGGCGCGAAGCGAATCGTCGCGCAAAGCTTCTGCGGCTGGCCGTATGCACGGATTGGCGATCACGTGAAGACTGAAGATGCCCCGCTCGATCGGAATCCGCCGCAGGAACTCCGCGGCACGCTCGACGCGATCCGCCATCTTGAGCACGCCGTCACGACGACGCCGGGCCTGGTCGGCGTTGCGCTCCGCTATGGCGGATTTTATGGCCCCGATACCGGATTCTGCGAACCGTCCGTTTTGGAACAGATTCGCAAGCGCCGCATGCCGCTGATCGGCGGCGGAACGGGATGGTGGTCGTTTCTGCATGTCGACGATGCCGCCGAAGCGGC
>ERZ778029.642-NODE-642-length-51604-cov-56.418941_pt1 | contig 51604 bp, 58 predicted proteins | sample MGYA00375759_ERZ778029 | MGnify/ENA primary metagenome ERZ778029 (study PRJEB29350, sample SAMN05389819) | bioreactor metagenome | isolation source: Ammonium sulfate bioreactor | place: South Africa: University of Cape Town | collected 2014-04-04 ...
TCGTGCTCGCCGTTGCCGCCTACATGATTGCAAAGAATATTCCGCATTTCGGTTGACTGTTTCGACACCGAACTATCGAACGCTGGTCTCGTCATGGTCTTCCGAAGTATCCGGTTTGTCGGAGATAAACCAGCATCCGTGGGCTGGCTATAAATTTGATTTCGACCGCCCGGATACGGAACAGATGGAAAAGCTCGATTGGGCGCGGTGCCCTCAATGAGTAACCGGGTCAGCCATTTGAGCGCTCCATTGCCTTGAAAGGTAGTCGCAATGCGGCGAACGACAGCGGCATGGTAGCCCTCCGATCCTACCCGGTGGCCGGCGGACGGATTGATCGTGCCGGCGAAGGCGAAGACAAGAACCAGCGCGTAGTCGCGGATCACTTCGAACGCCGCGCCGTCGCGAGCATCAGGGAGGCAGTAGCGATGAGGAGCCTTCGATGGTCCTTCGTGGCGCCCAGGAATCCGATGCCGATGGTAAGCACTGACAAGCTCGGCAGCGATAGAGGTGGCGGCACCTCGTGATTGAATCTCTGTCATCTGTTCCAGCATTCCGGGGGAATCTCCAGCCCAGACCCCCAGTTGCAGGCGGACAAAGAACTCACGCGACGTCGCCGGGGGCGGGCGCTCGCTTGCGGCCGCTCAACATCGCCCGCACCAGGTTCTCGCCATGTCGCACACTGGCCAGGACGACGCCGGCGACGTGCACGGCGACAAGCACCAGGATGCCGTTACCCAGCACCTGGTGCGTCGTCTCGACCCAGGCGATACCCCAGAAGGCGTCCGTCGTCTGCATCCAGCCGGTCAAGGCCGCGCCGCCGACACAGGCAAGCAGGGCGAGGACCATGGCCGCTCCGGCGGGGTTATGGCCAATATGGCGTTGTTCGCGATGAACGACGATGTCACGGAGATAACCAGACACCGTTCGCGGCCCGCGAACGAATTGCACGAAGCGCGTATAGCCGGAACCGGCGATGCCGGCGATGAGGCGGGAGACTATAAGAACGCCGGCGGCGTAACCGGCGAGCTCATGCAGCTGCTTGGCTTCCCCGGCCAGCAGCCACGCGGCGGCGACGCTGGCCACCAGCGCCCAATGGAACAGCCGCACATAAGGGCTCCATACTCTCACCGAGCCAGGCGGGACCGACTCCGACACATTCATGGCGCTCAACCGTCGTCCGAATCGGCGCCTACCGACTCCAAGGTCTTGGGATTGAACACGCCCTCCAGACGTTTGCCCTTGGCGTCGACCGCCTTGGCTTCATAGCAGCCATTTTCGGTCTTGATGCTGCGTACCGTCCAGCCCTCGGCCTCGAGCTTCTTTTGCAGTGCTTCGCGTGACTGCCACTGGTTGACAGGAACGTCGCATCGGCTAGCGGCAAAGGCTGGACCGGCGACGCAGACACCAAGCGTGGCTGCGGTCAAAAGGAAAGATTTCATATCAGGGTCTCCATCGGCTGATTCCGATGGCGCGAATCATGACGCGCGAGCCTGACAGTCACCTGAACGCACTCTGGCCCGAAACACCGCGGTTGCGAGCCATTCAGTCTGATGTCAGCTTGGCATCCTACGACCCTGAAAACTGGCGCCCGGCGGCGTGTGAGGACGGACGGCATGCGGGCTCTTTTGATTGAAGACGACAGGACCTTGGGAGAGGCCGTGCGCGACCATGTCTCGGCCGACGGTCACGCCGTCGACTGGACGCTCGATCTGGCGGGAGCGAGAGAACATCTTGCCGTGGTCGACTACGAGCTAATCCTGCTCGACCTTTCGCTGCCCGACGGCGACGGCACAGACTTCCTCAGGTCGCTGCGGCGGGAGAGCAAAGGCGTCCCGGTCATCGTTTTGACGGCCCGCGATCAGCTTTCCGACCGCATCGCCGGGCTGAATACCGGTGCCGACGATTATCTGGTGAAGCCGTTCAGCCTCGCCGAATTGTCAGCGCGCTTGGCCGCCGTCGCGCGCCGCTATGCCGGCAACCCAAACCCGCTTGTTCATGTCGGCTCTCTGGAGATCGACCAGGCGGCCCGCCGAATCCGACTTCGCGGCCGCGATATTACGCTCACCGCGCGAGAATGGGCTGTGCTGGAACAATTTCTGCAGCGGCGTGGATCGGTCATCGCCAAGGACAGGATTGAGGATGCGCTCTATGCCTTCGGTTCCGAGATCGAAAGCAACACTGTCGAAGTCTACGTCAGCCGGCTGCGCCGAAAGATCGGCCGTGAAACGATCCGCACCGTGCGCGGCGTCGGCTACTGCATGGACGAATGATGAAGGTCTTCGACAGCCTCGCAGCGCGGCTAGTTTTTGCGTTGCTCGCCGCCACGGTCGCAGTCGCCGTGATCGCGGCGGCGGCCGGCAGCATCACCATGCACCGCGAGATCAACGAGACGATGGATGCCGCGCTGAGGGAATCGGCGCGCCGGCTTGTGCCGCTCGTCGTCGACGATCTGTACGGGCGCGATCCTTCGCAGACCACACGCACGCTTGCCGTTACGGATTTCGACGACGATTCCGACCCGTTGATCTACCAGGTGCGGAGCGAGCGCGGCGACATCCTCCTGCGCTCTCACGGCGCCCCGGCCGCACCGTTGACCGAGACCCTGGAACAGGGCTTCCAGGATGGTAGCGACTGGCGCATCTATACCGAACCCGCCATCAGCGGCGCCATCTTCATTCAGGTCGCGGAGTCGCATGCGCGCCGCAACGAGGAAATACTGGAGGCCGCGACCGGTTTCCTCGTACCTCTGGCGCTCCTGACACCGCTGGGCGCGCTGGCGGCCTGGTTGTTGTTGCGCTGGTTCCTGAGACCCGTCAACGTTCTGCACCAGGAGATCGGCGATCGACACGGCAGCAATCTCGAACCTATTGGCCTTGATGGCTTGCCCAGCGAACTCGCCGCCATCGCCGACTCGGTCAACGGCCTGATGCGGCGACTGAACCTGGCCCTTGCCGCCGAGAAGGAATTTACCGCCAATGCCGCGCATGAATTGCGCACACCGGTGGCCGGCGCGCTGGCGCAGGCCGAACGGCTGATCGCCGAGACCAGCGACCGCGGCGCCAAACTCAGGGCGCGCAAGATCGGGGCGGCGCTGGCGAACCTCTCCCGACTTTCCGAGAAGCTGCTCCAACTGGCCCGCGCCGACGCCGGCGTCGTTCTTTCGAGCGATCGGATCGATCTCGCGCCGGTGGTTCTCGCCGTTGTCGATGAATTCCGTTCCCATCAGGACAGCCAGGCGGACATCCACGTCGAAGTCGCCGATGCGGTGCGCGCCGCGGTCAACCAGGACGCGCTCGCGATCATGCTGCGCAACCTGATTGAGAACGCGCTACACTACGGAGATCGTGCCAAGCCCGTGATCGTTCGCATCGAATCCCTGCCCAATCACGACGCCAGACTTCGCGTCATCAATGAAGGGCCGGCGGTGCCTGCGGAAACGCTTGTCGGCCTGACCACCCGCTTCCAAAGAGGTTCGGCAGCGGTCCCCGGCTCTGGCCTGGGTTTGGCGATCGTCAGCCGCATCGCCAGCCAACTCGATGCAAAAATAATGCTGAAGTCTCCCGCCACGGGGTGCGCTGACGGCTTTGAGGCGATCATTGATTTCCCGACCTCTTTACCGCGGTGACTCGACATACTCGTCGTTTCGTTCTGTTGAATTGTAACGGTCGTTTCATTACACTGCAGCCATGACTACTCCAGCCTGGCTTCTTCTGACCTACAAGGTCCCGCCTGAGCCGGCCGCCAAGCGCATCGCGCTGTGGCGGCGGCTAAAGGGCATGGGCGCCATCTACATACAGAGCGGCGTCTGCCTGTTGCCGAAGACCGACGATCATGTCCGGCGGCTGAAAATGCTGGAGAACGACGTTGCCGAAATGGGCGGCGAGGCCGTCATCCTCGAAACGGTCGCGCTCGACCGCGCCCAGGAGGAAAAGGTGATCGCCCGCTTCAAGGCGGATCGCGACGAGCAGTACCGCGAGTTCCTCGGCCGTTGCGCCGACTTCGAGGCGGAGATCGCCAAGGAAATCGCCATCAACAAATTTACCTATGCCGAGCTTGAGGAGGAGGACACGGACCTAAAGAAGCTCCAGGGCTGGCTGGAAAAGATCAAGAAACTCGATTTCTACGGCGCGACGCTCGCGGACGAAGCGGCCGAGCGTCTCGGGGCCTGCGAGGCGCTGCTCGACGGATATGCGCGGCGCGTCTTCGACGCCCATGACGAGAATCGATAAAATGACCGATCCCGTCCAGGCGGAGACGAGGACGGACGCTGCCCGCCGTCGTGTGGTCCGCCAGGGCATTCCGGCGGGAATCTGGGCGCTCGGATTCGTATCGATGCTGATGGATGTGTCGTCGGAGATGATCCATGCGCTGCTGCCCGTCTATCTAGTGACGGCGTTCGGCGCCTCCACCCTTGCCGTCGGCCTCATCGAGGGCGTCGCCGAGGCGACCGCCGCGATCACCAAGGTGTTTTCGGGGGCGCTGAGCGACTGGCTCGGCAGGCGCAAGCTTCTTGCCGCCTGCGGTTACGCGCTGGCCGCCCTGACCAAGCCGATCTTTCCCCTGGCGGGCTCGATCGGCTGGGTGGCGGCCGCCCGCTTCATCGACCGGGTCGGCAAGGGCATTCGCGGCGCGCCGCGGGATGCGCTTGTCGCCGACATCGCGCCGCCGCACCTGCGCGGCGCGAGCTTCGGCCTGCGCCAGTCGCTCGATACGGCAGGCGCTTTCCTCGGCCCGCTCCTGGCCATTGCCCTGATGTGGCTGACAGCGGACGATTTTAAGGCGGTCTTCTGGATCGCCGTCATCCCGGCCTGCCTGTCGGTCGTGCTCATCACGATCGCGGTCCGGGAGCCGCGGCGGCCGAAGGAATTGCGCCGTATCCGCCGGCCGCTGCATAGCGATGAACTGCGCCGTCTCGGCGCGACATACTGGTGGGTGGTGGCGGTTGCGACGCTGTTCACGCTCGCCCGGTTCAGTGAGGCCTTCCTCCTCCTGCGCGCTCAGTCGGTCGGCCTGCCGCTGGTCCTGGTTCCCGGAGTCCTGGTCGTCATGAACGTCGCCTATTCGCTGAGCGCCTATCCGGCCGGCGTTCTGTCCGACCGGGCGGATCGGGTGACGATCCTCCTGGCTGGGCTCGTTCTCCTTGTCGTCGCCGATGTTGTGCTCGGCCTGGCGGGCACGGTCCCCGGCCTCGGTGTCGGCGTCGCGCTCTGGGGACTGCACATGGGCTTCACGCAAGGCCTGCTGGTCACCTTGGTCGCCGAAGCCGCGCCGGCTGAATTGCGCGGAACTGCCTTTGGCATGTTCAATCTGATCACGGGCGTGGCCCTGCTGCTTGCCAGTGTCATCGCCGGCGCTCTCTGGGAGGGGTTCGGACCGCAGGCCACGTTTCTTGCCGGCACCGTCTTCGCCGCCGCCACGCTCGCCGGCCTGTTGGCCATTCGCAGCCGGCTGGGGCAGCAGAGGCAAACATGATGCATCCTTCCAATTGTCGATTGCCTTCCAGCGTCTCGCGAGAAGATCGATGTGCGTAACGAGGTCTGTCCATGTACACGCTTGATGCCGCGGCCACACATGCAATCAACAGCACCTCGGGAAACGTCGCCCTCGACTTCCTGATGATCTGGGCTTCGACCATCGGGGTTCCGGTCCTAGTCCTCGCCGTCGCCGGCCAATGGTGGCGGCAAAACGATCGACAGCATACGCGGCATGTTCTGGTCTCGGCCGGGCTCTCCTTTGTCCTCGGTCTTGCCTTTAACCAGCTCATACTGCTGGTCGTGCAGCGCATCCGGCCGTATGATGCCGGCCTTACACACCTCCTAATCGCCCCCAGCGCTGACCCATCCTTTCCCTCCGACCATGCGACGGCCAGCTTTGCCATCGCGGCGGCCTTTCTCGCGCATGGGATGCGGCGATACGGCCTTGCATTCTTGGTCGCCGCTTTCGTGATAGGTTTTTCGCGGGTCTATATCGGTATGCACTATGTGAGCGACGTCCTCGGCGGCGCCCTGACCGGTATAGCCGCCGCTCTTCTGGTGCGCGTGCTCTATCGCGAAGGGACACGCCTCGACAGGCTGGTCACCGGCATTCTGTAGAGGCGGCGCCGGATGCTGACATCCCTGCTCGCCGACGCCACCGCTTTCATCGGCGCCCACCCTCATCTCGCTTACGCGGTGGTGCTTCTGCTCGCCCTGTCGGAATCCGTCCCGGTCATCGGTATCGTCGTTCCCGGTACGGCCGTGATCGTGGCGCTCAGCGCACTGGTCCCATCGGGCGTGCTGACACTGTGGCCGCTGCTTGCCGCCGCCACGGCCGGCGCGATCATCGGCGACGGCGCCTCGTACTGGGTCGGCCATCGCTATCATCGCGCGATCCTTGGGACGTGGCCGATGAACCGCCATCCGGCGCTGATCGACCGCAGCCAGGCATTCTTTGCCCGGCACGGCGACAAGAGTGTTTTCCTGGCCCGCTTCACCCCCGGCGTGCGCGCTTTCGTGCCGCTACTGGCCGGAACGCTGCGGATGTCGCCGCGGCGGTTCTATCTCGCCAATGTCCTGTCCGCGTTTGTCTGGGCGCCGGCGCATATTCTGCCCGGAGTGCTGGTCGGCGCCTCGTTCAGTCTGCTCGGATCGGCCGCTAAGCCGTTGGCGGTGCTTCTCGTCATCCTGGTTGTCTTGATCTGGGCATTGGTTCACCTCGCCCGGTTCGGCATCCGCCGTGGCCTTCCACTCCTGCTGATGGCGTCGCAGCGATTGCGCGCCTGGGCCGGCTCGCGCGATTCTCGGTGGGCGGGCATGATTGTCAACGTGCTGGATCCATCGCGGCCGGATATTCGCGGACTGGCGGTTCTGGCCGTCCTGCTCGCTTCCACGGCCTGGCTGTTCTTTGGTGTGCTCGAGGACGTCGTCAGCGGCGACCCGCTGGTGCGTGCCGACACCGCGGTCTACCAGGCCCTCCAGGATTTGCGCACGCGCCCCGGCGACGCGCTGATGATCGCGATCACCGAACTCGGCGACACTATGGTCGTCACCGCCGTGACGCTGGCGTTGTTTCTGTGGCTTGCCTGGAAGCGGGCATGGCGCACCGCCGCCTACTGGCTGGCGGCGATCGGCGGCGCATCGATCCTCAACACCGTCATCAAGGTCGCGCTGCATCGCCCGAGACCCGTCGAGCACCTTTACACTGGCTGGAGCGCCTTTTCCTTTCCCTCCGGCCACAGCACCGTCAACATGGTGCTTTATGGCTTCCTGGCCTTCCTGATCGCCCGCGCGCTGAGACCGACGTTGCGCCTCCCCGTCGCCTTCGCCGCCGCTACGATGGCGTTTCTGATCGCGTTCTCGCGCCTTTATCTCGGCGCGCACTGGCTCTCGGACGTGGTCGGCGGAATGGCCTTCGGGATGACCTGGCTCGCCGCGTTGGGTTTGTTCTACTTGCGCAAGCCCTCCGAACCTGTCGGCGCGGCGGGGCTTCTGGTCGTCGGCGGCGCCGCGCTCGCGCTTGCGGGCGGCGTCAACATCTATCGCCATCACGCGATCGACGTCGAACGCTACGCCGTCAGGGAAACCAACCCGACCATGCCCGCCGATATCTGGTGGGCAGGCGGCTGGAAGCAGCTTCCGGCACGGCGCATCGATCTGACCGGCGAGATCGAGGAGCCGCTCACTGTTCAGTTGGCCGGAAACCTGAGTATGTTTCGCGGCATGCTGCTGGCCAAGGGTTGGCGCGACCCCATACCCTGGACTGCGCTCAACGCCCTGGCCTGGCTGCATACCGGCGCCGTTCCCGCCGCGCTTCCGGTGGTCCCCGGTTTCGCCGACGGCGAGCTTCCGAGCCTAACTCTCGTGCGGCCGAGCGACACGGCGCCAGCGGCATCGCGCACGGTGTTGCGCCTATGGTCGGTCGACCTGGAACTCGCCGGCCAGCCCCCGACGCCGATCTGGGTCGGATCGGTGGTCGAGGAGCGCGTCTTGCACCCCTTTTCGCTCTTCACGTTGACCCGGACAAATTCCGACGTGAACAAGCCGCGGAACCTGCTCGCGAGCGAATTCCCGCTTATGCGCCTTTCTCGTCGAGCAGGAGAGGCCAAGGATACGTGTTGGGATGGCCGAGTTCTGCTGCTGCGAACCGGCACTCAACCATGAAGCGTTCAAGCTCCAGAATAGGCTTTCCAGCGTGATCATCGACCCGAGACAACATTCCACATTTGCCGGCCCGCCGCGCTGTAAGGCGAACACGACGCTGCCGAACAGAAAAACGATCCCCAAGCTCCGATCGAAGAAAACAGATAAAGAGGAGCGCGCGTAGCGCTCATGTCCGATCTCCCTCGTGCCTGTAGCCGTAGCCTTGCCAGTTGGCGAGGACCTTCTTCTGGATCTCCGCTGGCCACGAGTGCGCGAAGTCGGACCGCACCGGGCGCTCGTCCGCGGCGAACCGGTCGGCGATCAGGCAGTTATAAACGACCTTCGTCGCGTGATAGCTGAGTTGCTCGTGACCATCGAGGTAGATCGGCAGGATGTTCTGCGGCTCGTTGGCGAAATGCACCTCGCCGTGCTCGGGATGGGCGCGACTGGCGAAGGCCCAGATGACCTGACGCGGGTCGGCGATGTCGATGTCGTCCTCGATCAAAAGCAACTTCGGAATGCCAAAGGCCAGCTTGCCGGCACCGAAAACGGCCTCGCCAACCCGTTGCGCGAGATCCTTCGACGAGAGTCCGGTGCGCTCGTGCCAGTCAGGATGTACGGCGACGACCCACCAGTGATTGGCGGATTCGAGTACCCCCCAGCAGGCGGCGACCGGCAGGTTTGCTTGCCGCAGCACGTGGGTCATCTCCGCCGCGTGCGGCATCCCCCAGCCGGTGTGATCTTCTTCGACGGGTGCGCCGGCGACCGCGACGGGCAGGATCGCGTTGTTCCTGTAGGTCACGGCGCTTACGTGCAGCGCCGGTCGGGGCAGCGCGCTTCCGCGGTCGAGATAGCCGGGGTACTCGCCCATCGGTCCCTCATTGTAAGTGTCGGTGTGCGAGACGTGACCTTCGATGACGATTTCGGCCGTGGCCGGCACGACGAGGTCGACGGTTTCGGCGCGGACGACATCGAGCGGCTCACCGAAATATGCGCCAAGATAGTGCGACTCGTCCGCGCCCTCCGGCAGCGGCATGCCGCCGACATAGGGCAGCGCCGGCTCGACGCCGAGCGCGACGACGATCGGCATCGGCTGCCGACGCGAATAGACTCATGATCATGCCATACGATCGGCTCGCAATCGAAACGTAGGAGATACGGCAAGGTGCGAGGACTACGCGCTCGGTCAGCATCATGTCAGAATTCGTTGTTCTTCTACCGCCGAGAACGGACGGAGGCTGGAATGCGATTGCTGGTCATCGAGGATCACGCGTCCATGCGTGACATGATCGCGAATTATTTCCGCGATCGTGGTTTCGCCGCGGATGCGGTGGGGCGCGGCGAGGACGCGCTCGCTGCTGCCGCTACAGTCTCATATGACGCGGTTATCATCGATCTCGGACTTCCGGACATGGACGGGATAGAGGTGCTGCGCCGACTGAGATCGGAGGCTGGAGCCTACCTCCCTGCCTTGATCGTAACGGCACGAGACGGAGTCGCAGATCGAGTCAATGGACTCGACGCTGGAGCCGACGACTATGTCCTGAAGCCATTCGACATCGCCGAACTCGAGGCGCGAATCCGTGCCGTTCTCAGACGTCCGGGAAGCCGCAAGGAGCTTTTCCGTTCATATGGCGATGTGTGTTTCGATCCAGCGTCCCGCACCACCTCCATCGCTGGCATGCCCCTCGACCTGACCCGGCGGGAGACGGCGGTGCTTGAGACCCTCGTCGGTGCCTCAGGCCGCACCGTCGTCAAGGACGCATTGGAGGATCAGCTCTATGGTTTCGACCAATCGGTGAGCGGAAACGCGCTCGAAGCCGCGATATCGCGGCTAAGGCGCAAGCTCGCGACGGCCGGGTCAAGCGTCCGCGTCGAAACAGTGCGCGGTATCGGCTATCGGCTTCGTGCTGAGGAGCATTGCTCAAATGACACGTGAAAGCCTGCGCGGTCGCCTCGTCGTCTCCATGCTTTTCGTGTTCGGCCTCGGGCTTGCCGTGTCCTTCATGCTGCATCGTGAAGAAGGACCCATTCCGGAGCCGTACCAGGACATCCTGGTACTGATTTCGTCCTCGGTATTTGCGGCGGTCATCAGTTGGATCATCAGTGCCTGGAGTTTGCGCCACCTGGCTTCTGCATCGCGTGAGGCATCAAATGTCGGCCCCGCAAACCCAAATGTGCGGATAACAACGAAGCGTTTGCCGGAGGAGGTCAAGCCGCTGGTGACAGCCTTTAACGGGGCGCTTGATCGTCTGTCGGAAGCCTATGAGATGGAACGGCGCTTTGTGTCCGCGGCTGCCCACGAGCTTCGAACGCCGCTCGCCGTCCTTAGCCTGCGATTACAGCGCGCGCGGCTGGACGGTGATCCGGACTGGCGGGCCATCGAAGCGGATATGGCGGATGTCAATCGCCTCGTCGAACAATTGCTCGATCTGGCCCGGAAAGAGCATGCGCATCTTGCCCCCGAATCCACTGTCGTGAACCTGTCGCGTCTGGCGCGGGAGGCAGCGGCTTCCGTCCTCACCTTGGCAGAGGAATCCGGCCGGGAACTGGAAGTCGTCCTGCCGGATTCGCTCATCGTTCGCGGCCAACCCGACGATCTGAGGGACATGATCCGCAATCTTCTCGACAACGCGCTCATCCACGGAAAGGGAACGATTACCCTTTCTGGCGAAGTCAGCGACGTTTCCGGCAGGAGCGAGGCTTCGATCCTCGTCGGCGATGAAGGAGACGGCGTACCCGTCGCTCTCCGGGAGGAAGTTTTCAACCGCTTCCGGAAAACATCCGAGAATTCACCCGGACATGGCCTGGGACTTGCCATCGTGCGGGAAGTTGCGAATGCCCATCACGGCAGCGTTACGTTCCTGCCCGGGGCACCTTGCCGCGTGCGCGTGAGCCTGCCAGTCGCCTGACGAACGCCTGGTCTGTATCCCTTCAAGTTCAGCAGTCTCGGCCAGTCGACACACTCCGTGTCGACAGTGAATCTCAACAGATGACAGGGATTTACCGGGGACGTCAGCTTCCCGTCAGCGAGAGGCCGTCAATTCCAAATCACTTAAAACGGCCGTTCCTCGGATCGCTGCGATCCGAAGGATGCGCCGCTATCTCCATCGGGAATGCCTCCAGGTGACGAAAGCAACGAGAACTGGCTCGAAGTGGCGGGATGCGTCGTTCCTTATTTTTGGCGTTGTCCTGACGGTCACGGCCTTTGGCGCATATCAAATGACACACGGAACGGCCGTTGCCGACGGAGCGGCAGCGGCCGTAAGCAAGGACGCGCCGACCCTCACCGCCGAGCCGATCGTGAATGCATCTCCATCGGCCCAGAAGGCGAGCGGCATCGAGACTGCCGCCATTTCTCCGAAGCGCGTCCAGCCGACCATAGAGGTCTATGCCGAAATCCTTGACCTTCAGCCCCTTTTCGACCTGCGCAACAAATGGGCGGGCGGAAAGGCCGATCTGGATTCGGCACAGGCGCAATATGCAATCGCCCAAGCGCAATATAGCCGCAACAAGGTGCTTTTCGACGGCAAGCACACGGTCTCGGAGCAAACGCTCCAGGATAGCCGCGCCGTCATGCTGACCAGCCAGGCCAAATTACAATCGGCTGAGGCCAGTCTCGCTGGGATCGAGGCGATGCTCCGCCAGCAATTCGGCAATACGCTTGAACGGGAGGCGACCAGTCCGCATTCGACCGATCTCGACAGACTTGCTGCCGGCAAGGCATCGGTTGTGCGTGTCTCCCTGGACGAAGACACCAGACCTCCGGAGCGGATTTCCCTGACCGGGCCTGGAAACGATTCCGTCACCGCAGTGAAGCTCTCCGCCTCGCCGCAAATTGATCCCATCTTCCAGGGGCGGCCGTTCTTATATCTCGCCGACACGGCTCTGCCGACGGGAATGAGGCTGACGGCCGAAATCCCTCTCTTGGGCGACCAACCCGGCTTGCTGATCCCTTCCGACGCCGTCCTCTGGTATGGCGGCCAGCGCTGGATTTATGTCCGCAAGGGTGCCGGCAGCTTCCAGCGCCGCCCAGTGCCAGAGAACACATTCCCGAGTAGTGATGGCCTCATCGTCGCAAGCGGTTTTGAAGCGGGCGAGGAGATCGTCGTTCGAGGAGCGCAACTCCTTCTGTCCGAGGAACTGCGCCCTCAGAACATTGCGACCGCCTGCAAGGATCCACCCGAATGCGATGACTGAACCGCAGAGCCGCTTCCATTCACCGCGTAAAAACATCATCCCTTCATGCTGAGCGCAATAATCGAATTTTCGCTGCGGTTCCGGGCGATCGTCTACGTGCTTGCGGCAGTGTTGACGATCTACGGTCTTTACGCCCTCGTCACCTCGCGGGTCGATGTCTTCCCGGAATTCGCGCCGCCGATGGCCGTCGTCCAGACTGAGGCCCCGGGCCTTTCGAGCGAGCAGGTGGAAACGCTCGTGACGCGGCCCGTCGAAGACGCGCTCGCCGGCACTACCGATGTGACATCGATGCGATCGAAGTCGCTCCAGGGGCTTTCTGTCGTTAGCCTTGTTTTTTCCAGCCGTCTCGATGTCTGGCAGGCGCGTCAGATCGTGAACGAGCGTCTCAGCGCGGCAGCGACGGGGCTGCCGACGGGCGTGCAAGCGCCAAGACTACTTCCGCTTACAACATCGACCAGCGTTATTTTGACGATTGGCCTCTCCTCCTCTTCCCGATCGCTCATGGACCTGCACGACACGGCGCAGTGGATGGTGAGACCACAATTGTTAAGCGTGCCGGGAGTCGCCGACGCTATCGTCTTCGGAGGGGTCGACCGGCAGTTCCAGATCCAGGTCGATCCCGCCAAGCTCGTCCGCCATGACCTGTCGATAAACGATGTCATCGCCGCCGCGAAACTGGCCACAGGCGTACGCGGCGCGGGTTTCGTGGAAAACGCGAACCAGCGTATCCTTGTAAATGTCGATGGCCAGCAAAACACTCCGTCCGCGCTAGCCGGCGTCGTTCTCAAGTGGAGCAACGGGGCCGCGGTCAAGATCGGCGACGTCGCCAAGGTTACCTATGCTGGCGCACCCCCGGTCGGAGCGGCATCGGTGATGGGGAAACCGGCCGTCATGATCGTCGTCGAGAGCCAGTACGGCGGCGACACGTTGACGGTCACGAAAGGTCTCGACCGGGTCCTGACCTCCTTGAAGCCGGAGCTCACGAAACAAGGGATCATTCTGCAACCGGACGTGTTCCGTTCGGCGGACTTCATCACGCGCTCGATGCATCATCTGCAAACGTCCTTGCTCGTAGGCGCGTTGCTCGTCGTCATTACCCTCTTCGCGTTCCTCCTGAACGCGCGCACGGCGCTTATATCCGCGACGGCCATTCCGCTCTCCATTCTGATCGCGGTCATCGGCCTCGATGCATTCGGCATGACACTCAACACGATGACGCTCGGCGGGCTGGCGATCGCTCTTGGAGAGGTAGTCGACGACGCCATCATCGACGTCGAGAACATCTATCGCCGCCTGAGGGAAGCTACTGGGACTTCCCGCCCCTTCGATGCGTTGAACATCGTGCTCCGCGCGTCGAGTGAAGTCCGCAACGCCGTCGTATTCGCCACGCTGATCGTCATCACGGCCTTCGTTCCCGTTCTGTCGCTGTCCGGAGTAGCGGGAAAACTCTTCGCGCCACTCGGCGTAGCCTACATCCTGGCCGTCGTTGCCTCGCTTACTATCGCCGTGACGCTGACGCCCGCCGTGTCGCTTGCCTTGCTGGCCAACCGACAATTGGCACCACACGAGCCGCGGCTCCTCACCTGGTTGAAGTCGAGCTATATGCGGGTTCTCGCAGCGGTGGAAAGACACGCCCGGCCAATCATCGTGGCCGTCACGATCGCCGGCGTTGCGGCACTGGGAGCGCTTCCTTTCCTGCAAACGAGCTACATCCCTGAACTGAAGGAAGGCCATTACATCGTTCATGTGGGGCTTGCCCCCGGAACGTCGCTTGAAGAATCGATGCGCATCGGCGGGCATATCTCAAAAGCATTGATGGCGATCCCCGGAGTGCGCCTAGTTGCCCAGCGTGCCGGGCGCGCCGACGAGGTTGTCGATCCCGTCGGGGTTCAGCTCAGCGAATTCGAAATCGATTTGAAGCCGTTGGGGCCCGACGGTGAAGACAGGACGGTCCAGCAGATCCGTAGCACGCTGGCACGGTTTCCCGGGATCACGACATCGGTCAATACATTCCTGGTCGAAAGGATCGACGAGACGATCTCCGGGACGCCCGCGCCCGTCGTCATCAGCGTGTTCGGCAACGATCTCGACAATATCGACCGCGTTTCCCTGCAGATTGCCCACCTGGTCGCCTCCATGCGGGGGGCGGTCAGTGTGCAGGTGGAATCCCCTCCCGGGACGCCCGAACTCTCCGTGCGGCTCGACCAAGCTCGGTTGAGCCGCTGGGGCTTTACTCCCATCGAGGTCATGGACGCCATCCAGTCGGCGTATCAGGGCGTCACGGTCGCGCAGGAATATCAGGGCGTGAGAAGCTACGATGTATCCGTCGTCACGCGCCCCGCGGACCGCAAGAATATCAGTCAGGTCGGATCGCTTCTCCTTCGCAATCCGGACGGCCTGATGGTGCCGTTGCGGGACCTGGCACAAGTGAGGCAGGTATCCGGGCGCTATCAGATCACACACGATGGCGGACGGCGCGTGCAGGTGGTGTCCGTGACCGCCGGAGGCCGCTCGATCGCCGGATTCGTCAGCGAGGCGCAGCGCCGTGTCGATCGCGAAATCACCATGCCGAAAGGCACATATGCGGTTTTCTCCGGCGAGAGCGAAGCGCTCGGCCGCTCGCAGCGCGATCTCCTGGTCTATGGCTTGGTGGCAGGCCTCGGCGTTATTCTGTTCCTCTTCCTCGCCTTGAAGAGCCGGCGCGCCGTGGGGCTTGTGATGTTCAACATGCCGTTCGCGCTGGTTGGAGGCGTCGCGAGCGTTATGCTGACGGGCGGCTCCTTATCCCTTGGCGGCATGGTGGGCTTCGTCACCCTGTTCGGCATCTCCCTGCGGAACTCCATCATGCTTGTCAGCCATTACCAGCATCTCGTCGAGAAAGAGGGCATGCTCTGGGGGTTGGAAACCGCTGTTCGAGGCGCTTCCGAGCGTCTCGTGCCGATATTGATGACGGCGATCGTCACCGCATTGGCACTACTGCCTCTGGCGATCACCAGCGGAGAGGCGGGCAACGAGATCGAAGGACCGATGGCAATCGTCATCCTCGGCGGTCTTGTGACCTCCACGCTTCTCAACCTCTTTGTCCTGCCGACATTGGCCCTGCGCTACGGACGTCTCGATCGGGCGGAGTGAAGCCGTTGTACCACTGATTGACCGGATAGCGATGTGATCAGCAAGCCAATGACCGGATCGGCTAACGGGAACCCAAGCCGGACGCCAATGGCGCCAATCATGACGGCAAGGCTGGTGAGACTATCCGTGCGAGCGTGGTAGCCGTCCGCGATCAACGCGGCGCTGTTGGTCCGACGGCCCACTGAAATTCTGAAAAGCGCTACGGCCTCATTCCCGAGAAAGCCAATCACGCCAGCGGCATGCCGGCGGCACTGACAGGTATAGTAAACTGACAGGTATAGTAACGAGAGAGCTCATGGCGGCCGCGAACGCCGTTGCGGCAACGATGGACAGCGTGCGGTTGGGCATTTTGTTCCTCTGATCGGTTTGGAAGCGGTCCGGCCTCAGACCGGGCGGCAAGCCTCGAAGCCTCCTTTCTCTTATTCGCTCGCCAAACAGGAAAGGTTACGGTTCCGGTATCATAAAGATGCCGGTTTCTTCTCTTGATTATCGCTCATCCTACACGGGTGGCTGGTAAGGATCGTGGAAGGCCGGCCACGCGCTTTCTCGGCCTTCGCGCGCGGGATCGAGGACTGGCTGGGGCAGTCCTGGTCGGACTTGCCCAGCGTGAAATCCTTCTGCAGTAGCGATGCTATCCAACAGACTCCGATGTCGCGGCCGGCAACGCGAGGCAAGCGCTTTACTTCTTGCGTACTGTTCCAGTCTCTCAAGACGCGGGCCGATATACCCAGATAACCGCCCCGCCCGCCCGCACGGCAACGAACAGGCGATCGAGTTCGGGCACGAACGGCGATGTGCGTGCGCCGGGAGCAGTGGGAATGCGGGCGAGGCGGCGGAAGCCACCATTTTTCGACTAGAAGACGTCCAGGTAACCTTCGCCGCAACTCACATAGATCCGGTGCCGCTTCGCATCCATGAACAGGTCGTCAGCATCCCCGCATGCTGCCGCGCTTGCAACCAGCTTGCCGTCCTGCATGGAAAGCGCAGCCAGCTCCGTCGGCTTCCGGAAGACGACCAAAACTTGCTTGGAGGCTTCGTCCAGCGCCATCGGAAAGTTCCCGGTCGCTCGCCCCGTCGCCCAGCGGGCCACCACCTTGCCACTGTGGCGGTCGGCGACGTCGATCTGGCGCGCCTCGGGAACATTGGCGAAAATCCGGTTCCCACCGCTTTCGAGCCGGAAGCTTTCGGGGTGGCCGCCCAGGGCGATGTCCGCGACTTTCAGGTTTTTTGCGGCAGCGATGATGGCCACTGCTCCGTCGCCATAGCCCACGAACACCCGGCGGCCCGCACGGTCGATACGGATATTGTCCGCGTCTTCGCCAAGCCGGATTCGCCCTGCCGCGCCGAAGCTTTCCCTCTGAACAAGCGCACTGTTCCGTCGCCCCCGTCGGCCACGTAAAGCGTGTCGTTCGCATCGAGATAGCCAACGCCTTGAGGCTCCTTAAGTCCGTGGATCCTGCCCGATACCTGCGACGCTTTCAGGTTGACGACCCCTACGCTGTCATTGTCGAGTTCCGCCACGAAGAGGCGTTGTCGGGCCAGGTCAACCGCCATGTGGTCGATCCGGCCTTTCACCTCGCCGAGCGGGATCTTCTGTACGAGTTGAAGAGGGGCGCTCGCCGCCGCTGCGCCATGGACCGCCAGGACAGGCGGAGGTGTTCCGAAGGAAACGGCAAGCGCGAGGCCAGCCAGGATGTTAGCGCGCATCGGTTGCTCCCGTATTCGGCCCCGAATGCCCAAGCGATAAATATCGCGCGTGCGGAAGCCGTCAGCCCGCTCGCGTGATTGTGACGCGAGACGCTCGCGCCGCCGGCTTCACAAACTGCTGCGTAAGGTCGTGCACGCTAACGGCTGACGTTGCCGATCGCTTGACAAGGACGGTGATCGGAGCGATGGAATCGCGCATGGGGATTGCGATCTCCCCACGAGGCTACGGCTCAAGAATCGCGTCCAAGAACCCGGCAAACGGAAAGGACGCGCCATGCCATCCCCCACTACGATTTCACCAGACAAGCTTGCCCGCCTGATCGGCACGCCGAATTGTCCGGCCCTGATCGACGTCCGCACCGACGAGGACTTCGCCTCGGCTCCGCGGTTGATACCGGGCTCCGTCCGCCGCCCACATGCCCACGTGCAAGAATGGGGCGGATCGATCCCGGCCCCCTCCGCCGTCGCGGTCTGCCAAAGCGGAAAGAAACTCAGCGAAGGCGTGGCCGCATGGCTTCGCCAGATGGGAAAGCCGGCGGAAGCCCTTGAAGGGGGGCATGACGCGTGGATCGCGTCCGGTCTGCCTAGCGTCCCCGCCGCGAAAATCCCGCCTCCGGACGCGACCGGAAGAACGGTCTGGGTGACACGATCCCGCCCCAAGATCGACCGGATCGCCTGCCCGTGGCTGATCCTGCGCTTTGTCGATCCGCATGCCGCATTCCTGTTCGTCACGCCCCAGGAAGTGCAGGCGGTCGGGGATCGGTTTGCCGCGACCCCCTTCGATATCGAAAACGTGTTCTGGAGCCATCGCGGCGAACTCTGCACCTTCGACGTGATGGTGGAGGAATTCGGTCTGGCGACGGAACCACTGCTCAGGCTTGCGACCATCGTCCGGGCGGCCGATACAGCGCGGCTCGATCTCGCGCCGGAAGCCGCCGGGCTTCTGGCCGCCTCGCTCGGGTTGTCCCGCATGTATTCCGACGACCTGGCGCAACTGGAGGCAGGCATGATGCTCTACGATGCCTTCTACCGTTGGTGCCGGGACGCGAGGGACGAGACGCACAACTGGCCGACCAACAAGCCGGGAGCGCGACCATGGCCACGCTCCTCCAAAAGGAGACGACACCGGAAACGGCTGCCGTCCCTGACCATGGCGTGCCCTTCCGTGAGGCGGTCGCGGTATGGGCCAAGGTGGCCGCTTTGAGCTTCGGCGGTCCCGCCGGGCAGATCGCGGTCATGCATCGCATTATGGTCGAGGAAAAGCGCTGGATCGGCGAGAACCGATTCCTGCACGCCCTCAACTATTGCATGCTGCTGCCGGGGCCGGAAGCCCAGCAGCTCGCGGTCTATGTCGGCTGGCTGCTCCACAAGACCAAGGGCGGCCTTGTTGCCGGGACATTGTTTGTGCTGCCGGGGTTCGTCTCGATCCTAGCGCTCAGCTACATCTATGCCGCCTTCGGTGATGTCACCGTCATCGAAGGCCTGTTTTTCGGCCTGAAGGCTGCGGTCTTGGCGATCGTCCTCCATGCGGTCGCACGCATCGGCAAGCGTGCGTTGAAGAATTACGCAATGATCGCCATCGCCGTCGCGGCCTTCGTCGCCATCTTCTTTTTCCATGTGCCGTTTCCGCTCATCATCCTCATGGCCGGCGTGATCGGCTTTATCGGAGGTCGCGCGGAGTCGCCGCTGTTCCGGATAGGCGGCGGGCACGGAACGGCATCCGCCGCTGCCTTCGCGGACAAGGATTCCGCGCTCGGAGAGGAAACCCCTGAGCACGCGCGGCCGAACAAACGGTGGTCTTTGTGGATTTCGGCTGTGCTGCTCGCCTTGTGGCTTGGCCCCGTAGCGCTGCTCGTCGTCGCCCTCGGACCAAACCACGTATTCAGCCAGATCGCGGTCTTCTTCAGCGAAATGGCCATGGTGACGTTCGGCGGAGCCTACGCGGTCCTGTCCTATGTCGCGCAGCAGGCCGTTCAACACTATGGATGGCTACGCCCGGGGGAGATGTTGGACGGCCTCGGCATGGCGGAGACGACGCCCGGTCCCCTCATAATGATCGTGCAGTTCGTGGGCTTCATGGCCGCCTATCGCAGCCCCGGCACACTGGACCCGATGGTTGCCGCGACCCTTGGGGCCGTTCTCACTACGTGGGTGACGTTCGTGCCGTGCTTCCTCTGGATATTCCTCGGCGCACCGTTCATCGAAACCCTGCGGACCAACGTGGCGTTGACAGGCGCGATGTCGGCCATCACCGCCGCCGTCGTGGGCGTCATCATGAACCTGGCGATCTGGTTCGCCCTCCACGTCCTGTTTCGACAGGCGGCAATCTGGGAGGGCTACGGCATGAGGATCGACGTGCCTGTCTGGAGCGCGATCAACCTGCCGTCCTTCGGCCTGACGCTGGCCGCACTGTTCGCGATTTTCAGGCTGCAACTGCCGATGCTCGTCGTGCTGTTGGCGGCAGCGCTCACAGGCATTGCCGTAATTTTGCTCGGCGGTACCGGGTGAGATCTGCAACAGGACAGTCCCTCGTCATGTATCTCGCAATGCGCATGACCAGCTTACCCGGCCGCACGCGGTCGCTTTGGGCAGTTTTCTGGTAGGGCGTCGGCTTCTACCTCAATGCGTCAGTTAAAGCAGTCCGCTGCGATAAGCCAGTTCACGCCCCCCGGGGTCGGCTGTTGAACGTCTGATGTCCTCGTTACGAAGGCGGAAGCCGCGCACTGCTTGCGGCCCCGAAGCAGCCTCGAATAATTTCAAATGTTTGAAAGCTGATGTTGGAATGGTTCCAGGGAGCGAGGTCAACACTCTCCCGTGTGCTTTCTCCAGACCGGTGCCCTTAGTTCATACGCCGCAGGCCGCCAATTCCGCCAGACGTTGAGAAATCTTCCTCCACATTATACATTCTGCGGATGCGCTGGTCGGTCAGACAGTTTTGTGTCCTGCTTATTGCAGTCTTCGTGGCTGCAGGCTTGGGCCTGCCTCCTGTCCAGGCCAGCGAAATGGCGGCCAAGATGGCTATGGCCTCCGATGTGGGGCCCGCCAGCATCGGCATGCCGTTCGACGAAGACTGCGCCGGCTGTCCCAACCGGAGCACGGACAACGGCAAGACGACAACCTGCATTCAGGTGTGTGTCGCGCAAGTCCTGGCCTTGCTTCCCCGGCAGTCGTGACTAAACTTTCCGTGTCTCGCCCCGCACCTCTGCTGATTGCGTTCCTGCACGGACGGAACGCCGTTCCCGATTCATATCCTCCCAGACCTTTCAGCTTCATCTAACGCTTGGAATTCGCCCCGCGAGGTGATCCAGGTATCCGAGCGTCCGCCCGGTTTCGCGGGCTGACGCGATTTGCCGATGGTCAAGCGAGCGTACGCGCGCGCACCATCGAGCGATCGAAGCTGAAAGGTTTTGAAAAGTGACCGTCTTTTCGAATGGTTTCGTGTCCGCCGGGAGGTCCTCCGAGCAGGCACGGCGCTTGCCGTTACAGCGCTCATGCTGAAACCGCCGTGGGCGTCCGCAACGGTGGCAACAGAGTACAGGATTTCACCGGGCCAAGCCCATGCCGTGTTGATTTCCGCTGAGAGCTGACCCGGGATTTTCGCCGAGAAGTGACCCGCCTTCATGTATGGTTTGGGTCTTAGGCCTTGGTCAAGGTGGGTGCTTTCTCCTTCTTTGCGTCAGTGGTCTGGGCTGAGCTGTTCTTGAAGCGGAAGCTGTCGTTTCCGGTCTCCAGGATGTGGCAGTGATGGGTGAGCCGATCGAGCAGCGCCGTCGTCATCTTGGCATCACCGAAGACGGTCGCCCATTCGCTGAAGCTGAGGTTGGTGGTGATGACGACGCTGGTGCGCTCGTAGAGCGTGCTCAGCAGGTGGAACAGCAGCGCCCCGCCTGACGCGCTGAAGGGCAGGTATCCGAGTTCGTCCAGGATGACGAGATCGGAATGGGCGAGTCGGTTGGCGATCTGGCCGGCCTTGCCCTGGGCCTTCTCCTGCTCGAGCGTGTTGACGAGCTCGACGGTGGAGAAGAAGCGGACACGCTTGCGATGATGCTCGACCGCCTGCACGCCAAGGGCGGTAGCGATATGGGTCTTGCCGGTGCCCGGGCCGCCGACAAGCACGACATTGTTGGCATCGTCCATGAACTTGCATCGGTGGAGCTGTCGCACGAGGGCCTCGTTGATCTCGCTGCTGGCGAAGTCGAAGCCTGCCAGGTCGCGATAGACCGGGAAGCGGGCTGCCTTGAGCTGATAGGCTACGGACCTGACCTCCCGCTCGGCCATCTCGGCCTTCAGGAGTTGCGACAGGATGGGGATGGCGGCCTCGAAGGCGGGAGAAGCCTGTTCGGTAAACTCGGCGACGGCCTGTGCCATGCCGTGCATTTTGAGGCTCCGGAGCATGATGACGATAGCGCCGCTGGCGGGATCATGACGCATGGCGCACCTCCCGGGTCTGGCGCAACGCATCGTAGCGCTCGACATTGGCTTGCGGTTCCTTGGCCAGGCTCAGAGCCTGCGGCGCATCCACGATCGGCGTCTCGATCGGCTTGCCGTCAACCAGCCGGTGCAGGAGATTGAGGATGTGGACCTTGGTCGGCACCCCGGCCTGCAATGCCATCTCCACGGCCGTCAGCACGATCTGTTCGTCATGCTGCAGGACGAGCGACAGGATCTCGACCATCTCGCGGTCGCCGCCGGGCTTCCTGAGCAGATGCTGCTGCAGCCGTTTGAAGGCTTCGGGGAGTTCGGTGAAGGGAGCGCCGTTGCGCAGAGCACCGGGCTTGCGCTGGATGACCGCCAGATAGTGACGCCAGTCGTAGACGGTGCGACCGGGGCCGTCATGCGACCGCTCGATGATGCGGCAGTGCTCGCATACGATCTGCCCTTCCGCGGCAACCACAATCCGTTCCGGATAGACCCTGAGGCTGACCGGCCGGTTGGCGAAGGACGCCGGCACGCTGTAGCGGTTGCGCTCCAGATGGACCAGGCAGGTCGGAGAGACCCGCTTGGTGTATTCGACGAAGCCGTCGAAGAGGCGTGGCATCGGCATCAGGAACCGTGCTTCCTCGACCCGGATGTCTCCGATCGTTCCCGGCCTGAGGCCATGGGGAATCTGTTGCCATAGCTCCCGACATCGCTGCTCCAGCCAGTCGTTCAGAGCCGCCAGCGATGGAAAGCGTGGCATGGGTTGCCATAGCCGGTGGCGGGCGTCCTGGACGTTCTTCTCGACCTGACCCTTCTCCCAGCCCGAGGCCGGATTGCAGAACTCGGCCTCGAACAGATAGTGGCTGGCCATGGCCGAGAAGCGGGCATTGACCTGACGCTCCTTGCCGCGGCCGATCCTGTCGACCGCCGTGCGCATGTTGTCGTAGATCCCGCGCCGGGGAACGCCGCCCAGAACCCGGAAGGCGTGGTTGTGGGCGTCGAACAGCATCTCGTGCGTCTGCAGCGGATAGGCCCGCACGATGAAGGCACGGCTGTAGCTGAGCTTGAAGTGCGCGACCTGAAGCTTGGTGCGCTCGCCGCCGATGACCGCCCAGTCTTCCGACCAGTCGAACTGGAACGCTTCGCCGGGCTCGAACGCCAACGGCACGAAGGTGCCGCGCCCGCTCGTTTGCATCTGACGTTGGCGCTCTTCCTTCCAGGCCCGCGCAAAGGCGGCGACACGACCATATGAGCCCTCATAGCCGAGGCTCATCAGTTCCGCATGCAACTGCTTGATCGTGCGCTTCTGCTTGCGCGGCCTGTTCGCTTCCGTCCTCAGCCACGCCGACAGCCGCTCGGCATAGGCATCAAGCTTGCTCGGCCGCTCCGGCACCTGGAAGCGGGGCTCCACCTCGTCAGATCGAAGGTATTTGCGGATCGTGTTCCGCGACAGTCCCGTGCGCCGCGCAATCTCCCGGATCGAGTGTCCATCCCGCAGATGCCAGCGTCGGATAACGCTCAGTAACGCCATGTCTATCACTCCAATGTCCCCTGCGATCAACCAGCAGGGGTGGGTTCAAACATGGGTCACTTCTCAATGGAAAAATCCCTCAATCCCGGGTCAGTTCTCGGCGGAAATCAACAATGCTCCTCCGCTCCGGTCGGCGGTGCTAACGCCATCCGGTTTGTCGTGGTAAAGTCAGGCTATTGGCAGGCGCGAGACGAGTGAATGACTGAAGCGCCGCATTCCTTGTCCGGTTTGCCGGAAACGGGAGGAACATTGCCGTGAACGCGCTGCTCGACGTGATGCGCACCATGCGCCTCACCGGTGGTGTCTTTCTTGATTGCGAATTCACCTCGCCCTGGTGCGTGACCGCCAGCGCGATCGGCCCCGACGAAGTCGGCTTGGTGCAGGCGTCGCAGCCAGCCTACGTCATCGGCTATCACTACATCGCGTCGGGCAATGTTCGGCTGCGGCTGGAAGGCAATGACCCGGTTGACGTAACTGCCGGGGAGATCGTCGTCTTCCCGAGCAACGACAGGCACATCCTGGGCAGTAACCTAGACATCGCGCCCGTCAGCGCCAAGGGTCTCGTCACGCCGCCGCAGAACGGAGACATGGCGCGGATCGTCTACGGCGGCGGCGGCGAGCTTACGCATGTGATGTGCGGTTTTCTCGGTACGGACTCGGCCAAGGACCCGCTCATTGAATTCCTGCCCAACCTGCTGAAACTCGACGTTCGCCAGGGCGCTCAGCTCAACCCGACTAGATGCGGTAATGGGCCACGGATACGGGTTCGGCCGAAGCAGGCTTTGTAGCGGAGCCGCAGCCGCGTTCGCCATGTGCCTCGGTATCCTTGGCACAGCAGGCAAAGACCTCGACCGGAGCGGGTCCGCGGTGGCCTCGCGCTCGCCGGGAACAGGCAGGCCGTCGATGCCGATCGGGTTCGGCCGTGTCCATGTGCCTGATGCGTCGATCACCGCGCGGCAAGGATTCGATGTTCGCCCTCCTTGTCCTCGCAGCGGACGACAAAGGGAGAACTTTCCCTGCCCTCGTTGGAAACCTTGTCATGTCCCTGCCGCGTCACGGCCGTGACGGTCGCGCCGAGCTTCAGGTTGCGGCAGTTGGAACTGCAAAACCGCCGGGAAAACGGAGACCGCCAAGCCACTGAACTTTCCAGCTCAGATGAGGCCGAGCGCCACACCGCCCGCCGCGGTGAGCACCACGACGATCCAGGGCGGCGTTTTCCAGACAGTGAGCAGGACGAATGCGGAAAGCGCGAGCGCGAAGTCGTAGGGTGTGAGGATCGCGCTGCGCCAAACCGGATTGTAGAGGGCTGCCGCGAGGATACCGACCACTGCCGCATTCGTCCCTCGCATAGCCGCCTGCGCCAACGGCCGTGACCGCAGTTCGTCCCAGAAGGGCAGCGCTCCGATCAACAACAGGAGGCCGGGCAGGAAAATGGCGACGAGCGCGATTGCGGCCCCGAGGACGCCGTTCGGCGCCGGCCCCATGACAGCGCCGAGATAGGCAGCGAACGTGAACAGCGGTCCCGGTACAGCCTGAGCCGCGCCGTAGCCGGTCAGAAAGGCGCCGTTGCCGACCCAGCCCGGCGGCACGACCTCGGCCTGAAGCAGCGGCAGCACCACATGGCCTCCGCCAAACACCAGCGAACCGGAGCGATAGAAGGCGTCGAACAAGGCGATGGCGTGGGCCGTGTCTGCTACGACGGGTGGGAGGATCAGCAGCAGGGCGAATACCGCCAGCGCCGTCACGCCTATCCGCTTCGATACGCGAAAACCGAGATGGCCAGCTTCGGGGGCGGCGCCGTTTCGGCAGAGCCACAATCCGGCGAGGCCACCGGCGACGATGGCGGCGATCTGTCCGATCGATCCGGCGGCGAAGACCACGATCAGCACGGCGGCGAGCGCGATGCCCGCCCGCGTCCGGTCGGGCGCGAGGTTGCGAGCCATGCCCCACACGGCCTGCGCCACGACAGCGACGGCGACGACCTTCAGACCATGGACAAGGCCGTTACCGATGGTTCCCTCAAAGGCCGTCGCGCCGAAGGCAAACAGGACGAGAAGGATCGCCGACGGCAAGGTGAAGCCTGCCCAGGCGGCGAGTGCTCCCAAAGGACCGCCGCGCAGCAGGCCGAGCGCGAATCCGGTCTGGCTGCTCGCGGGACCGGGCAAGAACTGGCAGAGCGCGACAAGATCGCCGAAGCCTGCTTCGTCGATCCATTTGCGGCGGACCACCATTTCGTTTCTGAAGTAGCCCAGATGGGCGATCGGGCCTCCGAACGAGGTGAGTCCGAGTTTCAGGAAAACGCGAAATACCTCGCCGGGCGAACCCTGGGGTGCCGAGTTATCGGTCATCCTCACCTCCGGCAACGACCTCGCGGAACAGCTCCCTGATTTTGTCCCGGGCAATTGCCAGGGCTTCGATCCCAAATGCCGTTGTCCGGTAGATGCGGCGATGCGAGCGGCCGGCCCGTTCAGTGCGGGAGGTGAGATAGCCTTTGAGCTCCATGGCGTGCAGCATCGGATAGAGCGTGCCAGGACTGACGCGGTAGCCATGCCGTGCCAGCTCCTCGATCATCCATTGTCCGTAAAGGTCGCCTTCTGCTGCGTGATGAAGGACGTGCAGTCGTATGAAGCCTGACAACAGCTCCTGATGCTCCACGTCTTGCTTCCTCACAAAATCGGCTTTCGATATCGGGAACCGATTATATGGCTCGCAGGCTAAGTCCACAACCCGCCGGAGATGATCGTCAGAGATGATCGACGGGCAAAACCGAGGACCGGAGGAGCATTCCCATGATCAGTGAAAAAGACCGTGACCCGCGTCACCCCACCCAGAATATGCAGGTTCGCCTTCAGGAGATGATGGGTCACCTGCGCGAGGACATCGAGAAAGTGGACGAGCCGCAGCTAAAAGCGATGTTCGAAACCACCGCCGAAGTGCTCGGTGGATTGAAGAAGGCATTCAGCGACTATGAAAGGAAAAACGAGAGCGCCTGACGCTAGCTTGCCAGCGCTGTCGTTCATCGATGACCATCCCATGACCGATAGAGTTCAGTGATCGCGCGAGCCTGTATGATCGTGATGATGATGTTCATGGCCATGCGGATGCTCGTGGCCGTGGTCGTGATCGTCATGCAAAACTGTATCATGCGCGGTTGCGAACCGAATGCTGGCGGCAGCCAACGCCGGCATATGGGCGAATAATTCGCCCTCCAGCGCTTCGGCGATCTTGCCGGCCTCGCTGACCAGCAGCCGCTCGTCGACGGCTATGGCCACTTCAGCATGGAGCTTGTGGCCGATCCACCGAGCCTTGGCGTCGACCACTTCGGCTATCCCTGGCACATGCGCCGCGGCGTGGTGGATTTCGTCCAGCACTCCGGGTTCCAGCCCGTCCAGCATCCGTGTCAGAACCGATCGCGCCGACTGCCAGACGATGCCGAAGATCGCGATGGTGATGACGAGGCCGATGATCGGGTCGGCAAGCGGAAAGCCGAGCCAGACGCCGATGCCGCCGACGACGACGGCAAGGCTGGTCAGGCCGTCAGTACGGGCATGATGGCCGTCGGCGATCAGCGCCGCGCTGTTGATCTCGCGGCCGACGCGAATGCGGAACCCCGCGACGATCTCATTGCCGAGGAAGCCCACGAAGCCGGCGGCAACCAGCCAGCCGAGATGCGTAATGGCCCGCGGATTGACCAGCCGGTCGACGGCCTCGTAACCGGCGACGATCGCGCTGAACAGGATGATGAGGACGATCAGGATGCCAGCCAGGTCTTCGACACGGCCGAGACCATAGGGAAACCTCTCAGTCGGCCTGCGCCGCGCCAGGACGAAGGCGATCCAGAGCGGGATAGCGGTTGTCGCGTCGCCTACATTGTGGATGGTATCGGCAAGCAGGGCAACGCTGCCGGAAAGGATCACTACTCCGATCTGCAACAGCGCCGTGACCGCCAGGATGACAAACGACCATTTGATCGCCCAGATGCCACGATCGGTCGTGGCGATCGTCGCATCGATCACACCATGCGTATGCCCGTGCCCACCCTCTCCATGACTATGTCCATGCCCGCCATGGCCGTGCCTGTCCTCGCCAAAGCCGAGCCAGTCGAGCAACCTGTTCCACATAGCCTGCCTCAGAGATATTTCGTCAGGAGCTTGAGTTCGGCCAACGCACCGCTTGATCCGGAACCTTCCGCCTCGTCGTGAAGGCAATGTTCGATGTGGTCGTGGATCAGCTCGCGCTTGGCGTTCGCCACAGCGCTTTCGACGGCGTGAAGCTGCTGTGCCAGTTCCACACAGGAACGGCCCTCTTCGAACATGGTGAGGACTGACGCCAAATGGCCGTTCGCCCGCTTCAGCCTGGCAATGATCTTGGGATGAGACTGGTGGACCATGCCACCGACATATCCTCCGGGGGAGGATGTGTCGAGACCTGTAGAACGGCGCCGGAACTTGTTCCCACGGAATCTTGGAAATTCTTAGCGGAAGAAGAGGTATTTCACGAGCGCCGCGATGACGAGCACGGCAATCACGATCAGGACAAGGGCCCAGATACCCATTCCCCACATCATTGCGCCACCCATCATGTTGTCGCCCATTGGATTGTTCATCGAACTTTCTCCACACCGGAAACCGTCTTGCCGCCTGCGTCTGCTGATCAGTGCGCCGGGTCGCGACGCGCCACCCGCATCGGGCGACAGGAGCAGATTGTCCTGTATGCATCGTCGGCCGCCGTTTCCCGGTTGACCTCTCCGCACAGACATTCCAGCGCACAGAGGAGATGCTCGGCTACGGCAAGCTGATCAGTCTCGTAGGCCAGCTTGAAGGTTGCCAGGATCTGATGCTCGAGAGAAACGTCACGCCGGCTCATAACCTGCACTCCGAATGCTTCTCAACGCTACATCTTCCAGTGGCTGGAAGGTCAACAACCCCCATGCATTGGCCAGATCTACGCATACAGCCGCGTTGCGGTGCGACGCCGCCCGACGGTACTGTTCGTTTCGTCCGAACTCCTCGCAACGGATGCAACCGCGCGCTATTCTGCCGCGACCTAAAACTCTGCATGATTGGTGCCGACGATGGCGATCCTGGAAGTGACGATCACCTGCCCTGAATGTGGCTTCGCTGCAAAGGAGAAGATGGCCGAAGATGCCTGTCAATATTTTTATGACTGCCGGGAATGCGGTGCGCTGCTGAAGCCGAAGGCGGGTGACTGCTGCGTATACTGTTCCTATGGCGACCGGCCCTGTCCGCCGATGCAGGAACCGACAGCCGATTGCTGTGGTTCCAATCGGCATGATCGTTGAAGTTTTCTTTGTCAGGAACGACACAACGCCATCAGCCGGAACCGCCGCAGCCGTCGGACCGGTTCCAGACCTCCACGACCTGCTCCCCGGTGAACTCGCGTTCGGTGATCAGGAATTTCGCCAAGCCGCCATACATGATCCAGCGCCAGCACTGGCAGCAGCAGGCCCCTTCTCCTCCGACTTGTCCATCGCATATTGATACGCACGCTGCTGGTCGGCGGTGAGCGTGCGTTCGTAATAGGACATCGCCTTCTGAGCCAGTCCAGCAGCGATGTCGTAGGGATCGGGCGGAATTTCCGGTATGGCAGCGTATCTGGTGAGCCCTCGCACCTGCTCGGCGTAGCGCTTGCGGTCCATTTCGGAACAGCACGAGCCGCGCAGCCGCGCCATGGTCGGCATACTGGCGATCGAGTCGGCAAAGGCTACCGAGCAATTGCTGTTGCCATTCCTGCTCAGGTAATCGAAGCGCTCGTCCAGGCCTTGCTCCTGGGCGCCTTTGGCAGGCACACCAGCGGTGAACAGCAACGCGGTAGATCCGGCTCCAACGGAGAAATCGCGGCGGGAAACGGTTCCTTTCGATCTAGACCGTGTCGTCATGGTGCACGTTCCTTCTCTTTCGTCGGTTGTGTCCGCCGCACCGAGCAGGGAGCAGGCGTCAGAACAGGTCCTTCAATCTCGTCAGCCAGCCTCGCTCCTGGTCTCTGCCCTGCTCATGATGCGGGCGCTCGACATTGTTGGTCAGTGCGTTGACGAATGTGACGAGGTTGACGGGCTCGAATTTCAGGCCATGGAAATTCGCCCGCCAGCGCCCCTCCTTATCGATCACATGCGTGACGACGCCGTGGGTCTGGACGCCGTCTTCGGATTTGGTGAATGTGTGACCGAAAGCCTTCGCCAGCTTCCGTGTTGTGTCCTCAGACTGACCCTCGATGGTGGTCAGAAACAGCCAGTTTGCGGGATCGAGCCCATGTGCCGGCCCGTAGCCGCGCAATACTTCCGGCGTGTCCCGCGACGGGTCCGTGGTGATGCTCACAAAGACGACCCGGTCCTTCATCGGCGTCACGTTCACCATGGCCTGGATCGCGGCGATCTTTTCGGCATGGAGAGGGCAGACGTCCGGGCAGGATGTGTAGATGAAATTGAGAACGACGACCTTGCCGCGCAGATCGCCGAGTCGAACCTCTCGCCCGTCGGCGGTGCGCAGTATGAAGTCGGGCGCCGGCTTGTCGATCGTCTGGAAATACTTCTCGTCGCTTTGCAACATCGCGTCGACTTCGTCGAGCGAGTGCGCCAGAACCGGTGCGGCAAACGTGTACATGAGCGCAAGGACAAGGGCCGCGAAACCTGGAATCCGCATGATGTTGTCACCTATCGAAGGCGGCCCGGTTCGCCGATCATCGAACTGACGGCGAACCGGCTGCACTCAACTATTCTTTCCTGGAACTGCGGGTGCGCTCTTCGGCATCTGGCCATTCGGATAGTTGGGGTCTTCCTTTGGGTGCATGCTGGCCTGCAACATCTTGTTGCAGCTTTCCATCATGCCGTTCATTTGCGTCATGACGTTCATTTGGATCATCATCTCCATCATGCGGTTCATCTGAGTCATCATGTTCATCATGCCGTTCTGATTCATGGCGCCGCTCATTCCGTCGCGCCCGGTCATGCCGCCACCCATCATGCCTTTGTCCATCATGGAGCCGTTCTTTTGAGGACTCGTGGCATCTTGAGCGTAAGCGACGGTCGGGACCGCGAGACAGGCCGCGAGCGCGGCAACGGCGGCGATGTTTTTCGCAAGTTTGATCATGGTCGTTCTCCTTTTTCGGTTGCTTGTGATCAGGAATTGGAATTTGTCGCGCCGCGCCGGCCTTCAGGCATGTTGAGGGAGCGATCCGGCAGGACTTGCGGCGACCACGCCGGCGCACACGACATTGCTTCGTCCTTTGTGGGAACCGGCATCTGCCCTGTGTCTGCACCTGCCTGGCAGGAACGGCCGGTCATCCGGCTCATGCAAAGGCCAAGCGCACACATCGCGACGCATGGCAGAACGCTTAGGAGCAGCGGCGCGCGCCCTATCGCGGTCAGCCAGGTCCAGTTGAAGGCCAGGCCACCGACGATGCCGGTCGCGGTCAGCGCGACGACGATGCGGCGGTCGGCGAAACCGCCCTTGATGGAAGATAGAACGCCCGACGAGACGCCGCTCGTCCGGATCAGAGTGATCATTCCAAATTCCTTTCCTGATTGATTTCGCTGCGGATGAAGTCGAGCATTTCGGGTGCGTCCCACTCGGCCGCACCAACCAGGCGGCCAATCTCCTGGCCCTTGCGGTCGATCAGCACGGTGGTGGGCAAGCCGAAGACGCCAAGCGCGAACATCGCCTTGCTCGACGGATCGATCTCGAGCGCGAGGTTTCGGACGCCGATCTCAGCGAAGAATTTCTTCACGACGTCCGGTCCGGCGCGGTCCATCGACAGGGCGACGACCTGAAAATCCGGCCCGCCTAGCTGCGCCTGCAGCCGGTCGAGCGTCGGCATCTCCTTGCGACAGGGTGCACACCAGGTCGCCCAGATGTTGAGCAGTACGACCTTGCCGCGGAAATCGCCGAGCGTCCTCGGTTTGCCATCGCCATCCTGGAACGCGATCTCCGGAAGCGGTTTGGAGGGCTCCTGGATAGCAAAGCCCTGTGGCGTTCCCTCAGCCGCCGCCGATTGCGGCAGGGCTATGAGCACCGCAACCAACGCCGCTGCCAGTCTGCTTACGACCGCCATGGCTCGGCTCACTCCGTCGCGTAGACGGTCGGCGCCTTGCCGTCCTTGGTGAAGGCGTAGATCGTGAACGGCCCGGCCTTCTCACCCTCCATGCCGGGGGCGCCGGTCGGCATTCCCGCCAATGTGATGCCGGTAATGGCGGGCCGTTCCGTCAGGAGCTTTTTGACGATATCGACAGGCACCAGGCCGTCGACCACGTAGCCGTCGACCATCATCGTATGGCAGCCTTCGAGGTCGGCCGGCACGCCGGCATCGCCGCTGATCTGCGAGAGGTTGTTGACTGGCTTGATGTCGACCTTGAAGCCGTTCTGCTCGAGATAGGCGGCATAGGCCTCGCAGCAGCTGCATTGCGGGTTCTTGTACATTATGGCGTCGATCGTCGCCGCCATCGCGGGCAGCGGCATCGCGATCGCGGCGGCAAGGGCGGCAAGTCGATAGGTCAGTTTCATAGCGGTTCTCCTTTGGTTGAATGGGTTCACGCGACACGGAAGACGGTCATCAGACCAGCCATCTGGTGATCGACGATGTGGCAGTGCAGCATCCAGTCGCCCGGATTGTCGGCGACAAAGGCACATTCGACCGTGTCTCTCGGCGCCAGGAGCACCGTGTCCTGCCATTGCCGGTGCTGGACCGGCGCCCCGTTGCGGGTGAGTACAAGCATGCTGAAGCCATGGATGTGCATGGGATGCCACCAGGCGGTGTCGTTGCGCATGGTGAGGCGACAGCTGGCGCCCCGTTTCAAGGTGAACGACGGCGCCATGCCGGCATGGCCGTCGCCGGTCATCGATATGCCGTTGATGGCCCATGCCGGCCCGCCCATCATGCCGGGAGTGGCCATGCCCATCATGCTGCCCATGCCCTTCAGCATGCCCCCGCCCATCATGCCGCCCTGCAGGACGATCTCCTGAGCGATGGCATTGGCGAGGTCAGGCTGCGGCAGCGGGTTGGGCGGCAAACGCTTTGGCGTGTCGAGCGGATGCGCCCTGAGCGGCGGCTCCCGGGAATAGGCGATGGTCGCAAGCGTATAGGCAAGGCCGTCATAGAAGTCGTCGACTACCGCGTGACGGCTGCCGGGGTCGCCTTCCATGTCGATCATGACGTCGATGCGCATGGCCGGCGCCAGGACGAGGCGACCGTCTTCGGGCTCGTGCGGTTCGCAGGGCTGGCCGTCTATGGCGACGATAACCGGGCGATGGCCCTCGAAACGCAGCGCCGCGATCCGGGCGAGAGCGCCGTTTACCAGGCGCAGCCTGACGCGCTCGCCGGTCCGAACCGGATGATCGCCGGATGGTGCGCCGTTGATGGTGACAAGATTGCCAACGCGACCCGACATCGCCGCGTCCATCATGCTGCCGAAGCCCCCCGCTATCTGACCATCCCGCGTAAGCCGCCAGTCCTGAAGCATCCACAGGAGGTCGCGGTCGGCCGCGACGGGTTCGCGCTCTTCCACGATCAGTGCGCCGGCGAGACCTCGGCCGATCTGCCGCAGACTGTCGGCGTGCGGGTGATACCAGAAGGTGCCGGCATCGGGCGGCGTGAATTCATAGGTAAAACTCTCGCCCGGCTTGATAGGCGGCTGCGTCAGGCCAGGCACGCCGTCCATGGCGTTCGGCAGCCGGATGCCGTGGCAATGAACCGTGGTGTCCTCGCCGAGCCGGTTGTCGACGATGATACGGACCGGTTCGCCTTGCCTGAGCCGGAGCGTCGGCCCCGGAACTGAATTGTCATAGGCCCAGACTGAGGTCTGCGGACTATTCGGGCCGGCAAGCCTCGCTTGCCCGGACGCTGCAGTGATGCGGCGCGTATCGGGTGAGGATGCCAGCAAGGCCGAAGGGTGCATGGACGCCGCGGCGGCGGCAGCGCCTGCAGTCGCCTGGAGGAATCCTCGGCGCGACAGGAAACGACTGAATTCGGTGCTCAATTTTGACCCCTTGCGATCCCGACCGGCGGTCTCGGCGCCAATCGAATTGCGGTCTGTGCCCGACCGTGCCGTAAGCGCACGGAACAGGCACGCCAAGAATCAGCCGCAGGACGGCTGAAACCGCGTCAGACGAGATCGCTGGATCTTGGAGGGTACGGGTCGGGCAAGGAACTTCGCCCGTGGAGGAACGGCAGCGGCGGCGCCGAAAGCCTGGACGACAGCGTCGTTGGCACCTGCTCAAGGTCGGCCGACAGAACAGCAAAGGCTGGAACGATGCATCCTGGCGGGCAGTGCGCCAGCTTCCCGCTGTCGTCACCGGTCGGGCATGTGGCGCAGCCACCCTTGCCGGCGAGGCCCAAGCCTTGCGCCATGAGTTCTGGCGCCATCTTCATGCCCATGTCTGCCATTGGGCCGGACGCCTTTGGCGTGCCTGCCGCCATGGTCACCGTCATGGTGCTCGCCTGGACCGTAGAAAGGCCCATCCCAGCGCCGACGAACAGCGCGAGGAATAAAACGACGATCTGTCTCGCCCATGGCCTCATGCGTATAGGCTGACCTCCAAATGCGGCTTTGACAAGTCGAGATTTGGTACTGTGACGTTAAGCCCGGCCTGTGGGTCTGAAGCGTCCCATCCAGCCGCCAATTCGGCTCGATGTTGTCGACTGCCCCAACAGGCCTCACACATCACGACGCGGGTACATTATCAGTGCTCTGTCTCCAGTCATGGCGAGAGAGACTCGATAATCCGGCAGTCTGCGACCACACCGCAACCGCATTGATCGATCATCCGGTCCAGTTCGATCTTTAGCGATTGCAGGTCGGCGATCTTACGCTCGACCTCGGCGCGATGCTCCTTGGCGATGGCGTCGATGGCCGCGCAGGGTCGATTGCGGTCATCAGATAGCGCCAGCAACGTCCGAACCTGATCGAGCGAGAAGCCGAGATCGCGGGCGCGGCGGATAAAACTCAGTCGGTTGAGATGCGCAGGGTCATAGGAACGGTAATTGCCTTCGGTCCTTGCCGGAGCAGGCAGCAGGCCGGACTTCTCGTAAAAGCGCACCGTTTCGACCTTGGTGCCGGTTTCCCGAGCCAACTGGCCGATCGTCAGATCCTTTTCGTTCATCGCTTGACCCTGTAGTGACTACAGGGACTATCTAGCGTGTCACGTCGAACATTTCGAGGTGACATATGGCTGTCGCAAGCCCGCTCAAATTGCAGATCGAAGGCATGGACTGCGCGTCCTGCGCGCTGAAGATCGAGAACGCCATGGCGCGGCTGCCAGGCGTTAGCGACATCAACGTCAGCTATACGGCCGGAACGGTCGCGCTGAACGTCGATCCGGATCGCACCTCGCAACGCACGATCGAGGAGAAGATCAGGGCGCTGGGCTACCAGCCAGCCGGTTCGGCTGTGGAAGCCAAGCCGGCGCTGCCGGCGAAGCGCGTGAAAGAACCCTGGTGGCAGGGAACCAAGGCGCGGCTGGTGTTCATGACCGGTGCGTTGTTTGCAGTAGCCTTCGTCGCGAGCTTCTTCCTGCCGGAATGGGATACCTGGCTCTATGCCGCTGCGGCACTCATCAGCGTCGTGCCGTTCGCCCGTCGCGCCGTGGCCGGAGCACTGGAAGGCTCGCCTTTCACCATAGAGACCCTGATGTCGATCGCCGCCCTCGGCGCGGTCGCGATCGGGGAAACGGAGGAAGCCGCCGTCGTCATCTTCCTGTTCGCGGTCGGCGAGCTTTTGGAGACAGTCGCGGCCGGGCGGGCCCGCGCCGGCATCGAAGCGTTGATCGATCTCGTGCCGCGTACAGCGTTCCGGCTTGGTGCTTCTGGCGAAGTCGAAGGCATCCCGGTCGAAGCGTTGGCCATTGACGACCGCGTCGTGGTGCGGCCGGGAGATCGCATACCGTCCGATGGGGTGGTCGAGGATGGTTCCTCGGAGGTGAATGAAGCGCCGGTGACGGGCGAGTCCGTGCCGGTGCTGAAGGAGCCGGGCGCCAAGGTCTATGCCGGGTCGATCAACGCCAATGGCGAACTCAGCGTGCGGATCACCCGCGTCGCGGCCGACAACACCATCGCGCGCATCATCCACATGGTCGAGGAGGCGCAGGAATCGAAGGCGCCGACCGCACGCATGATCGACCGCTTCTCGCGCTGGTATACGCCCGGCGCCATGGTCGTGGCGGGACTGGTCATCCTGATTCCACCGCTTGCCTTCGGGGGCGACTGGATGACCTGGATCTATCGTGGCCTCGCGACGCTGCTGATCGCCTGCCCGTGCGCGCTGGTCATCTCCACGCCTGCGGCAATCGCATCGGGACTGGCGGCGGGCGCGCGCCAGGGCCTGCTCATCAAGGGCGGTGCCGCGCTGGAGACGCTGGGCAAGGTCGTCACCGTCGCCTTTGACAAGACGGGCACGCTGACGCGTGGCCACTCCGGGGTGACGGACGTGGTTGCACTCTCCGGCTCTGAAAATGACGTGCTCGCCAAGGCCGCCGCGGTCGAGAAGAATGTCAGCCACCCGCTCGGCATCGCCATTGTCGAGGCTGCACGGGAACGCGCGCTGGAACTGCCGGCAACCTTCGGTGGCGGAATTGCCGCGCCCGGCAAGGCAGTGACCGCGCGCCTCAAGTCCGGTTTCGCCTTTGTCGGCTCGCCGCGCCACGCCACCGAACAGGCGGAGATTCCTGCCGATGTCAGCGACCGCATCCTGGCTCTCGAACAGGAGGGCAAGACGGTCGTGGTCGTGATGGCGGGCAAGACAATCGAGGGCCTGATCGCGCTGCGCGACGAACCGCGCAACGATGCCGCCAATGGCATCCGGCGTTTGAAGGACCGTGGCGTGAAGGTTCTGATGCTGTCGGGCGACAACCAGCGCACCGCCAGCGCCATCGCGGCCGGGCTCGGTCTCGAAGCCAGGGGCGAGCTTCTGCCCGATGCCAAGCTGGCCGAGATCGGGCGCCTGAAGGAGCTGGGGCCGGTCGCCATGGTTGGTGACGGAATCAACGACGCTCCGGCGCTCGCCGCCGCCTCGGTCGGCGTGTCGATGGGTGGCGGCACCGACGTCGCGCTGGAGACCGCCGACGCAGCCCTGCTGCGCGATCGCGTGGAGGGCGTCGCCGACCTTGTGGCGCTTTCGCAGGCGACGCTCGGCAACATCTGGCAGAACATCTTGATCGCGCTCGGCCTCAAGGCCGTATTCCTCGCGACCACGTTGTTCGGCGTGACGACGCTCTGGATGGCCATTCTCGCGGACACGGGCGCGACGGTGCTCGTCACTGCAAATGCGTTGAGACTACTCGGCTATCGGCCATCGAAATGACAGGAAGGAAACAGCATTGCCCATTAGACTTGCCGCAGCTTTCTCTGCATTCATTCTTCTTGTCGGTCCGGCCTCAGCACACGACTTCAAGATCGGCCAGATCGAAATCAAGCACCCCTGGTCGCGGCCGACGCCGCCTTCAGCGCCGGTCGCGGGCGGCTACATGAAACTCACCAATACGGGCATCGAAGCGGACCGCCTCGTGGAAGTGGTGTCGCCGATCGCAGAACGCGCGGAGATCCATCGCTCCGTCGTCGAGAACGGCATCGCCAGCATGCGCCCCACGGAGGGCCTTGCCGTCGACCCCGGCGCGACTGTCGATTTCGAGGCGGAAAAGCTGCACGTCATGTTCATCAAGCCGAAGAGTCAATTGAAGGACGGTGAGAAATTCCCGGCGACACTGGTTTTCGAAAAGGCCGGGCGCGTCGAGATCGAGTTTATGGTGCAGGCGCGGGCAGCAAAGCCTGCCGCCAAAGATCATTCCAGCCACAGCGGTTCCAAATGAGCGGTTTGAAGATATTCCGGATCGTGACCTGGGTGGCGATCGCGGCCGCCGCCGGCATCTGGATAGGTTTCGGCGGCATCTTTCCGGGAACTGCGCGGGTGCAGAAACCAGTCGCGATCGACACGGCCGCAATCGGCGGACCATTCGAACTAACTTCGCACAAGGGTGAAACGGTCGACAACGCCAGGCTCGCCGGGAAACCCTACCTGGTGTTCTTCGGCTTCACCCATTGCCCAGACATCTGCCCGACGACGCTGTTTGAGCTCACCGATCTGATGGCCAAGCTTGGTCCGGCGGCGGACAGGCTCACGCCGCTGTTTATCACCGTCGATCCCGAGCGCGACACGCCGGAAGTTCTTGCCGAATACATGACGGCCTTCGACGAACGGATCCTCGCGCTCCGCGGCAGCCTGGCAGAGACGGATGCGACAGTGAAAGCGTTCGCCGCCTACTACCGCAAGGCGCCAACCGACGGCGGTGGCTACACGATGGATCACACCGCGGGCGTAATCCTCATGGAGGCTGAAGGCCGGTTCGCCGGGACACTGGACATGCACGAGCCGCGTGAGGCGGTGCTGGCGAAGCTGAAGAGGTTGGCCGGCGCGTGACTGCGCATCGATCCTCGGCGAACCTGCCGCCAGACCAACGCCGTCGCGAAAGCGAGAAACAGAAACGTCCTGGATTTGCCGTTGGCAGACGCGCTGTTCAGCCGATGTTCCCGAAAGCAGGAAACCGTTCCAGTAGCCAGAAGGCGAACCAGGTCATCTGGCCGGTGACCATCGCGAGGCCCATGACGATCATGATTCCACCTGCCGCGATCTGCAGTACGCGGCCGGCGCGGCGCATCCGCGGCAGGCTTCCCATCAGCGTGCGCGTGAAGACCGCTGACAGCAGGAACGGAATGCCGAGCCCGAGCGAATAGAGCGAAAGCAGGACAATGCCGTCGGTGGCGGTCGCCGACACCGCGCTCACGGTCAGGATCGCGCCGAGGATCGGACCGATACAGGGGGTCCAGCCGAAGGCGAAGGCAAGGCCGAGCAGGTAGGCGCCCAGCGGCCCGGAGCCTGACAGGCCGCCATGGTAGCGGACGTCACGCTCCAGCCACGGGAGCTTCACCAGCCCGGTCGTGAACACGCCGAACAGAATCACGATGGCGCCGCCGACGATCCCGGCTTCGTAACTGTAGGCGCGAAGCAGGCGGCTCACGGCCGTGGCGCTGGCGCCCAACGCTACGAAGACGGTCGAGAAGCCGAGGATGAAGCAGAGGCTGAGCAGGGCCACGCCGAGCTTGCCGACCGAGGCGCCCGCTTCGCGCCGACCGCTCGAATTGCCCGCGATGAAGGAGACATAGCCCGGTACGAGCGGCAGCACGCAGGGAGACAGGAACGAAACTGCTCCCGCCGCGACCGCCGTTACGATGCCGATGTTCGAAATCTCGACGCCCATGCGACGGCACTCTGCACCCTGAAGCTGCTACAGGGTCAACCCGACCAAGCGATCGTCAGCCTGGCATATTGCCGCAACCGCCGGCCCCATATCAATCGTCAATCATGAATATAGCTGTAGCTAAGTCTTGGAGCATATGCTATAGTTACAACTCATTCTCATTTGCAGAAGAGATGGCAGGGATGCGCGAGAGGAAGCGCTGGCTGGAGCAAAGGCTCGATCGAAGGCTGCTGCTGGCCGGTGGATTGGCAGCGGCAGGCGGCACCGTCGTTGCAGCGAATAGTGCTCGCGGGCAGTCGAACCATGCAGGTCACGGGACGGCGGCGCCGGCAGCCGCTCAAGAACCGCCGACGCATCTAGCCGCTCACGGCGCGATGATCACGGTCGGCGAGGTCGACGACGCACGCAACGGCTTCGATCCGGCGAAACTTCTGAGTGATTGGGATACGGGCACGGTATCGCAACAGCCGGACGGGCGGACGTTGCGCACCTTCGAGATCACGGCCGAGGACAAGGAGATCGAGATCGCGCCGGGCATCTTCTTCCCGGCCTGGACCTACAACGGCCGCGTACCGGGCCCGTCCTTACGCGCGACCGAAGGCGAGCGCCTGCGGATCGTTTTCACCAACAACGGCTCGCATCCGCATTCCATGCATTTCCACGGTATCCACGCCGCGCGCATGGACGGCGTGCCGGGCGCCGGCCTGATCGCGCCGGGCGAAAAGTTCGTCTACGAGTTCGACGCCAAGCCGTTCGGCTATCATCTCTACCATTGCCACGCGCTGCCGCTGAAGCGGCACATCCACAAGGGCATGTACGGCGCCTTCGTGATCGACCCCGATCCGGCCCTGCATCCCGAGCATCAGGACGTCGCCCGCTCGCGGCTCCTTGGCACGACCGAGAACGTCGGCTGGCAAGAGTTCGTGATGATCATGAACGCCTTTGACACCAACTTCGACAACGAAAACGAGGTCTATGCGGTCAACACCGTCGCGCACGCCTATGCGAAGAAGCCGATCCGGATCGTCAAGGACAAGCCCGTCCGCATCTATCTCGTCAATGTCGTGGAGTTCGATCCGATCAACTCCTTTCACCTGCACGCCAATTTCTTCGACTACTACAACCAGGGCACGACGCTAACGCCGACGCTGAAGACCGTCGACCTGATCACCCAATGCCAGGCCGAGCGCGGCATCCTAGAGTTCCATTTCCGGGACCACGAACCGGGCCTCTATATGTTCCATGCCCATCAGTCGGAGTTCACCGAACTCGGCTGGGTCGGTATGTTCGATGTTGTGGAGGCTGTGTCGTGACCCATACGACGACATCTCCCCTTCGTTCCAGGAGCTCTCGCTGGATCTCTCTGCTATGGATCGCGCTGCCGCTGGTCGTCCTCGGGTTGGCCATTGGGTGGCTGGTGAGTACCGATCCTCTCTCGTCGTTTCGCAACGGCGCGCCGCCAGTCGAGAATCTCACTTTTGAGCGAACGATCCTCAGCCCCGACGGCATCCGCATCCTGGTGCGGGCCGGCGGCTCGGAGCCGATGACCATCGCCCAGGTCCAGGTCGACGATGCCTACTGGCAATTTACGCAGAACCCGTCCGGACCGATCACGCGCGGTGATACGGCCTGGATCGCACTACCGTTCCCGTGGGTACTCGGCGAAGCGCACGCAATCAACATCGTGACCAATACCGGGGCGACGTTCGCGCATGAGATCGCTGTCGCTGTCCCCACGCCGACGCGGGGTTCGATGAGCTTCGCCTCGCAAGCAGTCCTGGGCGCCTTCGTCGGCATCCTGCCGGTGGCGATCGGCCTCATGTTCTACCCGGCGCTGCGGGGCGTCGGTCGAGGCGGCATGGATTTTCTCTTGTCGCTGACCGTCGGACTGCTGGCCTTCCTCTTCGTCGACGCGCTTGACGATGCGCTGGAGCTTGCCGGCGAGGCGGCGGCCCTGTTCCAGGGACCGACGATGGTCGTGCTCGCGGCAACCGCCAGCTTCCTTATCCTGATGGCCGCCGGCCGCCGCAGCGGCACGCCGACCGGACTGGCGCTTGCGACCTTCATCGCGCTCGGCATCGGCCTGCACAATTTCGGCGAGGGGCTGGCGATCGGCGCGGCCTTTGCATCCGGCGCGGCCGGTCTCGGCACCTTCCTTGTGCTCGGCTTCACGCTTCACAACATCACCGAGGGCATCGGCATCGCCGCCCCCATCCTCAAGCAGCGCCCGCCGCTGTGGACTTTTGCCGCTCTGGCGCTCCTTGCAGGCGGGCCGGCGGTTGTCGGCCTGTGGATCGGCAGCCTCGCCTATGCGCCGCAATGGTCGGCGTTGGCGCTTGCGGTCGGAGCCGGCGCGATCCTTCAGGTGATCGTCGAGGTCGTCGCGATGCAGCGTCGCCGGCAGATCGACGGGACGCGCACGCTGCTCGCACCGGCCGCGATGGCCGGTTTGGCCGCCGGTGTCGGCTTCATGTATGTCACGGCGATGCTGGTGAAGATCTGAGCGGCGCTTTTCCGCTGCTCGCCAATGCTCATGGCGACAGTGCGAGTCGGTACAACACAGAGGCAGCAGCATCAGACCGACGCGAGCACCGTTCCGCGAAGGAAAGTTTTGCCGACGTGACCCGGGTGTCCGTTGTGGGCCCGTGGCTAAATGCCGTTAGGCTGGATCGCGCGCCTCGGGGCCGAGGATTTAATGGAGATGCAGAGCATGCAATGCTTCAACGGATTGCCGCCCACCCCGTTACGATGACAAGGACCAGTATGACGAGAGCTCCCGAAACGTAGAGGATCGTTCTGATGCTGCCGCCCTTGGCGGCGTCGCCGCCGCGAATGTAGATCAAAAGGTGGACGAGTCGGATCGCCAGGTGCAGCCAGACCAGTATCGCTAACATCGCCGGGCTGACGCCGATCATCATGGCCAATACGGCAGGCACCACGAATGGTGCCAGCGCCTCGACCGAGTTCATATGCACCCGGTCGATCCGGTAGAGGAGATTGTTGTCGTCGGCTGGAACTACCGGGCCGGAGAGCGCTCCGGCACGACCCTTGGATACCCCTGAATAGATCGCCAAAAGGACTGACAGTAGACAGAGCACCAGCACTCCGACGATGCTCAACCAATAAGCCTCCATGCTTACCTCCTGTTTCCTCGGGGTCCAGGCCAAGCGACCCCGCGAACAATGAATCCTTGAGACCTCGACGGCGGTCAGGTCGCCTGGCCGAAGAACAAACCCTGGAATCGCCTCAGATACAGCGGCCAGCCTTGATCGCCGCCAACACCTTCGCGCAGGCCCTCCCAGCCTTCGCCATGTCGCTCCAAATGTCGGTGCTCGATCTCGACTCGTGTCCGGTTTTCCGTCACCGCGATGAAGCGGACTTCCCACTCGCTCGTCTTCTCGGGTTCCGTTTCAATTTGCCACCGGGGACTGATGTTCCAACTCAGAAGCAGACGTCGCGGCGGTTCGTACGCCAGCACCCGCGCCCACCGGCATTCGCTGCCGTCCAGACCGCGATCATAGATGTGACCGCCGACCCGAGGTTCGAAAACCGTGTCGGCAATCGGGACCGACAGCAGATTATGCTCGCGGGGCTTGAAACGGCCGAACTGTTCGGTGAAGACCTTGAAAGCCCGCGCAATGGGCGCCTCGACTTCGATGAAGTGCTTCACGGATGCGGACGGTGAATGTCCAACCATTTCTAGTCCTTCGTCTGTTGCTCCACCGTGTCCTTGTAGGCAGCCAGCGTCTTGCTCCAAAACCTGTCCAGTTCCGCACGCAGGCGTGCCAGTCCATCCGGATCGACCCGGTAGATCCGTTGTTTCCCGGACCGCGTGTCAGCCACCAGTCCGGCATCCTTCAGCACTTTCAGGTGCTGCGAGACAGCAGGTCTGGTTACCGGCAGGACACGAGCAAGCCCGCCAACTGAACAAGGTTGTTCGACCAGCATCTCAAAGATCGTGCGCCTGGTCGGGTCGCCCAGCGCCGTCCAGCTATTCGCGTTAGTCTCCACTAACGCGAAGTTAGGGAAGCGTGGTTTTCTTGTCAACCGCTGGCCGATCGGCCGACTACAATCCGCTCCTGAGCACCACTTGGCTACGGAGGCGATCGAGATACCGTCCTATGACGCGCCGCTTCCCCGCGAGAGGAAAATACGGAGGCGCGTTGTCCGTGATGCGGGATGTGGCCACGTCTTTCGCCGGTACGGATATCTATCGCGGCACCGACCTCTCGAAGACGGCGCCGTAGTGGTACGGTGGCAGTTCGACCACGATGGCGCGCTGGAAGCCCTCCGGCTCGACGACAGCGCTGACCGCTTCGTAAGCCATACGCATATCTGCGCGCGGACCGCGAGGCTGGCCAAGCACCGTCGTATGCTCGCGCGGCAGCGCATGCCAGTTAACGATGCCGAACAGTCCGCCAGGACGAACTACGCTTTGCACGGCCCGCGGTAGGCCAGCCTGATCGGGCACGCCGTGGAAGGTGTTGGCCATCAGCACGTAATCGACCGGTTCGGTGAGGAGATCGGCAATATCGCGGGCGTCGGCGCATAGCCAGTCGAGCACCGATGCGCCTTGCCGGGCGACTTCGGCCCTGGCCATCTCGATCATCACCGGATCGAGATCAAGTGCATAGACCTTGCCCTCGACGAGCCTCGCCAGTGGTGCCGTAAAATATCCGTCGCCGCAGCACAGGTCGAGCACAGTCATGTCCGGCTTGATGCCGAGTTTGCGCAGGACGGTTGTCGGGTCGGGCCAGAGAGCGGACCACCAGTCCCGGTCGGGCATCGATGTCGCGGGAAAGGGCTGCGCCGAAGCCATGTTTCAGCTTGCGGATGGTATGGAATCGAAATCGACTAGCAACGGCTCGCGATCGCACGAACGAATGAACGCCAGGAGTTCGACCGGCCGCAGTCCGATGCTTTCCTCCTGGACCAGCGGGTGGAAATTGACCTGTTCGGCATCGAGCAGCCAGGCGTCGACGACGGCCGTGACGGCACCGGCGCTGTCGTTGATAAGGCTGAGCGGGGTCAATGCGCCAGGCTGCACGCCGAGCAGTTCGATCATGCGCTCGGCCGGTGCGAAGCCGAGCCGGCCATTGGCGCCGATGCGCTGATGCAGGGTCTTGAGATCCAGCGCGCGGTCTTCGTGGATCGAGAACAGGAACAGCCGGCCCTTCTTGTCCCTCAGCAGCAGGTTCTTGGTGAATGTGCCCGCCAGGTCGCCGCGCAGCTGTTTTCCCTCCTCGACCGTCTCGTGGGCCGGATAGGGCACGACCGGTGCATGGACGCCGAGCGAGGACAGCCTGTCGAACAGCCGCGCGCGGGCTTTCTCGATTTCGGCATCCGGCATGAACATGTCAGCCATCTGCATCCTCTCCCTCTCAGTTTGCAGGCACCGGATCAGGCTGATGCCGCTTCCATCCGAGCCACATGAGCGAGAGTGCGGCAAGCGCGAGCCACGGCAACAGCAACGCGTTCAGCGTCTGCCAGCCGAAGGTCTGGAGGAGCGCTCCCGCGCTGAAGGAGCAGGCAAGACCGACGATGAAGATGGTCATGTCGTTCGTTGCCTGCGCGCAACCCTTCTCCGCCGCGGTATAGGTCGTGGTCAGCAGCGTCGTGCCGCCGACATAGAGGAAATTCCAGCCAATGCCGAGCAGTACCAGCGCGCCGGCGAAGGATCCAAACCCTGTTCCCGTCAGCGTCAGGAGGACATGGCCCGCGAGAACAAGGATTCCCGCCAGCATGATCCGGATTACACCGAACCGGGCAATCAGCGATCCGGTGAAGAAGGACGGCAGGAACATGCCCAGCACATGCAACTGGATTACGGTCGCAGCGGCAGCGAGATCGTGATGGTGATGGACCATGGCGATCGGTGTGGCCGTCATCGCCAGGATCATGATGCCGTAGCCTGTTGCCGCGCCGAACAGGGCGACGAGGTAGGCCGGCTGGGAAACGATCGCAGCCCAAGGCCTGCCTGCCGTCGCATCGGTTTCTGCTTTCGCAGCCGGAACATGCAATGGAAGCATGACGCCCACGCCGATTAGGGAGACCAGCGCTAACAGGAGGAACGAGCCGACATATTCCGGTTCGAGGAGCGGGGCTCCGAAACGGCCGAGCATTGGCCCGGCAAGCGCGGCGACGATGCCGCCAGCGAGCACCAGGGAGATGGCCCGCGGTCTGAAGGTGTCGTCCGAGACTTCGCTCGCGGCAAAACGGTAGAACTGCGCGAAGGCCTGGTAGGCACCGACAAGGAAGGTACCAAACGACAGGAGAGCAAGCGAACCGAGCAGGATGCCGCCAGCGGCGATCAGCCCGCCGAGGACACCGAGCAGCGCCCCGACGATGAAGCCTGCCCGTCGGCCCGCCCGCGTCATCCACATTGAGGCGGGGAACGTCACGACAGCCGTGCCGAGGAACATGGTTCCGATGGGCACGGTCGCCAGTTCCGGACGCGATGCGATTTGAGCGGCTGCCAGCGCGCCCACCGTCATGACCAGGACGGACACCGTCTGGAACAACGCCTGTGCGCTGGCGAGAAGGAGGACTTGCAGGTGCATGGCACCCCGTTGCATCGCAGACACGTCCTTGAGTTCCCGGTGTAAGGGTAGTAGAATTACACTCAATCGGTTTGCAGAATGATTGCAACAAGAGGCATACCCGTGTCAAGCGCCAGTCCCAAGCAAGCGGTCTATGCGAGCCTCGCCGAAGTGGCGCAGGCCATCGGTCACCAGCATAGGCTCGAACTGCTGGAGCATCTGGCGCAAGGGCAGCGCAGCGTCGAAGAGTTAGCCAACCTGGCTGGCCTCAACTTCGCCAATGCGTCCCGGCATCTGCAGATTCTTCGACGTGCCCGCCTCGTCGAGACGGAGCGCAGGGGCAAGCACATTCTCTACAGCCTGTCCGGAGAGACGGAGGTCGTGGGCCTGATGAAGGCGCTGGGCTGTGTAGGCGAACGTAACATGGCCGAGATACGCCAGATGATGAGCGACTATTTCGATGCACGCGATGCCCTTGATCCGATGACCCGTAAGGAACTCATGTCGTCGTTGCACGACGGCATGGTGACGCTTCTCGATGTCCGGCCCCAGGGTGAATTTACATTGGGCCATCTTCCCGGCGCGCTCAATATGCCACTTGGCGAGTTGGAGCAGCGCCTTTCGGAACTGCCGAAGGATCAGGAAATCGTCGCTTATTGCCGTGGACCGTATTGCGTCCTGTCCTTCGAGGCGGTCGCGAACCTCCGCGCCAAAGGTTACAGGGTTCGCAGGCTGGAGGACGGTTTTCCCGAATGGAAGGCTGCGGGTCTTGAGGTGGTCGCGTGAGCGCGTCCGCCTCTGGCGGAGTATCTGAGCCGGGAGAGGAAACCACACAAAGCAGAAATCCTCCTTGGCCGATCCTTCGCGGCAAGGACTATGGCGCGCCCTCCGTGTTCCGGCCGGAATCGCTTCTGCGGGAAGCGCGCCGACAAAAAGGGCTTTCTGTCCTGGGGGTGCCGGATGTCTGCATCCTTGACCCCGACGGGGATATCGCCCGCCATCTGAAGCGAACAGGCCTTGGCCATGTTCATGAGGGTTGGGCTTGCTACCACACCGGGCTTCTGGCGTTCGAACTTGAAGGCATTGGGCAGGTCGGTGTCGTCGGCTGCGCCGTCGGTGCCTCCTTCGCCGTTCTCGTCGCCGAACAGCTCTTTGCCTCGGGCTGCAAGCTGCTCGTCAGCGTAACCTCGGCTGGTCGGATCGCCGATATAGGTCCGACGCCTTATTTCATCCTGATCGACCGCGCTCTCCGCGACGAAGGCACGGGCTATCACTACCTGCCACCTTCCAACTTCTCGGCGGCACCAGACCCACAATTGCTCGACGAGGTCGAGCAGGCTCTCTCCGGGCAGGACGAAATCCTTATCCACTGCGGATCAACCTGGACGACCGACGCACCCTATCGGGAGACGGAAGCCGCGATCGAGGGTGCGCAAGCCAAAGGCATTCTCGCGGTCGAGATGGAAGCGGCCGCCCTTTATGCTTTTGCAAAGGCAACCAATCGGTCTGTGATCTGCTTCGCCCATGTCACGAACAGCATGGCGCAGACCGAAGGCGACTTCGAAAAGGGTGAGGCGGACGGTGTGACCGCAACCCTTATGGTCGTACGGACAACCGCCCTGGCCCGACACGCTTGGTCTCTTTGAAGAAGGACAAAGAACAATCCGATCCAGCGCTGGTCAGGATCGAAGTCGGCCGCAAAGCCGTCGATCACTTCGGCTGGACAACGTCCGCTAAGATCGCCGCGTCTCTGAAAGCCGACGGGCAGGAATCCACCCCGGCGAAGCCGTTCATGCTGGTATAGTTGGGGCCGTCTGCTGACAGTCCGGTTTATGGGACAGTTGGCGCGAAGCAGCCGCATTGCTTACTAAACCATTTCGGACATTAGCGTTTCACGCTGCGGACGAGATTCAGCTCTTTGGGAGCTGACAATCTTTCGATCGGACCAGCCGATGGCAACCGGGCTGCGGTGGTGGCGGCGTGTCTGCGCTGAGGAGCCCAGCCCGTTGGGTTGGTAATCCGCTGAATGGGATGGCTGTTAGGCAGCTGCCCTCGGCTTAGCAAAAACGTCGCCGCGGTCGATATCGCCGTTGCGCGTGAAATCGAATATTCGGCTGACCTGATGGCCGTCCCACCTGAACCGGTAATGGGCACCCTGAACAGCCTTGTCGGCGAGAATCTCGACACTAAACACTGCCAGAAAATCATAGCCGGGGACCTCCTCGGTTCGGTAGAGGACGCCGTTGGCGCCGTCCTCGAACAATTGCTGACCGATCAGCCGACGTGCGGCGACCGACATGTCCGTCGGGACACTCCGCAGGTCAATGACCTCACCTTTGACTTGGTGCGCCAGCATCCGCATGTCGACGCCGCACGACGGTTCGTCGGTGCGCGACAAGAACAGCTCGCGGCGCAAGACGGCACGAGCAAGTGCCGCCTGTGTATCGGAGGCCAGGTCCATCACCGAGTAGGGTGCCGGAAGGAAATCGCTCCCTTCCGGCATGGGATAGGCGAAAGGGGCATGGTTCCAATTCTGCAGACGCGGTGAACTTGCATCCGCCGAGATATCGCCACCTGTAATGCGCGATTTCGCGGCAAGTCGAGGATTCGTCACCGCTTCCAGCTCCGCCGCGAATGCCTGCATCTCTCGGGAGCCGAAACGTTCATAGATATCGATGGTCGGGTATTTCGACGGAATGAGCCTCCGGTAAAGGCCGTCGATGCTGATCCGGGGGTACACGTAAGCTAACCTCCACGCTGGGCGTCGACGTAGTGTCGGACCCTGATGATGTCACTCAGATTACCGGTCATGATCACGTCCAGTGCGGACGCGCCTTCGAAATACCTGTTGGGCCTTCTGATCCATCCGATGGCGGTTTCCTCCGAATCCATGACGATGCGCAGCGCCTTGTAGATGGATCCGAGGTGTGAAATTCTCTCCAGCGTATCGGCAGAGACTTCGCCGCCGTCCTTTCTCCACCGGAAGTAGGTTGATCGTGATGGTGATCCCAGCAACTTGATTTGCTGGTCGGTGTTCAGGTCCCAGATGTCGGCGAGTTTGAAGAAAAAACCGAGGGGGCTTGGCAGCTCGGGATGGGTTGTGGCTGTCGATTGGGGCGTAACTGTCTCATGCGTTTCCATCTGCTCCTCGATGTTGTGTCAAATCGGACTTGATTTTTCATTGTAGTCCGATTAGCTACAGTCCCAGAACGGACTGATTCGTAAATATCCGTCTCTATTGGGATTTCGTCAAGGCTTGACGCGATGAAACACACGCGGCGGGAAAGGAGAATCTCATGTCCAGCCAAGTGGAAGGCGAACCCCGGCGGGATCGCACGGCAATCAGGTTGCCCGCACCCATGTCGCTCGGAGTAGGCGTACTTTTCGTATCGGGAATTAGATAGGAGAACTACATATGGCTCATAAAGGCCCCGGAAAGACCCATCATGTTGTCCACAACCCCGATGGGGGTTGGGACGTGAAGCGCGGCGGCAACGAACGTGCCTCCGGCCACTTCGAGACCAAGCGCGAGGCCATCGACTACGGCCGCGGCGTCAGTCGCAACCAGTCGACTGAGCTCAAGATCCATAATCAGGACGGCAAGATCGCGCAGAGCGACAGCCACGGCCGAGACCCTTACCCTCCGCGTGGCTAAGCACTCGAACAAGCAAAGGAATAGATAATGCAGAACGAGAACGAAGCCCAGGGTAAGGGTAAGGACAAGATGATCGAGATCATCGTCAACGGCACGCCTTACGAGGTGCCGAAGAAGGAAGAACTGTCGTTCGAGGAAGTCGTCACTCTCGCGTACCCCGACTTCCCGCAAAACCCGGGCGCGACTTACTCCGTCACATACACCAAGGGCCACAACGATAAGGAAGGCATCCTTGCGCCGGGCACCTCAGTGAAGGCGAAGGATGGGATGGTTTTCCGTGTTAATCGCACTAGCCAATCATAATGCGGACATCCGGCAACTGATGGACCGGGGCTACGCGCTCCGGTTCGATAGCAAATGCCTGGTCGTGCGCGACATCCCGTACCTGAACTCGCAATTGGAGCTCTGTTACGGGGCCATCGTCTCCAAGCTCGTCTTCACCGACCAGAACCATGTCATTCAGGATGACCATCAGATCTACTTCGCCGGCGACGTGCCGTATGGCCTGAACGGGCAGCCCATCCCCAATCTCGCAGGCGGAGCCACGACCATGCAGCTGGCCAAGCCAGATGTTGTCGTACAGCGCTCATTCTCCAACAAGCCCCCGAACGGATTTGCCAACCTTGCCGAGAAGATCGACCACTACGTTACGATCCTGGCGGGCCCCGCCCTCAGCCGATTTCCGGGCGCGAAGATTTACACCTTCGACGTCGACCATGACGTCGTCGAAGACAGCATCTTCAAGTTCCACGACACCCTGACTAGCCGAGCCGAGATCGGCGACCTGGCGGCGAAATTCAAAGAAGATGTGGTGGCCTTGATCGGCCTGGGTGGGACCGGCAGCTATCTCCTGGACTTCCTGGTGAAAACCAATGTGAAAGAGGTCAGGGGCTTCGATTCCGATGCCTACTACATTCACAATGCCTACCGCTCGCCGGGGAGTGTCCTCGAGGCCGAATTCCGGCGCCCGAAGGTCGAAGTGTATCAGGGCCGCTATGACAATTTTCGCCACGGGCTAAAGCTCGTCGACAAGTTTATCGACGCGAGCTGCGCGGAGGATCTGGCCGGCGTCACGTTTGCCTTCGTCTGTGTCGACAAAGGCTCAGCCCGCAAGGAAATCTTCGACCTGTTGATCGCGCTGGGGATTCCGTTCATCGACGTCGGCATGGGGCTCAACCGGCAGGACGGTGCCTTGGCCGGGATGATGCGCGCGACCCTCCTACAGCCCGCTACCGCGGCCGATATCCTCAGCCAGAACCTGGTCGAGACGTCCGACCAGCCGGGCGACGAATACCGCACCAATATTCAGATTGCCGAGTTGAATGCCATCAACGCCGGCATCGCCATCCTCCGCTACAAGCAGTGGCGAGGGTTTTACGCGAACGATGCCGCGACGTATCATCTGGTCATGGAGACCGCCTCAACCCGCCTGTTCTCTTTCACATGCCCCTGAGCCAGATCGCGCTAAGGGAGGTTCAGTATGTTCCCCGCGAACTCGAGCCGGGCATTCTGTACGTGTCCGAAGAGTTCGGCGTCGCCGTGCACCTTTGTGCTTGCGGGTGCGGCAGCAAGGTAGCCGTGCCTTTGGGCGCCGCCGAGTGGACATTCAGTAAGAAGGACGGCAAGCCGAGCTTGTGGCCGTCGATCGGCAGCGGTCAGCTGCCCTGCAATTCCCATTACGTCATATCGAACGGCCGTGTCGATTGGGCCGCAACGATGTCAGCGGCGCAGACCGCCGCGGCTCTTCAGAGCGACCAACTGAAGCGCGAAGCCTACTATCGGTCGCGCGAACCGAAGCCCGGCCTACTGCGGCGGATCTGGAACGCGATTGTCCGGCTCTTCGGAAGGTAAGTGTGGACGATTTTCACCGAGGACTCATAACGCAGGTGCATTGCTACGAGTGCAACGCGCTGTATGACCGCATCGCCTGCCCCGTTTGCGGCCACGTGATCGAATCCGAAAAGGTCAGGCAGCCTGACGGCAGTTATGTCGAGCGGCGAACCGTGCGGGGTGCCCTGGGCTGGTCCACCCATCTCTTGCTCGAGATGATGAGGCGGGAATGGGAGCGCGCGGACGATGGCCCGGCGCCGATGGGCCAGACATCGCGGAAGCTGGTTATCGTCATCTTGTTCTGGACGTTCTTCGAGTCCCTGATGGACCGCTTCTATCACGCGGCACTTGGCGACCTCGACGAAGCCGAGGCGGCCAAGATCCTCCGCAAGTTCAAGTTCGTCGGCGGCCAACTCGACGAGCTGCACAAGTCGCTGTGGGGTGTGTCCTTCTGGGAGGACCTGGCCGCGTTGGACTACGTACCGCTGGCCGAGCAAATCCGCACGATCCAGGAGCGCCGCAATGCGTTCATCCATGGCGATCCGGAAGCCATCGACGACTCCTTGGTAGCCCGGACTATGGGCATCCTAATGGACGTGCAATTCGCGTGGATCAAATTGTTCAACACCCGCTGCACCCATAAACGTCGGAAGATCCCGATCTGGCACCAGGTCGAGCGCGCGGCGAAGACACGCTAGCCGGAGCTGTCACTCTGCGTTCCGGAACGACAAGCCTTCGGCGGAAGCTATAAAATAACGTCCTTTACGGTATGCCGGCTGCAGGCCGATCATCGAGCCATAATGCGGCTGGCATATAGGGCGTCACACATTGACCCCGATGCTCCCAGCCCGCGTCCGCTTTCGAGCTAGCTGCTCATACCATTAAACGACCGAAATGCGGGCGCACAGCTGCCATTGACGGTGCAACGCGGCGGTGGCCCGCTTAAGGTAATTGGTCCTCGACGACATCGGCCTCTGGCTCTTCTTCGCCGTCGCCCTCTCCACTCGCCAACCCGACCGGAATACCTTCTGCGAGTAATTTCTCCTTGCTGAGTAGCCCGGCATCCTCGAGCGCCTCGAAGTCGGGCAGGTCGCGCAGCGTGGCAAGGCCGAACTCCAGCAGGAATTCCTTCGTCGTGACATAGGTGTAAGGCGCGCCGGGTGTCGGGCTGCGCGGGCCGGAGGCGATCAGGCCGGCGGCGCGCAGACGGCCGATCA
>ERZ778029.696-NODE-696-length-47644-cov-57.874908_pt1 | contig 47644 bp, 49 predicted proteins | sample MGYA00375759_ERZ778029 | MGnify/ENA primary metagenome ERZ778029 (study PRJEB29350, sample SAMN05389819) | bioreactor metagenome | isolation source: Ammonium sulfate bioreactor | place: South Africa: University of Cape Town | collected 2014-04-04 ...
CCAACGGGGCGAGGTGGCCTGAACCTCAGCCTCTCGCGAACCCAGGACGGTTCACCGGTGACGAGCGACATCGCCAGGCCGGCCAACAGCAGCCCGACGGCGCCCAGGAACAGTCCCCGCCCCCGTGCGGTGAGCGCGACCAACCTGGCCAGATCCAGGCGTTCCCCGGCGATGGTGAGCACGAGGAACCCGGCCAGCCACGGCACCAGCGTGCTGAGGTCACGGCCGCCCAGCCAGGACAGCCCGGCGACACACCAGCACACCGCGCCCAGTGCCATGATCGCGTTGTGCCACGAGGGCTGGATGCGGTGCAGTTCGGCGAACACCCCCAGCAAGGCGAAGCCGGCGAACCCGATCAACACCTGCCCGGTGCTGGTCGGCAGGCCGATCACCAGCCACAACGCGCCGATCCCGCTGGCTGCCGGGGCCAGCCAGGCCCACCCATGGCCCAGCGCGACCGCCCGCTCCGCTGCGATGAGGGTGCCGAGGAATCCCAGGGGCATCAGCACGCCGTGCAGTTCGGCCAGATCGGTGTGCCCGGCCGGTATCGGCAGGCCCAGCCGCAGCAGCCCCGCCCACAATCCGGCGAGCAGGGCGAGCACGGCGAACGCCAGGACCGGGGTGGCCCACCCGGGGCGGACCGGCCGGCCGACCGGCACACGTCCAGTGGACGCCGTCGGGTTCACCGGTGCCACCCGAGCATTCGCTTCGCGTCATCGGTCATCATGTCCGGGCTCCACCGCAGTTTCCAGACCAGCTCGACCCGCACCTGCGGCGTGCCGGGAAGTTGTGCCAGGCAGCGGGCCACCTCATCGTCCAGGTACGCCCCGAGCGGACAGCCGGGCGTGGTCAGCGTCATTCGCACGATCACCCCGTCGGCGCCGATCGCAATCTCGTAGACCAGCCCCAGGCTGACGATGTCGATCCCCAACTCGGGGTCGATCACGTCGCCCAGCAGGTCGATGACCAGGTCCTCGGTGACCGGCCCGGTCGCCACCGCGGCCACGTCCAGCATGTGCTCGCCCCGTCCGGCCATCGACCGCTCCTATCGCCTGTGATCCACGCAGTAACACTGATATTTTCTACTAGTAGTAGTGTAGAAACAAGGATACTTCGTGTGAGGAGAGTCAGATGACCACTGTGAACGGAACTTCGGTCGGCATGGCACACGGCGACCGCAGCGCGCTGCAGGCGATCCTCGACCATCACGCCGCCCTCGCCCGTGAACTGGACGAACGGGTGGCGCAAGTCCTGTCGGCCGCCCGCGAGGGCGTGGATCCAGAACTCGGGCGAGCGGCACTGACCACCTTCCTGGCCGACGAGCTGCTGCCCCACGCCGCCGCCGAGGAACAGAGCCTTTACCCAGCGGCCGCGGCCGATCCCACCCTTGAATCACTGGTGCTCGCCATGATCGACGAACACCGGGCGCTCGCCCACCGGGTTGACCAACTGGACACCGCGCTCGACTCCACGACGCTCGTCGCCACCGCGGCCGAGATCCGTGCACTGTTCGCCGTGCACCTGCACAAGGAGAACGAGTACCTGCTACCGGCATTCATCCACGCTGGTGTGGATCTACCCGCGCTGCTGCACGACACCCACCATCTGCTCGCGCACGGCCAGCATGTGCGTTGAGCCGAGCGACCGCAGGCCGCGACGCGGGCAAATCGCCTGGCGAGCCTGGTCCGTCTGCTGATCCACAGCTCGCGCGTCCTCGGCGGGGCCGGCCGGCCGAACCCGCCGGCACCCTCCCGCGCTCGAACTCGACGTTCGCCGTTGTTCAGCGCGGGCTTGCGGTCCGTCGGCGACCCTTGGTGGTAGGCGCGCCATCGACCCCGGTCGGCCGCCGCGCAACGGGCATGAGGTGCGCCACGCACAACGTGGGCTCGACAAACGGCTCCAGCCGATCGACCTTCAGGGGTGCCCGTACCTCCGCCAGCACCCCACGCATCAGACCCAGATGCAACGAGCACACCACCTCGCCGTGCTGCGCGGCGACCTCCCGGAACGGGCAGTGCCGCAACCGGATCACCGGCTTCGCCAGATCATTCACCGCGTCCGGTGCGAACCCTGCATCCGCCAGCACCGTCGACAAACGACGGACACCCTCCTCGATGTCGATCCGCTGCGACGGTGCCGGTCGCTCCGCGAGGTAGCGCCCCCACGCCTCGCCGGCCCTGGCCGCGGCCTGGTCGGGCTGCGGCAACGCATCAGCCACCAGGCTGGTGAGCATCTCGGCCAGCAATCGATAACTGCGCCGGCCCGCCGGCATGCCCGTCGCGACGGCGCGATACACCATCCGGGGACGGCCAGGCTGGCTGCGCTCCTCGGCCTCACGCTCGGCAAGATCCGCGTCGACCAACCCGTCCAGATGGAATCGGGCCGTGTTCGGATGCAGGCCCGCGCGCTCGGCAATATCCTGGACGCCCACCGCTTCGCCGGCCGTGCGCAGCAGGTCCAGAACCCGGCCCCGACTCTCGCCGAGCACCGGCCCCCCGCTGGGATCGGTCAACGTCAACTCGCTCATACCACCAGTTTAGCCGAGTGTGTTTGTAGAAACTAGGCAGGCTATGGGTTCTGGGCGAATGGCTTCTCCGGTAGCCGAAGTCGTACCTGTCGGTGAGGTGGGTTGAAGCCGTACCTGACGGCCTCGGGTCGCCGCCGCGACGGGCTCGGCGCTAGCTGAACACCAGCGGCAGCACGATGGCCGCGGTGACGAGGGAAACGCCGCTCAGGAGGTCGGACCGGATGGGGATCACCCGCACGGCGGCGCGCCCGAGACACAGACCGACCAGCGATCCCCACCGTCACGACACCGAACGTCACGGCGGGGACGACGGGCGAGAACCCGAGCATCCCCAGGCCCGTTCCGGCGAGCAGGTTGTCGACGCTCAGCGAGAGCGGCATGCCGAACAGCGTCACCCAGGGATGGCCGAGCTCCTCCGGCTCCGGCTTCCGGATGGCGCCGCCGAGCAGGTACAGGCCGTAGGCGCTTCACGGACTCAATTCGGCGGTGGATCCAGGCTCAGCACTCGCCGCCGCTACGTGCCCGACCACGACCCGGCCGGCTGCCAGTCCTGCTGCGGATGTCCGAGCATGTGCTCGACGAGCATCGCGGTGATCGAGGTCGTCTCGGGGTGGCTGACCGCATGCCAGGGTCGTTCCATCGGTGTCCCCTGGACCGGCAGTTCAACCAGGGTCGCGGCGTGCAGATGTGCCTGCACGGCCTGGCGTGAGACGAGCGTGACCCCCAGACCGACGACAGCTGCTGCGACCACGGCGCCGTGTGAACCCAGCGTCATCTGCGGGGGGGCGATGTCGAGTGCGGCGCTCAACAGCGCGATCGTGGTGGCCCGCATTCCGGACTCCGGTTCGCGCAAGAGCCACGTGGCCCGGGATGGGCTGAACGTCGCCGCGAGTTCCGGATGCCCCACGACCACCAGCGTGTTGGGGCTGACGGCACGAACGGCGGCGTCGAGGCCATCCGGGGGACGACCCGCCACGACGAGGTCGACACCGTGGCGGTGGAGCATCGGCCAGACCGCGCCACGCGGCGCGACCTCCAGGCCGACCTCGATGTTGGGGTGCTCCGCGCAGAACGATGCGAGTATCGCCGGGAGCAGGTGCTCACCTGCTGTGGTGACGGCGCCGAGTCGGATCGCGCCGTGCTCGGGGTCCGACTCACAGCGAGCCGCCCGGATCCCCTCGTCGTGCAGGCCCAGTATGCGGCGCGCATAGTCGGCGTATCGCTCACCTGCCGCTGTCAGGCGCACGCCGCGGCCATGCCGGTCGACCAGCGGCACGCCGACCTCGTCGGCCAACGCCTTGATCGCGGACGACACCGAGGACTCGGTGAGGACCAGCCGCTGCGCCGCGGCGCGGACCGATCCCGAGTCGGCGAGCGTGACGAAGGCTCGCAGCCGTGCGTTCGTTGTCACCCGCCGATGATCCCGGAGGCTGCGCCGGCCCGGTCGTCGGGCCCGGCGAGGCCACCGTCGAACACTCGACTGGCCAGCAGGTCCGCTGCCTCGAGCGTCATGAGCGTCGCGAGGTCGACCCACGTGTCGGGCCCGTCGACAAGCCGGCGGGCCTGGCGTAGGCGCGCGCGTTCGACGGCGTTCCGGACACTGCGGGCGTTGGCGAACCATGGCTGGTGGATTCGCTTGTCCAGATACCTGCGCAGCACGTCACGAGCGGCGGGGGAGAATCGGTATCCGAGCTCATCGGTCATGAGCAGCGCGATCTGTTCGAGTTCGACGACGGTGTAGTCCGGGAAGGTGACGTGGTGCGCAATACGGCTCTGCATGCCCGGGTTGGCGGCGAAGAACGCATCCATGCGGTCGGCGTAGCCGGCGAGGATCACGACGATGTCGTCGCGATTGTTCTCCATCACCTGCAGCAGGATCTCGATGGCCTCGCCGCCGTAGTCGCGCTCGTTCTCGGCCTTGTAGAGGTAGTAGGCCTCGTCGATGAACAGGACGCCGCCCATCGCCCGTTTGATGACGTCCTTGGTCTTGGGCGCTGTGTGGCCAACGTACTGCCCGACCATGTCATCGCGCGTGACGGTGACGAGATGCCCGCGGCGCAGATAGCCGAGGCGGTGCAGGAGGTCGGCCATCCGGAGCGCGACCGTGGTCTTCCCAGTTCCGGGGTTGCCGGTGAAGCACATGTGCAGGTTGGGCTGTTGGGCATCCACCCCGAACTTCGCTCGGGTTCGGTCGATCAGCAGCAGCGCGGCGATCTCGGCGATCCGGGCCTTCACGGGGGCGAGACCCACCAGCTGGGTGTCGAGGGTTTCGATCACCGCGTCGATGCCCGCCTCGCGTCGGGCGGCGGTCAGGTCGACCACGGTATCGGGGCTGAGCGTCGGTTGGTCGGGTGCCGGCCCGTCCGGCAGCGGCATCCGACCGTCTGTGGGACCGGGCGCACCGCCGGACTGGAATGTTCCGGACCGCATCCCGAAGCTGGGGCGGACGGCGTCCTGCGGAGCGGCCACCGATCAGCCCTGCGGGTACCGGTCGCCCGCAGGGCGCTCGGTGGCGTAGGAGTGCGTGCTGTAGCGGATCCGCCGATCGCCGACCTCATGGCGGTCCAGCCGGAAGCCCGGCTCGGCGGCCGGTCGCTGCACGATGAACGACAGCGCCGTGGTCTGTCGGCCGAACCGTGCGTCGTAGGCGTTGAGCTTCACGTACGTGTCGGGGTGCGCGGTGCGGCAGGCGTTGACCTCCATCATGACGCCCGCGGCGTCGGTGAGGTCGAACATCGGCAGCCCCCACATCTCCCAGTAGGTGTTGCGGGGGTGCGGGTCATCGGTGTACTCCACCGACAGCGGCCAGCCGTTGTCGAGTGCGTAGGTGATCTGTGCCGAGATCTCGTCGTCGGTGAAGTCCGGCAGGTAGGAGAATGTGCCCTGGGTGATTCGCATCGTGCGGCCTCCGGTTTCAGGCGTTCGTCGGCGTCGCGACGACGTCCGGGGTGTCGGTGGACTCATAGTCGAATGTGATGTCGCCCCAGGTCGCGAGCGCCACGTCCAGCGCACGGCAACGCTTCCCGGCCTGCTTGAGGATGTCCTCGCCCTCGGCCATGTAGTCGCGCCCCTCGTTGCGGGCCTTGATCATCGCTTCCAGCGCGACGCGGTTGGCCTCCGCGCCCGCGGCGATACCCATCGGGTGCCCGATGGTGCCGCCGCCGAACTGCAGGATCACGTCCTCGCCCAGGTGGTGCAGCAGCTGGTGCATCTGGCCGGCGTGGATGCCGCCTGAGGCCACCGGCATGACGCCCGGCAGCGACGCCCAGTCCTGGTCGAAGTAGAGGCCCTTGACGGGGTCGGCGGCGATGTGGTCGTCGCGCAGGGTCTGGTAGTAGCCCGCGACCATGTTCGGGTCGCCCTCCAGCTTCCCGACGACGGTGCCGGCGTGGATGTGGTCCACCCCGGCCAGCCGCATCCACTTGGAGATCACCCGGAAGCTCACGCCGTGCGTCTTCTGTCTCGTGTACGTGCCGTGGCCCGCGCGGTGCAGGTGCAGCAGCACCCCGTTGCGCCGCGCCCACTCGGCCATGGACTGGATCGCGGTGTAACCGACCGTCAGATCGATCATTACCACGACAGAGCCGAGCTCGGCGGCGAAGTCCGCGCGCTCGTACATCTGCTCCATCGTCGCGGCGGTGACGTTGAGATAGTGGCCCTTGATCTCCCCGGTGGCGGCCTGCGCCCGGTTCACCGCCTCCATGCAGAACAGGAACCGATCGCGCCAGCGCATGAACGGCTGGGAGTTGATGTTCTCGTCGTCCTTGGTGAAGTCGAGGCCCCCTCGAAGGGCTTCGTAGACCACGCGGCCGTAGTTGCGCGCCGAGAGGCCAAGCTTGGGCTTCGTCGTGGCGCCCAGCAGCGGCCGGCCGTACTTGCCGAGGTGCTCGCGCTCCATGACGATGCCGTGCGCGGGGCCCTGGAAGGTCTTCACGTAGTGGATCGGGATCCGCATGTCCTCCAGCCGCAACGCCTTGAGCGGCTTGAACCCGAACACGTTGCCGATGATCGAGCTCGTGAGGTTGGCGATCGAGCCCTCCTCGAACAGGTCGAGCTCGTAGGCGATCAGGGCGATGTACTGGCCCGGGGTGCCCGGCACGGCCTCCACCGAGTAGCACTTCGCCTGGTAGTGCTCGTGCGCGGTGAGCCGGTCGGTCCACACCACCGTCCAGGTGGCCGTGCTCGACTCGCCCGCCACGGCCGCGCCGGCCTCCTCCGGCGGCACCCCGTCCTGCGGGGTGATCCGGAAGGCGCACAGCACGTCGGTGTCCTTCGGGACGTAGTCCGGCTGCCAGTAGCCCATCTCGGCGTACGGGATCACTCCTGCGTTCCATCTGTCTGCCATGTGGACAATAGTGATGGTGCCAAACTGGGTCTGTCTATCATGAATTGACCGCTGACAATGTAGCGATCGTCAAAGTGTCGCACCACCCTCGCTCTCCACCACTCGGGGGAGGTGCGACCCGGATGTCGACTCCTAACGTCGCGCAAGACCGACGGAGGGACGAACATGACGAGCGCGTGCAGGCAGGTAGCGGCGCGAATGGTGGCCCCGGGCAAGGGAATCCTCGCCGCCGACGAGAGCATCGGCACCATGTCGATGCGCCTGGGGAAGGCGGGCGTCGAACCGTCCGAGGAGAACAGGCGAGGCTATCGGGAGTTGCTGGCGACCACGCCCGGTCTCGCCGACGGCGTCTCCGGGATCATCTTCTGCGACGAGACATTGCGGCAGCGCCTGTCCGACGGACGGACATTCGCCGACGGACTGGCAGCCGCGGGCATCCTGCCCGGTATCAAGGTCGACACCGGGACCACGGCATGCCCGGGGCTCCCCGGTGAGACGATCACGGAGGGCCTTGACGGGCTGGCCGGACGGTTGGCCGAATACGCGCAGCTGGGCGCGGCATTCGCGAAGTGGCGTGCTGTGATCAGGATCGGCGACGATCTCCCGAGCGAGGCCGGCGTCCGGGCGAACGCACATGCGCTCGCCCGCTATGCGGCGGCCTGCCAGCAGGCGGGGATCGTGCCGATCGTGGAGCCCGAGGTACTGATGGACGGCACCCACTCGCTGCGTCGCTGTGCCCAGGTGACCACTCGGGTTCACCATGCCGTCATCGCCGAGTTGGCAGCGTTCTCGGTCGACCCGGCCGGGATGGTACTGAAACCGAACATGATCGTCGAGGGTGCCTCGTATCCGGAGCGCTCCACTCCCGAGCAGGTCGCCGAGGCGACGGTGAACGGCCTGCTCAGCGTGCTGCCCAACGATCTGGCAGGAGTCGCGTTCCTGTCCGGCGGCCAGCCGGCAGAGCGGGCGACCGCCAATCTCGCCGCGATGCAGGCGCACCGCACACCGTGGCCACTGACGTTCTCCTTCGGCCGCGCACTCGTGAATGTCGCGTTGACGGCATGGGCGGGCGACGCCGGGCGTGTCCCGGCCGGTCAGAGTGCTCTGGCCGAGCGGGTGGCCGCCAATGCGGAGGCGGTGCGCGGAAGACAGCGGGTGCAGACCGGGTGACCTGCCGGTCACCGGGCCCGCCCGCTCGGGCCACGAACGATGCACTCAGGGTGATCATCGTGGCCCCTCCCGGCAGGGTCCGACGATGACCCTCCGAGCCCGACGGCCTCCCCCCGTCGGCCACCTGCCCGGGGGCTTCGCAGCCCCCGGGCCCGACCTCAGCGTTGTTTCTCGACCTAGGAGGTGCGATGCCAGTTGCCCCGCAACCGACGCTCGTCGCGTCGGTGTTGCCCGCGGATTTCGCCAATCTCGGAGCCCAGCTCCAAGAACTCGACAAGGCGGGCCTAGACCGCGTTCAGTGGGATGTGATGGACGGCCGATTCGTGCCCAACCTGACCTTCGGGCCCGACGTCATCGCCTCCACCCGCGGCCTGGTCGGCCTCGGGTTCGAAGCCCACCTGATGGTGGAGGACCCGGATCCGATGTTGCCCCGATGGGTCGAGGCCGGATGCGAGATCGTCATCGTGCATGCCGAGGCGAGCACCCATCTGCACCGAACCCTGGCCAGGATCGCCGAACTCGGGGCACGGGCCGGGGTCGCGCTGAACCCGGCCACTCCGTTGTCCGCCGTGCACCACGTACTCGACCTGGTCGACCTGCTGCTCGTGATGACGGTCGATCCCGGCTTCGGTGGGCAGCGCTACCTGGCGAGCATGGAACCCAAGATCGCGGCAGCCCGGGCTGAGATCGACCGTCGCGGCCTCGACATCGAACTCGAGGTCGACGGCGGCATCGACGGCAGCACCATCGCTGCCGCCTCCGCCGCGGGCGCCGGCGTGTTCTGCGCCGGCTCGGCACTGTTCGCCGGAGCCGGAACCTTCACCGACCGGGTGGCAGCGCTGCGAACCGCCGCCACGACGGGAGCAGCAGCGTGAGCCGCGTCCTTGGCGCAGCGATCGAGAACGACATCGAGGACGACGTTCCGGACGAGCTCGCGGCCACGACACTGCGGTTCCTGGCCGCCGACGCCGTGGACGCGGCGAACAGCGGCCATCCTGGCCTGCCGCTCGGTATGGCGATGCCCGCCTGGGTGCTGTGGTCCCGACACCTCCGACACGACCCGTCCCGACCGGACTGGCCCGACCGCGACCGGTTCGTGCTCTCTGCCGGACACGGCTCGATGCTGCTGTACGGCCTGTTGCACCTGTTCGGCTACGACCTGCCGCTCAACGAGCTGCGCAGGTTCCGACAGCTAGGCTCGCGCACTCCCGGGCACCCGGAGGTCGGCCACACCCCGGGCGTGGAGACGACCACCGGCCCGCTGGGCCAGGGTCTGGCCAATGCGGTCGGGATGGCGCTGGCCGAGCGGATGCTCGCGGCCCGCTGCAACACCACCCATGAGGTCGTCGACCACCGCACCTGGGTGCTCGCTGGCGATGGCGACCTCATGGAGGGGATCAGCCACGAGGCGGCTTCCCTGGCGGGCAGGCTGGGGCTCGGACGCCTGACCGTGATCTTCGACGACAACGACGTGACGATCGACGGACCAGCCGGCCGCAGCTGCGCCGACGACGCCGCAGCCCGCTTCGCGGCGTACGGCTGGCGTACGATCCGGGTGGACGACTCGCGGGACGTCGCGGCGCTCGACGGGGCGTTCGCCGAAGCCACGGCGACCGACGACCGCCCGACCTTCATCACGATCAAGACCATCATCGGATACGGTGCCGCCGAGGTGGAAGGAACCTCGGCCGCACACGGCACCCCCCTCGGCACGGACGCGCTGGCCGCGATGCGACGCCGTTTCGATTGGCCCGACGAGTCCTTCCACGTGCCCACCTCGGTTCGGCTCGCCGGTGCGGCCCGGGCCGGTGAGGGCCGGCAGGAACGCCTTGCATGGGAACACCGCCATGCGGCGTGGACCCGGCAGAATCCGGGCCTCGCCGTCGCCTTTCCCCTCGATCGAACCCCCCCTCCACCAGACCTCGCCGTGCTGGCGCCGCTGGCCGACGGGCAGGAGGAGGCCTTCCGGGTGGCTACCCGGAAGGCCTCCGGAGCGGCCCTGCGGGCGCTGGCCGCGGAGTATCCCGCACTCGTGGGCGGGTCCGCCGACCTCGCTGCATCCACGAACACCGCGATCGCCGGTGGAGACATCGCACCGGGGGACTACGCGGGCCGCACCGTCCACTTCGGCATCCGCGAGCACGCGATGGCCGCCGCGCTGAACGGGATTGCCCTGCACGGAGGGCTGCGACCGTTCGGCAGCACGTTCCTGGTCTTCGCCGACTACCTGCGCCCCGCCCTGCGGCTCTCGGCACTCATGCGCCAGCCAGTGATCTACGTGTTCACCCATGACTCGGTGCACGTCGGTGAGGACGGCCCGACCCATCAGCCGATCGAGCAACTCGAGTCGCTGCGGATCATCCCCGGTCTCACCGTGCTGCGCCCCGCCGATGCCACGGAGTCGGCACTGGCGTGGGAGCTCGCCGCGGCGAACCTCGACGGCCCGACCGCGCTGGTGCTCAGCCGGCAGGACCTACCGATTCTCGGCGGCACCGGGATCGACGACCTCCGGCAACTCGGTGTGCGAACCGTACGCACGGCACCGGGGACCCCCGACATCGTCCTCGCCGCAAGTGGGTCAGAGGTCGACCTCGCGATGGTCGCCGCCGGGCTGCTGGCCACCCGCAGTGGTGTAAAGGCCGAGGTCCTCTCGGTGCTGTGCCGCGAGCGCCTGGATTCAGCACTGCGCGACGGGCGCTTCCGGAGACCCGAGGTTCCGGTCGTGTGGATCGAGGCGGGCGTGACGACGGGCTGGCGGGCGATCGCGGGACCTCGGGATGTTGTCATCGGGCTCGACAGGTTCGGCGCCTGTGGTCCGGGTCCGGAAGTGGCGGTGCACCTCGGCCTCTCAGGATCAGCCGTCGCCACGGCCGCACTCGACGCGCTCGGCCGGACATCACCGACCGGAGGGCCCTGAACAACAGCGGGGCGGCATCTCGGGACCGAGGCCTCCTCGTTCGCCTTCGAACGTGCGAGCGGTAGGTTGGGTGCGTGGCTGCGCGCGCCGCGCTCGATACACATCGAGGTCCATCCGCGCGTCTGACAGGGATTCCACCAGGGCCGGGGATAACCGTGACCGAGGTGGCCGGGTGGTGGGATCAGGGCCGTTCACACCACCTCGGCGGATGCTCGGGCCGTACCGCACATGGCGGGGCGAGTCGCCATCCGAGCCCTCAGCAGTTGACCCATGACACCGGGACGGACATGCACGAGCTCTCGATCTGCCGATCCATCGTCGACATCGTGAACCGCAACGCCGCCGGGCGGGAGGTCCGCGCGGTGCACCTACAGGTGGGGCAGCTGCGCCAGATCGTGCCGGACACGCTGGTCTACTGCTGGTCGCTGGTGAACGACGACACCCCCCTCGCCGGTTCGACGCTGGAGGTCGAGAGCATCCCGGCGGCCATCCGATGCCGGTCCTGCGCCGCCACCACCACGATCTCCGCACCCGTGCTCGTCTGCGGTTCCTGCTCCGGGACCGACGTCGAGATCATCACAGGTGAGGAATTCCTGCTCACCACGCTCGATCTCGCGGAGGCCTGACCGATGGGACGTTTCCACCAGCACGACGACGACCACGGCCACCACGACTTGGACGACAAAGGTGACCACTCCGGCTACGCCACCGGAACCGAGCGCATCGAGGTCCTGGAACGGATCTTCGACGAGAACGACCGGATGGCCGCGGCCAACCGCGCGGACTTCGACGCGGCCGGCGTCACCGCGGTGAACCTGATGTCGTCGCCGGGCGCGGGCAAGACCGCGCTGCTGCGTCACACGCTGGAGCGGCTGCAGGGCTGCGTGCGTGTCGGGATCGTCGAGGGCGACATCGAGACCAGCATCGACGCCGACCGGCTCGACGGGTTCGGGGCCGCGGTCAGTCTGATCAACACCGCCAACGGGTTCGGCGGCGAGTGCCATCTCGACGCCCCGATGGTGCGCTCAGCCCTACCCCGGCTCCCGCTGGCCGAGCTCGACCTGCTGATCGTGGAGAACGTCGGCAACCTCGTGTGCCCCGCCGAGTTCCAGGTCGGCGAGCACCGCAGGGCGATGGTCTACGCGATCACCGAGGGTGAGGAGAAGCCACTCAAGTACCCGGTGATGTTCCGCTCTGCGGACGTTGTCCTCGTCAACAAGATCGACCTGCTCCCGCACCTCGACTTCGACCTGGACGCGTTCTACACGAACCTCAAGGCCGTCAACCCCAACGTGCCCGTGATCGAGACCAGCGCCCGCACCGGGCAGGGCGTGGAGCAGTGGTGCGACTGGCTGAGCAACCGGCGACACGGCTGAGCCTGGATCCACCGCCGAATTGAGTCCGTGAAGGCGAGTCGGAACACACGAATGCCCCTCTGAGCTGGGAGAATGTGGCTTGCGACGGTCACATTGGTCCCATACAGAAGGGCATCCGCTGGATTCGGCCATCTCATGTCCGCCGCGTCGTGTCGGTTCGGTTCGACGACCCGACCTCGTGTCCTGCGCCGGGCTGGTGCCGGTGATGGCGCTGGCCGCGCGTTGCGGGCTGGAGACGTTGCTCGGCGGGCGGCTGACCATGGCCGGGAAGGGCACCGCGAACGCTGCCGGGAAGGTCCTCGCGCTGGTGACCGGGATGATCTCCGGGGCGGACTCGATCAACGACATGGACCTGCTGCGCCACGGCGGGATGACGCGACTGTTCGACCGGGTGCGTCCGGGCCGGGCCGCGAGCTCGAGTTCGGTGTGCAGGAGCGCCAGGGGCGTGCGCAGCTCGTGTCCGGCGTCCGCGACGAACCCGCGCTCGCGGTCCAGCGCCTGCGGCAGCCGATCGAGCAGCGCGTTCATCGTGGTGCCAGCGCGGCGATCTCGTCGCGGGCCGAGGGCAACGCGAGCCTGCGGTTCAGATCCTGCTCGCTGATCTCGGCGGCCTGGCTGCGCATTCGTTCCACCGGCCGCAGCACAACCGGGGGCCATCCAGTTTCACTGGCGAAGCGTCTCCGACGGGGACTCGCCCCAACGCTTTCGATACAGGACGGCGAAGCTTCCCAGATGGTTGAAGCCCCACCGTTGGGCAATCTCGGTGACGGTGACCCCGTCCGACGGGACAGCGTCCGTCAGGTCCCCTCGCGCGCGTTCCAGTCGCCGGTCACGCAGGTACAGCATCGGGCTCGTACCGAGCTCGTCATGGAAACCTTGCTGGATCGCACGGATGCTCATGTGGGCATTCACGGCGAGGTCGGTCATCGTGATGCGTTCTGAGAGATGGGTTTCGATGTAGTCGAGAGTGTTCCTGATCACTCTCTTGGTGGGCGATCCCGTCGGTCGTACCAGCTGTGACCGATAATTGGATGGCTGCACAAGCAGCAGCGTGCTCATGAGCAACTCCTCCATCGGGCCGACCCCTTGGCCGCGATGTATGAGGGAACCTTCGTGATAGATTTCGCTGTGCAGAAGTTGGATCGCACCGTTCCATCGCATCGCGTCATCGGTAGTCAGGTCCATCTCCGGTTCGAACGCGATCGGCCGGCGCAGGCTCCCACCGAGTAGCCTGGTGAGGTGACTGGTGACCGCATCCTGCTCGAAACGGATAACGAGTTGAGGTGAATCGTCGTCCAGTGCCATTGTTAGGTCGTCGCCGGGACTGGTGACCGCGGCTTGGATCGGGTTGGCGTCGAAAGTGCGACCATTCTGCTCGCAGATGACTCGGCCGTTGGTCGGCATGTGCACCGCATAGTACGGCCCGACGGAGCGCATCTTCACAGTCGTCGCAACAGTGAGATCGATATAGAACATGCTGACGTCGCGCATTCGTACCCCGAACATCATGGCGGCGAACGGCTGCGGGTCGGGGTTGCGGACCGTAAGTACAATCGGAGACAGCGCTCGTCCGATCAGGTCAGACGCTTCCCGGACGTCCTCGGTATAGAAAATCTCGTGGTTTTGAAGTCCGGGCGGCACACCGCGTGAGCGGACCTTCCGCCGGACCGGGTCGTCGGTTCGCCGGGCGTCGATGAACCCGAACCGTCTGAGGCGGGACATTTCAGCACACTCCGGATCTTGCGCGATCACGGTGGTGGATCAGACCGGAGGCGAGCCCGTCCAGCAACGTCATCTCTACTCGGTCCGCGGGGACCTCCTACGACACAATGATGGAGAAGGTAGCGCACGGGGCCGGCGCTGCGAGTGCCTACTTCATCGTCGAACAGGAGTTTCCGGGCGTCACATCCGGATCGCGGATGACAACGGCGTGGACTGGCGGGGGAGTGACGGTCCACGAGATCGCGCCGGCTGGGCACGATGTGTACCCGCACTGGCCGGTGACGGCGCCGCCATCTGGCCCAGCACGCGGGCCGGTACTGGGCAACGCTGCGCATCTGAGGGCGAAACTCTGCGCGATCACGATAGTGCCAGCGCCTGAGTGATAGGCAGCTGGTTCCACCCGGTCTACCGTGTGCCGCAACTCACTGTGGGCTTCGTCATCACGGTTGCTGAGCTGGAGGGTCAATTTGGATATCGACAGTCAACTCGTCGCATCGTCCCCGGCCGATGCGTTGATAGAGCGGCTCGACGACCCCAAGGTCGTGGAATCGCTGAATCAGCTCCTCGATCACGCCGACCTTCTCGCGGTGCTCGTGGTTGGTCTCGACGGACTGGTGAGCCGCGGCGAGGTGATAGGTGAGTCTCTCCTGTCAGCGGTCAATGAGTTGCGGGATGTATCTGACGGCCGGAGCCCTTTACGGGATCTCGACCTCGCCGGTCTGGCAAACAGCCTCAAGTCGCTGTCGGGCCCTATTGTCGAAGCGACGCCAGCGCTAAGTACGTTGCTCACGTCGAAGCTCACGGACCCTCAGGCCATCGGAGTGATCTCCCAACTCGGGGAGGCGCTGGTCGAGGGTCGGGAGCGGGCCGCGCACAACCCGAGCACGCCTATGGGCGTGTTCGGTCTGCTTCGGACGCTGAAGGACGAGGACATCTCGCGTGGCCTCGGGTTCCTCATCGAGGTAGCCAGGTCCTTCGGCAAGCAGCTCAAATCCGACTGACCGAATTCGCTTCTCCTCGAGGCGTCCTGGCGGCTCTGCGTTGCCGCCACCACTATCACCACCGAGCCCCGGCTCTCGGACGGGGTACGTGATCCGAAAGGAGTTTCCATGGCGTCTGTGCTGTGGTTTCAGGGTGGGGCCTGCAGTGGCAACACCATGTCGTTCCTCAACGCCGACGAACCCAACGTCGTCGACCTGATCGTCGACTTCGGCCTCGACCTGGTCTGGCATCCGTCACTGGGTCTGGAACTGGGCAAGAACGCGCAGAAGCTGTTCAACGACTGCGCCGACGGCACCAAGCCGCTCGACATCTTCGTCTTCGAGGGCACCGTCATCGAGGGCCCCAACGGCACCGGCCGGATGGATATGTTCGCCGACCGCCCGATGAAGGACTGGGTCACCGATCTGGCCGCCCAGGCGCAGATCGTGGTCGCCATCGGCGACTGCGCCTGCTGGGGCGGTATCCCCGCGATGGCGCCGAACCCCTCGGGCTCCACCGGCCTGCAGTTCCACAAGCGCGACAAGGGCGGCTACCTCGGCCCGGACTTCCGCTCGAAGATGGGCCTGCCCGTCATCAACATACCGGGTTGCCCGGCCCACCCGGACTGGATCACCCAGATCCTGGTTGCGCTGGCCACCGGGCGTGCGGGCGACATCGCCCTCGACGACCTGCACCGGCCCGAGACGTTCTTCAAGTCGTTCACGCAGACGGGCTGCACGCGCGTGCAGTTCTTCGAGTACAAGCAGTCGACCACCAGCTTCGGTGAGGGCACCCGCACCGGGTGCCTGTTCTACGAGTTCGGCTGCCGTGGCCCGATGACCCATTCCCCGTGCAACCGGATCCTGTGGAACCGGCAGTCGTCCAAGACGCGCGCGGGCATGCCCTGCCTGGGCTGTACCGAGCCCGAGTTCCCGCACTTCGATCTGGCCCCCGGCACCGTGTTCAAGACCCAGAAGGTGAGCGGCATGATTCCGAAGGAAGTGCCCGAGGGCAGCGACCACCTGACCTACATGGCGCACGCCGCCGCCGCCCGGATCGCCGCACCGCAGTGGTCCAAGGAAGACATGTTCGTGGTCTGAGCCGGTCAGAGCCGACCCCTCATCGAAAGGACTCCACCACCATGACCGCGCTAGACCTGTTCGTGAGCCCGTTGGGCCGTGTCGAGGGTGACCTCGATGTCAGAGTGACGATCGAGGACAACGTCGTCACCTCGGCCTGGACCGAGGCGGCGATGTTCCGTGGCTTCGAGATCATCCTGCGGGGCAAGGACCCCCAGGCCGGCCTCGTCGTCTGCCCCCGCATCTGCGGGATCTGCGGCGGCAGCCACCTCTACAAGAGCTGTTACGCGCTCGACGTCGCGTGGAAGACCTCGGTGCCACCGAACGCCACGCTGGTGCGCAACATCTGCCAGGCGGCGGAGACGCTGCAGTCCATTCCGCGCTACTTCTACGCGCTGTTCGCCATCGACCTGACGAACAAGAACTACGCGAAGTCGCCGATGTACGCCGAGGCTGTCCGCCGGTTCGCGCCGTACGTGGGCACCAGCTACCAGCCCGGCGTGGTGCTCTCGGGCAAGCCCGTGGAGGTCTACGCGATCTTCGGCGGCCAGTGGCCGCACTCGTCGTTCATGGTGCCGGGCGGCGTGATGTGCGCCCCGACCCTGAGCGACGTCACGCGCGCCATCGCGATCCTCGAGCACTGGAAAGACAACTGGCTCGAGAAGCAGTGGCTCGGCTGCTCGGTCGACCGCTGGCTCGAGGTCAAGAGCTGGGAGGACATGCTCGCCTGGGTCGACGAGAACGAGTCCCAGCGCGAGAGCGACTGCGGCTTCTTCATCCGCTACTGCCTCGACGTCGGGCTCGACAAGTACGGCCGCGGCGTCGGCAACTTCTTCGCCACCGGCACCTACTTCGACCCGTCGCTGTACGGCAACCCGACCATCGAGGGCCGCAACGACGCGCTCATCGGCCGCTCGGGCATCTACGCCGACGGCCAGTGGGAGTCGTTCGACCAGACCAAGGTCACCGAGCACGTCGCGCACTCCTTCTACGAGGGCGACACACCGCGCCACCCGTTCGACGGCGAGACGGTCCCCGTCGACCCGGAGGCCGGTCGCAAGGACGGCAAGTACAGCTGGGCGAAGTCGCCGCGCTACGACGTGGCGGGCAAGGGGCACATCCCGCTCGAGGCGGGCCCGCTCGCCCGTCGGATGGCGGCCGGCGGCCCCAACGCGCTGCCGCACCAGGACGACGACCCGCTGTTCCCGGACATGGTCAACAAGATCGGCCCGAGCGTGTTCGTGCGCCAGATGGCCCGCATGCACGAGGCACCCAAGTACTACAAGTGGGCCCGGCAGTGGCTCGACCAGATCAACCTGCACGAGAGCTTCTACACCAAGCCCACCGAGTACGCGGAGGGTCGCGGGTTCGGGGCCACCGAGGCCGCTCGCGGAGCACTGGCCGACTGGATCGTGATCGAGGACAACAAGATCAAGAACTATCAGGTGATCACCCCGACGGCCTGGAACATCGGCCCGCGCGACGCGTCGAACACGCTCGGCCCGATGGAACAGGCGCTGATCGGCTCGCCGATCGTCGACATCGACGATCCGGTGGAGCTGGGGCACGTGGCCCGCAGCTTCGACTCCTGCCTGGTGTGCACCGTCCACGCCTACGACGGGAAGACCGGCAAGGAGCTCAACAAGTTCGTGATCAACGGAATGGTGTGAGTAGTACGCCTGAGGACATCGACATCGACATCGAACCGCCCGGCACCGAGGTGCTCGTCGTCGGGTGCGGCAACCTCCTACGCGGTGACGACGGGGTCGGTCCGATCCTCGTCCGGCACCTGTGGGAGCGCGGCGTGCCCGACGGCGCGCGGCTCGTCGACGGCGGCACGGCCGGGATGGACGTCGCGTTCCAGATGCGCGGGGCCGAACGGGTCGTGATCATCGATGCGTCCGCCACCGGCGTTGCGCCGGGCACGCTGTACCGCGTGCCCGGGGCGGAGCTGGAGAACGTGCCGCCCCTGCAGGGGCTGCACACCCACTCCTTCCGGTGGGACCACGCGATCGCGTTCGCCCGGTGGGCGCTCGCCGACGCGTGCCCCACCGACATCACGGTGTTCCTCATCGAGGCCGGGACCGTCGAGATGGGGGCCGAGCTGACCGAACCGGTCGTGGCGGGGATGGAGCAGGTGATCGCGCTGGTCGAGCGCGACTTCCTGGCGCCGCTGCGACCGGCGGTGCAGGACGTGCCGACCGTCGAGTTCACGGCGGACGGCTACCTGCGCCTCGACGCGCAGCTGGCCGGCAGCCGCTTCCCGTCCAGCGCCGCGGTGGCGTTGGTCCGGGAGGGCCAACTGTGGCTGCTTCCGTTGCGCGGGCCGCAGAGCGGTGGGCTACTGCTCAAGCAGCGCAACCTGGCGGGCGACCGATCCACGCTCATCCGGGAGGTGCTCGAAGACCGCATTCCGGTCGGCGTCCGCCCGGCCGTGTGGGACGCCGAGCAGGGCGCACTTCGCGTGGCCCTGGAGGAGTCGTGATCGCCATGGCCGACGCCGGCGAGAGCGTCGAGACGTTCGTGTTCGAGGAGAAGGGCCGCTGGGTGGTGGAGATCGCCGTCGTGTTCGCCGACGGCGTGGTCCGCCACCGCATCGACGACTTCAACACCAAGGCCCGCGCCGAGATCTCGGCCGGGCTCATCAAGCGTGCCGCCGAACGTGACTTGCGAGGACCCCTGAATGGCTGACGTCGTCACCACCGTCGCTGTCCGCCCCCAGCCCCTGGGGGCGTTCCCGCTGCCGGCCGGCTACCTGCTCGTGCCGGCGGGGGAGGACACCGAGGACGCCCGGCTCGCGCTGCTGGCCGGGCGGCTGCCGGCGCCGTGGCCCGCGCGGATGCGCGCGCACGAGCTGGCGCTGTTCGACGACCGCGACGGCGCGCTGGCCGCGCTCGTCGGCGACGACGTGGTCACCCGCTACAACCGGTTCGTCCTCGACCCGGACGGGGTGGACGTCGATCAGCTGCGTGCCGATCTGGGCGATCTCGGGCCGCTGGTCGACGTCGTGTCGTTCGTGCTGGGCACGATCGAGGTCCCGCCTCCGTTGGGCGCCGCGGACGGTGAACTGGCGGCACTGGTGCTCTCGGCGCAGGCCGCCCACGCGGGCGATCCGGCCGAGGCCGTGACGTTGCTGGAACAGGCCGCCGCCGCCGCGATGCCGGTGTCGCCGCCACTCGCAGGGCTGGTGCTCGGCGCCGCCGCGTCGATGGCGTCGGATGGCGCGGTGGCGCTCTACGAGCGGGCCATCCGGGCGTTGTCGGCCGCTCCCGACCTACGCATCGGACGCGCGGAGCTGCACCTCGCCCTGGCCGCGGAGCTGCACGAGACGGGCCTGGTCGGCAACGCCATCCCGCACTACCACTCGGCGCTGCAGCTGGTGCTGCGCGACGAGGCCCCCGAGCTGTGGGCCGCGGCGCACGCGAACCTCGCGGCCGCGTACCTGACGATGCCGATGATCGAGGCGTCCGACCAGCTGCGCCTCGGCGTCGCGGTGCAGTCGCTGCGCAGCGCGCTGAAGGTCTACACGCGCGAGACCCACCCGGAACGCTGGGCCAGCACGCAGCTGAACCTCGCCAACTCGCTCGTCTACACGCCGTCCAAGCACCAAGCCGACAACCTCGTGGAGGCCGTCGAGCTCTACGAGGCCGTGCTGGAGGTGCGCGACCGCGAGACCGACCCGCTCGGTCGGGCCCGGGTGCTCGCCAACCAGGGCAACGCGCTGGCGCACCTCGGGATGTTCGACCCGGCCAAGGCCAAGCTCTACGAGGCCCGGTTCCTGTTCGAGGAGTTCGAGGACCACGACTCGATGCGCGCTGTGCGCGGTGTGCTCGACGAGGTCTCCCGACAGCTCGCCCTGATCGCGACAGGAGACCTCTGATGACGACCACCGAGGCGTCCACGTTCGAGGAGCTCGCCAGCCGGGTCGACGCCGCGGCGAAGGCCGTCGCCGATCTCGAACCCGCGGCGCAGAAGGTGGCGCTGGAGCTCAAGGACGCCGTCGAGGCCATCCACCGAGACGCCCTGGTCACGATCGTCCGGGCGCTCAAGACCGATGCGCGGGAGGTGCTGTTCGCACTGGTGGACGACCCGACCGTGCACCTGCTGCTCTCGCTGCACGAGATCATCCGCCCCGACCCGATGACGCTGGCCAACCGCGTACTGGTGGAGGTACGGCCGCAGCTGCAGAGCCACGGCGGCGACGTCAAGCTCGACCGCATCACCGACGGCGTCGCCTACGTCCGGCTGGAGGGCGCCTGCAACGGCTGCTCCATGTCGTCGGTGACGCTGCGCAACCTCGTCGAGGGGGCCCTCGTGGAGGGCGTCCCGTCCGTCACGGGTGTAGAGGTGCTGCCCAACGAGCCGTCGCCCACGCTGATCTCGGTCGACTCGCTGTTCATGGGGCCCGACCCGGAGGCCGAGGGCTGGGTGAAGGCCGCCCCCGCCGCCGACCTCACGGAGGGGGCGGTCAGCTCGTTGAGCCTGCGCTCGGCGTCCGACGTCATCGTCGTCAACGTCGAGCAGCGGCTCACGGCCTACCGCAACGAGTGCGCCCACGAGGGCATGCCGCTCGACAACGCGATTCTCGACACGACCAACGGGACGCTGACCTGCCCCTGGCACGGCTTCTGCTACAACGCCACGAGCGGCGAATGCCTGTCCGCCCCCGGGGCGCAGCTGGAGCAGCTCCCCCTGCGGGTCGACGCCGGCCTTGTGTGGATCCGGGTGGGTGCATGACCCGCCTCGCAGCGCCCGGCGCCACCTCGCAGCGCGTCGACACGCTGCGCGGACGCCTCACGGGCTGCGAGGTCAGGCGATGAGCCGCCCGCTGAACGTCCGGCTGAACATCGGGGGGCGGCCTGCGCTCATCGGGCCCACCTCCTCCGTCGACCTCTCCGGGGGATGGGCGCCGTCCGTGTGGCTCGGGGCGCCGGCCCCGGGCGGGCTCGCCCTGCCGCCGGCCAACCCCACGATGGCGTGGATGTACTCGCCGCGCGGGGTGTACCTCGATGACGACCATCTGGTGGCCGCCGACTCCGGCAACCACCGCGTGCTGATCTGGCACGGCGTCCCGACCGAGGACGAGCAGCCTGCCGACGTCGTGCTCGGCCAGCCCGACGGCACCACCGAGGGCCGGGCCACCGGCGGTCCCGCGCGGGGGATGAACCTGCCCACCGGCGTGCTGGTGCACGACGGGAAGCTGATCGTCGCCGACGCCTGGCACCACCGGATCCTGGTGTGGAACGAGGTGCCCCGCGCCAGCGACACCGCGCCGGACCTGGTCCTCGGGCAGGCCTCACCCACCGACGTCGAGCCCAACCGCGGCGGCGAGTGCTCGGCGTCCTCCTTCTACTGGCCGTTCGGCATCGCGGTCGTCGGCGACCGGTTCTGGGTGGCCGACACCGGCAACCGCCGCGTCCTGGGCTGGGACGGCGGGCTGCCCACCGCGAACCGGCCCGCCGACGTCGTGCTGGGCCAGCCCGACCCCACCCTCCGCGAGGAGAACCGCGGCGTCGACGCCGACGCGCACAGCTTCCGCTGGCCGCACGCGATCACCGGCACCGACGACCTCCTGCTGATCGCCGACGCCGGCGACCACCGCGTGCTGGGCTGGAGCCCGCACCCCGACAAGGACGGCCCGGCCGACCTCATCGTCGGCCAGCCCGACTTCACCACGGTCGGCGAGTGGCCCTACGGCCCCCACACCGGCGACCGCTTCCGCTTCCCCTACGCGATCGGCCTGGACGGGGGCCGTCTCGCGGTCTCCGACACGGCCAACAACCGGGTGCTGCTGTGGGACGCGGTGCCCACCGACGGCCGCGCCGCCGACCACGTACTGGCCCAGCCGACGTTCGCGTCCAACGGGGAGAACCGCTGGGCGTCGGTCGGTCACGACACACTGTGCTGGCCCTACGGCGTCAGCCTGCACGGCGGCGCGCTGGCGGTGGCGGACTCGGGCAACAACCGCGTGGTCATCTGGCGCCGGTCGTGAGCACCGCCGAGATGGACGTCTGCGCGCACGACCCGAGCACCGTGGCGCGCCGACGGATCACGGTCGCCGGGGTCGTGCAGGGGGTCGGGTTCCGGCCGTTCGTGTGGCGGATCGCCACCCAGCTCGGGCTCGCCGGGTTCGTCGGCAACGACTCGACGTCCGTGTTCGTCGAGGTCCAGGGCCCGACCGCGGACCTGGAGTCGTTCGCCCACCGGTTGACCGCGGAGCTCCCGCCGCTCGCGCAGGTGACGTCGGTGGCGTGGGCGGAGATCCCGGCCGGGGCGGGCGACGGCTTCGTCATCGTGGCCAGCCGCACGGTGGACGGGGCGGCCACCGCGATCCCGCCCGACGTCGCCGTGTGCGACGACTGCGTGCGCGAGCTGTTCGATCCCGCCGACCGCCGGTTCCGCCACCCGTTCGTCACCTGCACCAACTGCGGGCCGCGTTTCACGATCATCCGCGCGCTGCCCTACGACCGTCCCGCCACCACGATGGCCGGGTTCCCCCTCTGCGATCGCTGCGCAGCCGAGTACCACGACCCCGCCGACCGCCGCTTCCACGCGCAGCCCCTCTGCTGCCCCGACTGCGGCCCGAGCCTGACCTTCCGCGCCCTCCCGCGAGTCGGGGTCTCCGTGCGCGCGGGTCGGGGTCTGGATGCGCGCGAGTCGGGGTCCGGACGCGCGCGGGTCGACGCTTCCGTGTGCGCGGCGCGGGCGGCGCTGGTCGCCGGGCAGGTCGTCGCCGTGAAGGGGATCGGCGGCTACCACCTGGCCTGCGACGCCACCTCGGAGTCCGCCGTCGCCGCCCTGCGGGAACGCAAGGCCCGTGGCGGCAAGCCGTTCGCGGTGATGGTCCGGGACCTGGCCGCCGCGCGGGCCCTGGCCGAGATCGACGACGACGAGGCAACGGTGCTCACCTCCCCGGCCCGCCCGGTCGTCCTGCTGCGCCGCCGCCCGGACGCCGCCGTGGCCGACGGCGTCGCCCCCGGCAGCCCGTGGCTCGGCATCCTGCTGCCGTACACGCCCGTGCACCACCTGCTGCTGGAACGGGGCGGCACCCTCGTGCTGACCAGCGCCAACCGTTCCGACGAGCCCATCTGCTTCACCGACGACGACGAGGCGCAGCGGCTGCCGGCCCTGGCCGACGCGGTGCTCACCCACGACCGCCCGATCCATGTACCGTGCGACGACTCGGTGGTGCGGGTCGTCGACGGGCACGAGTTGCCGGTCCGGCGCTCGCGGGGGTACGCGCCGTTGCCCGTGGCGCTGGACGGGCCGGCGGTGCTGGCCGTCGGCGCCGAGCTGAAGAACACGTTCTGCGTCACCGACGGCACCCGCGCCCACCTGTCGGCGCACATCGGCGACATGGGCACGCTCGAGACGCTGCGGGCGTTCGAGCGCTCGGTGGCGCAGCTGACCGGCCTGCGCGCGGAGCCCACCCGCCTCGCCGCCGACCTCCACCCCGGCCATCTCACGCGCGCCTGGGCCGAGCGGAACGCCGGCGACCGCCCCCTGGACCTCGTGCAGCACCACCACGCGCACGTCGTGTCGCTGCTGGCCGAGCACGGGCGGCTGGGTGAGCCGATCGTCGGGGTGGCGTTCGACGGCACCGGCTACGGCACGGACGGCACGATCTGGGGTGGCGAGATCCTGTGGCTGGGCCCCGACAGCCACCGCTTCACCCGCGCCGGCCACCTCGCCGCCGTCCCGCTCCCCGGCGGCGACGCGGCGGTGCGCCACCCGCGCCGGATGGCGCTGTCACACCTGCGCGCGGCCGGGATCGGCTGGGACGCCGACCTCCCGCCCGTCGCCGCCTGCGACGCCGCCGAGCTGCGGCTGCTGGACTCGCAGCTGACCTCCGGCGTGGGCTGCGTGCCAACCACGAGCATGGGCCGCCTGTTCGACGCGGTGGCGAGCCTGCTGGGCCTCCGCCACACGTCGACGTTCGAAGGCCAGGCGGCCATGGATCTGGAGGCCCTCGCGGAGGTTCAGGAAAGCCACCTTGCTGGCGTCTCGTGGCCGCAAAGTGGCTTTGCTGTCATCGGTGCGGGCGTTCTCGACCCGGCTCCGCTGCTGGGCTACCTCGTCGCCGGGCTGCGTTCCGGAACGCCGGTGGCTCAGTTGGCCGGCGCGTTCCACGTCGCCGTGGCCGACGCCGTCGCGGAGGTGGTGGCGCGGGTCGCGGGGCCGGTGCGGACGGCCGGGCTCACGGGCGGGGTGTTCCAGAACGTCCTGCTGCTGCGCCTGACCCGCGACCGGCTGCGGCGGCGGGGCTTCGAGGTGCTGACCCACCGGGTCGTCCCACCCAACGACGGCGGCATCGCCCTGGGGCAGGCGGCCGTCTCGGTTCTGTGTGCACTCGACGAGGAGGGCTGAATCATGTGTCTGGGTGTTCCGGGCAAGATCGTCGAGATCTGGGACGAGCCGAGCGGCGCGCGGATGGCGCACGTCGACTTCCAGGGCGAGACCCGCAGACTGTGCCTGGCCTACCTGCCCGACCTGCAGATCGGTGAGTACACGATCGCCCATGCCGGGTTCGCGCTGACCCGCATCGACGAGGAGTCCGCGCGGATCACGATCGCGACGATGGCCGACTACGGCGTCTTCGAGGTGCCCTCGTGAGCACCCCGGTGCTGGACCAGGACCTCTCGTCGGATCTCGCGGCCGCCTCCCTCGTCCTCGCCCGACTGTTCTCCGCCGGCGCCACGCTGTGGTGCATCGCCCCGGCGTGGGAGCCGCACGCCCAGCACGTCGCCGTGGAGTTCGTGCACCCGGTGATCGTCGGCAAGAAGGCGCTGCCCGCCGTCGCGCTCACCGGGCCGGACCTGGTGGCGACCGTCCGGATGTCGGCCCGGCCCGGCGACGTCGTGCTCGCCGTGGCCGCCGCCGACCAGCCCGACGTGTGCTCGGTGATGCGCCGCGCCCCGGCGTGGGGCGCCACGACGCTGTGGATCGGCAGCGGCCCGCGCCCGGGCGCCGGCGCGGCCGACCACGTCCTCTGGCTCGGCGATCCCGACCCGCGGCTGCCCGCCACCGGCGGGTTCGTGCTGCTCTACCACCTGCTCTGGGAGCTGACGCACGTCTGCTTCGAGCACCCCGGGCTGCTGGCTCCCGAGACGCCGGTGGCGTGCACCACCGAAGGATCGCTTGCGGATCCGAGCATGGAGCCAGCGGTCTGCATCACCTGCTCCGACGAGGGGCGCCTCGGCGAGGTCGTCGGGCCGGGGCGGGCCCGGACGGCCACCGGCATCGAGGACGTCGCCACCGTGCTGGTGGACCCGGTGGTGCCGGGCGACCTGCTGCTCATCCACGCCGGAATGGCGATCACCAAGGTGGAGGTGCCGTGACCGGATTCCTTTATCCCTTCCTCGAGGCCGAGGAGCGCGACCAGGAGTCGTTGCTGCGCGACCTCGCGGCCTCGGCGCGGGCCAAGGCGGCGGAGAGCGCGGCCCTGCGCGAAGCGACGTTGGCGGCCAACGCGGAACTCGTCGAGACCGCCGCCGCCGAGATGGCGCGCCGGTTCACCGCGGGCGGGCGGCTGTTCACGTTCGGCAACGGCGGCAGCTCCACCGACGCCGCCACGCTGGCCGGGCTGTTCGCGCACCCGCCGCTGGGGGCGCCGCTGCCGGCCTGGTCGCTCGCCGCCGACCAGGCGATCCTCACCGCGCTGGGCAACGACGTCGGGTTCGAGCTGGTGTTCGCCCGCCAGCTCATCGCCCGCGGCGACGCCCGGGACGTCGCTGTCGCCATGTCCACCAGCGGCAGCTCCAAGGACCTCACCGCCGCGTTCCGCGAGGCCCGCAAGCGCGGCATGTACACCGTCGGGTTCGCCGGCTACGACGGCGGCGAGTTCGCGGCGTCGCCGGACGTGGACGTGTGTTTCGTCGTGCGGAGCCAGAGCGTGCACCGCATCCAGGAGGCACAGGCCCTGTTGGGCTACGCCGTCTGGGAAAAGGTTCAGGAAGGCATCGCATGACCACCGAGTACCTGTCATCCGGGCCGAGCTTCGCCGAGAGCGAGGTGATCGAACGCATCGAGGCGTTCCGCAGACGGCGCCCGCGGTTGAAAGACGAGATCGTCACCCTGGCGCACGGGGCCGGCGGCAAGTCCTCCGCCGCTCTCGTCGATGCAGTCTTCGTCGAGGCGTTCCGCAACCCGATGCTGGAGGACCTCGGCGACGGCGCCGTCCTCGCGCTGCCCAGCGGGGAGCGGCTGGCGTTCTCGACCGACTCGTTCGTCGTGCAGCCGCTGCGCTTCCCCGGCGGCTCGATCGGCCACCTCGCCGTGCACGGCACCGCCAACGACCTGGCCATGTCCGGCGCCGTACCGCAGTGGCTGTCGGCGGCGTTCGTGCTCGAGGAGGGATTCCCGGTCGCGGAGCTCACGGGGATCGTCGCCGACATGGCCGCCGCCGCGGCGACCGCGGGGGTGCAGATCGTCACCGGCGACACGAAGGTGGTGCCCAAGGGTGCGGCCGACGGGTTGTTCATCACCACCGCGGGCGTGGGCGTCATCCCGGCCGGCCGCACGTTCCCGGGCGTCCGGCCGGGTGACCGGATCCTGCTCTCGGGCACCATGGGCGACCACGGGATGGCCGTCATGCTCGCCCGCGGTGACCTCGCGATCGAGGCCGACATCGCATCCGACACCGCCGCCGTGAGCGGCATGGTCGAGGCGCTGCTGGCCGCGGCCCCGTCCACGCGCTGGTTGCGCGACCCGACCCGGGGCGGTGTCGGCACCGTCTGCAACGAGCTGGCCCGGGAGACCGGGCTCGGCGTGGTGCTCGACGAGCAGCACCTGCCGGTCAAGCCCATGGTCAACGGGGCCTGCGAGATGCTCGGCATCGACCCGCTCTACGTCGCCAACGAGGGCAAGTTCCTCGCGGTCGTCGCGCCCGACGAGCTCGACGCGGCGCTGGCCGCCCTGACCGCGCACCCGCTCGGAACCGAGGCCGTGGCCATCGGAGAGATCACCGAGCAGCCGGCGTCCACCGTCGTGCTGCGTACCGCCTTCGGCGGCACCCGGATCGTCGACATGCTCGTCGGCGACCCGCTGCCGCGGATCTGCTGAAGGGACTGATCAAGCCATGTGTCTGGGAATCCCGGGGCGGATCGTCGAGGTCACCGACGCCGCCAACTGTCTCGCCAAGGTCGACGTCAGCGGCGTGCAGCGCACCATCAGCGTGCGGCTGCTGGAGAAGGACATGCCCGACCCCGACGAGTGGGTGCTCGTGCACGTCGGCTTCGCGATGGCGAAGATCGACGAGAAGGAGGCGCTTCTGACGTTGGCGGCCGTGCAGCAGCTCGGCGAGGCCTACACCGATGAGCTGGAAGCATTCAAGGGGAGCCCCGCATGAAGTTCGTCGACGAGTTCCGCGACCCGGCCGCCGCGCGCAAGCTCCTGGGCACGATCGGGGTGCTCGCTGACCCGGACCGGCACTACAAGTTCATGGAGGTGTGCGGCGGGCACACCCACACCATCTACCGCCACGGCATCGAGCACCTGCTGCCGTCCAACGTGGAGCTCGTGCACGGGCCGGGCTGCCCGGTGTGCGTGATCCCGATGGGTCGCGTCGACGACGCCATGTGGCTCGCCGAGCAGCCCGGCGTGATCTTCACCTGTTTCGGCGACATGATGCGCGTGCCCGGGTCGCGGGGGAGCCTGCTCGACGCCAAGGCCCGCGGTGCCGACGTCCGCTTCGTCTACTCGCCGCTCGACGCGCTGAAGCTGGCCGTGGACAACCCCACGAAGCAGGTGGTGTTCTTCGCGCTCGGTTTCGAGACCACCGCGCCGTCCACGGCGGTGACGCTGGTGCGGGCCCGCGAGCTGGGGCTGACGAACTTCTCGGTGTTCTGCAACCACGTGACGATCGTGCCGCCGCTCAAGGCCATCCTGGACTCGCCCGACCTGCGCCTGGACGGGTTCCTCGGCCCGGGCCACGTCTCGACGGTGGTGGGCAACAAGCCCTACCGGTTCGTGCCGCAGCAGTACGGGCTGCCGATCGTCGTGGCCGGGTTCGAGCCGCTGGACATCCTCGCGTCGGTGACGATGCTGCTCAAGCAACTCCGCGAGGGCCGCTGCGAGGTGGAGAACCAGTACTCCCGCATCGTGCACGAGGACGGCAACCCCGCCGCGCTCGCGCTGATGGGGCAGGTGTTCGCGCTGCGCCCGCACTTCGAGTGGCGCGGCCTGGGGTTCATCTCGCAGAGCGCGCTCGCGCTCAACGCCGACTTCGCCGACTTCGACGCCGAGGTGCGCTACGCGATGCCCGGCGTCCGGGTGGCCGACCCCAAGGCCTGCCAGTGCGGTGAGGTGCTCAAGGGTGTGCTGAAGCCGTGGGAGTGCAAGGTGTTCGGCACCGCCTGCACCCCGGAGACCCCGATCGGGACCTGCATGGTCTCGCCCGAGGGCGCCTGCGCGGCCTACTACAACTTCGGCCGGATGCACCGGGAGGCGGCGCAGCTCGTCAGTATCTCCGCCCGACCGGGTTCCGGAAACAGCTGACCGATGGACGGGGTCCAGCTCTTCGCCCGGTACGCCCACGCCCCCAACGCGCTCGGGTTCTGCGGGCCCTCCTCCGGCGTCGCCGGGTCGGAGGAGCAGGTCCGTGCCGCGGCCCGGCGGTTCTCGGGCGCGTGGCCGTACCTGCAGGTGCTGGCCCGGCTCACCGGCACGGACGATCCGCTGGAGCACCGGCTCGTCGAGGCCTACTGGCTGGGCCGTGACCTGGGCGTCGACCACGCCCGGTTCGCCGACGAGCTGCTGGCGGTGATCGGGCCGCAGGCCGGCCACTACTGGACGCACCTGACGCCGGAGCTGCTCGCGTCGGGGTCGCCGGACCACGGTTTCCACGTGTTCGGCGTCTACCCCTGGTCGCGGCTGCTCGGCGCCGGCCCCGAGCCCCTGCACGTGCTGGACAGCTGCCGGATCCGGTGGGGTGTGGTCGTGGGCCGTGACGGGACGGGGGCCGAGGTGTCGACGAGCCACCTGACCTGGGACGGCGCGGTCCTGGACCTGGCGGGTCCGACGGTGGAACGCATCCCGGAGGCGAACGTGCAGGTGGACGTGGAGGTGGGCGACCAGGTGGCCCTGCACTGGGAGTGGCTGTGCGACCACCTCACCCCGACGCAGTGCGAGGCGCTCGAGGCGAGCACGCGACGCGAGCTGACGGCGACCACGGCCCGGCTCGTCGGATCGGCCGTGAGATGACGGAGAGAGCTCTGGACGGGCAGCCGAACCGCGCTGAGCGTCATCTCGCGCCCGAGCGGGAGACGCAGTCGTGAGGCTGCGGATCGCGCAGGACGAGGGCAGATCGGGTTCCACTGGGTCACGGCCGACGGGCGCCCGGTCTCCCTCCGCGTTCCTGGTCGGCGTCCGCGCCCGACAGCCCCTGGACCTGCTCGGCCCCGTCGATCCGGGGTTGCTGACGGTGCCGTAGTCGTGCGCGGAAATCGGTGCTCCGGCACCGATTTCCGCGCACGGGCGGCGGAGCCGCCGCGGTCGAGGCACCATCGACGGTGTGGGGCTCGCGCGTGCCGCACTTCTGGAGGACGACATGCCCGACGATCCCAACCCGTTCGGCTCGCTGGAGTCGCTGTTCGGCAAGCTGCTGGGCGGCCTGGACGGCATGGACGGCATGGAGGGATTCGGCGATCCCGGCCGGGGCCCCACGCGGGGCACGGGCCGGCTCGACCGCTTCGGCCGCGACCTCACCGCCGCCGCCCGCGCCGGGGAGCTCGACCCGGTGATCGGCCGCGCCGACGAGGTCGACCAGGTGCTGGAGGTGCTCGCCCGGCGCACCAAGAACAACCCCGTGCTCGTGGGCGACCCGGGCGTCGGCAAGACCGCCATCGTCGAGGGCATCGCCCAGCGCATCGCTGGAGTCGACGGGGACGGCGACGTGCCCGCGGTGCTCCGCGACGTGCGGATCGTGGCGCTGGACCTGGCCGGGATGGTGGCCGGCACCAAGTACCGCGGCGAGTTCGAGGAGCGGCTCACCACCGTCATCGACGAGGTGGTGGCCGCCGGGCGACAGGTCGTGGTGTTCGTCGACGAGCTGCACACCGTGATCGGGGCGGGCTCGGCCGAGGGCAGCGCGATGGACGCCGCCACCATCCTCAAGCCGATGCTGGCCCGCGGCGAGCTGCGGCTGATCGGCGCCACCACGGTGGGCGACTACCGCAGGCACATCGAGAAGGACCCCGCGCTGGAGCGCCGGTTCGAGCCGGTCACGGTGCCGGAGCCGAGCGTCGAGGAGACGGTCGCGATCCTGCGCGGGCTGCGCCGCAGGTACGAGGACCACCACGGCGTGCGGATCTCCGACGCCGCGCTGGAGGCCGCCGCGCGGCTCTCGGACCGCTACGTCCGCGACCGGTTCCTGCCCGACAAGGCCATCGACCTGATCGACCGGGCCGCGGCCCGCGCCGGGATGGGCGCGCCCGCGGCGGACGCCGAGGGGTTGCTGCGGGCCCGCGAGGTGGCCGTCGACGCGGAGGACTTCGAGCGCGCGATGGAGCTGACCCGGGAGATCGACCGGTTGGCCGCGGTCGGCCTGTCGAAGGGCGCGGGTGAGATCACCGCCGACAACGTCGCGCAGGTGGTCGCCCGGCGCACCGGCATCCCCGTCGCGTCGCTCGGCGTCGCCGACCGCGACCGGCTGCTCAACCTGGAGGAGCAGCTGCACCGGCGCATCGTCGGTCAGGAGGCGGCGGTCGAGGCCGTCGCCGACGCCGTGCGCGCGGGCCGCGCCGGGCTCGGGCATCCCGGGCGCCCGGTCGGGTCGTTCCTGTTCCTGGGGCCGACGGGCGTCGGCAAGACCGAGCTCGCCCGCGCGCTGGCCGAGGCCCTGTTCGGCTCCCCCGACCGGCTCGTGCGCCTCGACATGAGCGAGTACGCCGACCGCTCGGCCGTCACCCGGCTCATCGGGGCCCCGCCCGGGCACGTCGGCTACGACGAGGCGGGCCAGCTCACCGAGGCCGTGCGCCGCGACCCCTACACCGTGCTGCTGCTCGACGAGATCGAGAAGGCCCACGCCGAGGTGATCGCCACGCTGCTGCAGGTGCTCGACGCCGGGCGGCTCACCGACGCCCGCGGCCGGGTCGTCGACTTCCGGCACGCCATCGTGATCATGACGAGCAACCTGGGCTCCGAGGAGATCCTCGCGGGCGCGGACCCGGAGGTCGTGCAGTTCGCGGTGCGGCGGCACTTCCGGCCCGAGTTCCTCAACCGCGTCGACGACGTCGTGCCGTTCACCGCGCTCGGCCCTCCCGAGCTGCGGCGCATCACCGCCCTGCTGCTCGACGAGACGCGCGGCCGGCTCCGCGCGCAGGGCGTCGACCTGCTCGTGGACGACGACGCGGCCGACGTGCTGGCGCGTCTGGGCCACCGCCCGGAGCTGGGGGCGCGGCCGTTGCGGCGCACCATCGCCCGCGAGGTGGAACGGCGGCTGTCGAAGATGCTGCTCGGCGGTGAGGTGCGGACCGGGCAGTCCGTCCGGGTGGTGGTCGACGGCGACGGAGTGGGGCTGCGCGTCGGGGGCTGAGCGCCGGACGGCAGGGTGGCGGCCGTGGGACACCTGCCCGAACTCGTGACCGCCGAGCTCCCCGCCGCCGTCGCACTCCGCCACCGGCTGCACGCCGACCCCCGCCTCTCCGGCGACGAGGACGACACCGCCGACGCGGTCTGCGCCGCCATCGGGCTGCCGGGCACCCGCGTGGCGGACACGGGGCGGGTGCTGCGGATCGGTCCCGCCACGGGGCCCGCCGTCGTGCTCCGCGCCGAGCTCGACGGCCTGCCGCTGCGCGAGCAGAGCGGGATGCCCTGGGCGTCCACCACCGACGTCATGCACGCGTGCGGGCACGACGTGCACTGCGCGGCCGTGGTCGCGGTGGCCCGGGCGGCGATGCAGGTGGAGCTGCCGCACGCCGTGGTCGTGCTGCTGCAGCCGCGCGAGGAGAAGGCTCCCGTCGGCGCCCCGGACGTGCTGGCCGACCCCGGCTTCACCGCCCACGACGTCCGTGCCGTGATCGGCGCGCACGTCCAGCCGGTGCTGCCGCGCGGCGCGGTGGGCACCAGCGTCGGCGCGGTGAACGCCTCGGCCGACGAGCTGGAGATCGTCGTCACCGGGCCGGGCGGGCACGGCGCCTACCCGCACCGCACGGCCGACCCGGTGCTGGCCATGGCCCAGATCGTGGTGGCGCTGCACCACCTCGTGGGGCGTCGCGTCGACCCGCTGGAGGCCGCGGTGCTGACGGTGGGGGAGGTGCACGCGGGCACGGCGCCGAACATCATCCCGATGCGCGCCACCGCCCGCGGCACCCTGCGCGCCATGACGGCGGCCGACCGCGACACGCTGCGCCGGGCCGCGCGCGACGTCGTGGCCCACACCGCCGCGGCGTACGGCTGCTCCGGCGAGCTGACGGTGGTCGACGGCGAACCCGCGCTCGTCAACGACCCGGAGCTGACCCGGGCGGCCGCCGCCCACCTGCCGGGCCTGGCGCTGACGCCGGCGGCGTTCCGGTCCTGCGGCGCCGACGACTTCGCGCACTACTCCACGGCGGCGCCGTCGGTGATGCTGTTCGTCGGCACCGGCGACGGCACGCCCGGCGCCCCCGGCCTGCACCACCCGATGTTCGTGCCCCCCGACGAGGTGGTCGGGGACTCGGCCCGCGCGTACCTCGCCGGGATGCTGGGCGCGTTCGACGTGCTGTGAGGGTCAGCCCTCGTCGCCACCGGGGCGCGGGGCGTAGGGCTGCGTGACGTACTGCTTGTCGGCCCACGCCGCGCGGGCACCCGAGTCGCCGATCCGGTAGACCTGCACCGCCGAGACCACCGCCAGCACGACGGTCAGCGCGGCGAGCACACCGGCGACGATCCGCACCGGCCCGGTGAGCGCGACCGGGGCCGTCATGGTGCCGGGGCCCTCCCGACGTGCGAGCACCGAGGCCCGCTGGTGGATCGCCATGAACGCCACGAGGACCACGAGCATCCCCGCGACGTACACGAGCAGGTCGTCGCCGAGGCGGGTGTGCGCCTGCAGGAGAGCGGTGCGGGGGAGCTGGTGCTCCAGCCCCTCACCGCTGGAGGTCGCGACGGGGATGCTGACGGTCGCCACCGCGGCGACGACGACGACGAGCCAGCCGTAGCGGCGCCGCGCCGCGGGCCACAGCGCCACCACCACGGCGCCGAGCACGGCGAGGGGAACCAGCACCACGACGGCGTGCACGACGAGCACGTGCACGGGGAGGTTGCTGACGAAGGTCGGCATGACGATCAGCGTTGCTGACCTTCCTGGGAGGTTTCTTGGAGCCGCGGCAGCTCGACGCGCAGTACGGCGCCCGTCCCGTCGCTCGCGTTGGACGCGGCGACGGAGCCGCCGTGCCGGTCCGCGATCTCGCTGACCAGCGCCAACCCCAGCCCGTAACGACGGGCCCCCACCCCGCCGGACTGGCCGGTGGAGGCGAAGCGGTCGAACAGCCGGGGCAGCATCGCGACGTCGATACCGGGACCGTCGTCGGTGACCTGCACCACAACGGATTCACCCGATGTGGTGACCTCGACGACCACCTCGGACGACGCGTGCCGGATGGCGTTGTCCGCCAACGCCGTCACGGCGCGACGCAGGCCGGCGGGGGAGCCCCGCACGAACGCGGGGCCGGACGGGCACCGGGTGGAGATCGTCATGCCCGCGGCCCCGGCCGCCGGCGCCACGGCGGCGACGACCTCGTCGGCCACGCCGGCGACGTCCACCGGCTCGCCGGGCCCGGCCGAGAGGGGGGCCGCCGCGAGCAGCAGGTCGTCGAGGATGCCGGCGAGGCGCTCGGCGTCGAGCACCACGCCGTCGACGTCGGCGGCCACCGCGGCGGCGTCGAGCGTGCCGGAGCCCGCCCGGACGCGGCGGCGCAGCATCTGCGCGCGGGTGCTGAGCAGGGTCAGCGGGGTGCGCAGCTCGTGGCTCGCGTCGGCGACGAAGCGGCGTTGCAGCGTCAGCGCCGCCACCATCGGACGCACGGCGCTGCGCGCCAGGAGGCTCCCCGCCACCGCCGCCAGCACCAGCCCGGCCACCCCGACCACCCCGAGCGCCTGCAGCAGCTCGGCCAGCTGGCGGTGCTCGGGCGTCAGGTCCAGTGCGGCCTGCACCACCACGGTGCCGTCGTCCGGCGTGGTGCGCAGCTGGGTGCGGACGAGCACCTCGTGGCTGCCGACCGTGGCCCGGACGACCTCCGCGGTGCCGCTCGCCCGGACGCGGTCCAGCGCGTCGACGAGCGGGAGGCCCGCCGGCCGGCCGTTGGTGGCCACGGTGCCGTCGGCGCTCCTGATCGCCAGCCACATCCCGGCCGGCGGGTCCTGGACGTCGTCGGTCCGGGCGGTGGTGACGGCCAGCGCGTTGGCGTCGCTCGCGTCGCGGAAGTGCAGGAACACCACCAGTGCGACGGCCGCGATGAGGGCGACGACCACGGCGGTGACGATCGTGGCCTGGGCGCCGAGGCGGATCGTGGCCCGGCGGACGAGGGCGGCGTCGGCGCTGCGGGGGTCCCTGCTCACAGCGATCCCAGCTGGTACCCGCGGCCGCGCACCGTGGCGACGATGCCCTTGCCGAGCTTGCGCCGCAGGTAGTGGACGTAGGTGTCCACCACGATCTCGCTGCCCGCCTCGGGGAAGACGATCGCGAGCAGGTCCTGGCGGCCGTGCACCTGGGTGGGCCGCCCGGCGAGGGTGGCGAGCAGGTCGCACTCGCGGTCCGACAGCCGCACGTCGTCGCGGTCGTCGGCGGTGATCACGAGCCGGGCGTCGAGGTCGAGCCGGCCGGCGCCCAGGGGCAGCGAGCGGGCGGTGTCGAGGTGCCGGCGCCGCAACGCCCGCAGCCGGGCCAGCAGCTCGTCGACGTCGAAGGGCTTGCCGAGGTAGTCCTCGGCCCCCGCGTCGAGGCCCTCCACGCGGTCGGACGGGTTGGCCAGCGCCGAGAGCATCAGCACCGGCGTGGTGACGCCGCGCCCGCGCAGCCGGCCCAGCAGGTCGACACCGTCGATCGCGGGCAGGCGCCGGTCGAGCAGCAGCACCTCGTAGGCGCGGGTGAGGCCCAGATGCAGGCCGCGGTGGCCGTCGGGGGCGGTCTCGACGTGGTAGCCGTCGTCGGTGAGCAGCGTCACGAGCATCGCCTGCAGTTCGGGGTCGTCCTCGACGACGAGCACGCGGGGAGAGCCGACGTCGGTGGTGGTCACGGGGCCATAGTGCCCGAGCCCGTGGCCGCTCTGAGGAATTCCCAAGGTCCGGAGCCGACACTCGGCCAGGACCAGCCCCGACGAGAGGACCCCGATGAACCGGCCCGATCACCACCCGCTCCGCAGGCGAGCCGAGGGACGGCGCCGCGTCGGCGCCGCCACCGGGTGGGCCGCCGCGGCCGGTGGGGGCCTCGCGGCCGTCTTCGGGGTGCTCCTCGCCCAGACCGCCCCCCCGGCCTCCGCGGCCGCCCCTGCCGTACCCGCGCCGGCCGCCGACTCCACCCCGGTGCAGCCGGAGGTCCCGGCACCGGCCCTCGCGCCGTTGCCCGCGCCGACCCCGGTGCACCACCACACCTCCACCGCGCCGCTGCAACCCCCGGCCAGCCCGCCTGCCGTCTCGTCGGGCGGGCGGTCGCACGCCGTCACGGGAGCCTCGTGACCGACGTACGGGACCGTCCGGTGCGCGACGGCCCAGGTTGCTCCCGCGTGGAGCTGCACGTGTGGGGCACGACCGCCGCCCTGACGGTCACCGACCCGGCGGCGCTGCCCGCGGCCGAGCGGGTGCTGCTGCGGGAGCTCGCCGCCGTCGACGCCGCGTGCAGCCGGTTCCGGGCGGACTCCGAGATCTCCCGGCTGCACTCGGCGGCGGGGGCCCCGGTCCGGGTGGGCCCGGTGCTGGCGGCGGCGCTGGGGGTGTCGTTGCGGGCCGCGCAGCTCACGAACGGAGTGGTCGACCCGACCGTCGGGAACGCGGTGGAGGCCCTCGGCTACGCCGTGGACTTCGCCGCGATGGCGCCCGACGGGCCGGCCCCCGTCGCCGCGCCGCAGCCGGCCCCGGGCTGGTGGCGGGTCGGCTGGGACCCGTCGACGAGCGAGGTCCTGCTACCCCGCGGGGTCCGGCTCGACCTCGGCGCCACCGCGAAGGCGCTGGCCGCGGACCGCATCGCGCAGCAGGCGGCCCGGGACGGGGGCTGCGGGGTGCTGGTCGACCTCGGCGGCGACGTCCGGGTGGCCGGCCCCGCCCCCGATGGCGGCTGGCGGCTGGGCGTCGCTGATGACCACACCGCCGAGGAGACCGACCTCGTCGTGACGCTCGACGCGGGCGGGCTCGCCACGTCGGGCACCGCCCGCCGCCGCTGGCGCCGTGGCGGTCGCGAGCTGCACCACATCGTCGACCCCCGCACCGGCGACGTGCCCGACAGCCCGTGGCGCACGGCCACCGTGGCCGCCGCGTCGTGCGTGGACGCCAACACCGCCAGCACGGCCGCGATCGTGATGGGCGCGCACGCGCCGGTGTGGCTGGAACAGTGCGGGCTGCCCGCCCGGCTGGTGGATCTGCACGACCGCGTCGTCACGACGGCGGGATGGGGGGCCTGAGGTGGGGCAGACGCTCTGGTTCGCGAGCCGCGCCACCGGCCTGGTGTCGCTGCTGCTGCTGACCGCCACCGTGGTGCTGGGCGCGTCGCACTCCGGGCGGGTGGCCACCACGCGGTGGCCGCGCTTCACCCTGCACGCCGTGCACCGCAACCTCTCGCTCCTGGCGGTGGCGTTCCTCGCCGTGCACGTGGCCACGGCGATCGTCGACCCCTACGCCGGCATCGCCTGGCTCGACGTCGTGGTGCCGTTCGCCTCGACCTACCACCCGTTCTGGCTGGGGCTCGGTGCCGTCGCGCTCGACCTGCTCGTCGCGGTGATCGTCACCAGCCTGGTGCGCACCCGCCTGCCGCTGCGGGTCTGGCGCGCCGTGCACCTGGCGAGCTACGCGCTCTGGCCCGTCGCGCTGGTCCACGGCTGGGGCATCGGCGGCAGTGACAGCTCCCTGAGCTGGGTGCTCGCGCTCGAGGGGCTCTGCCTGGCCGCCGTGGTCGTCGCGGTCGGCCTGCGGCTGCGGGCCACCCATCCCGACAGCGAGGCCCGCCGGTGACCGCCCTCGACGCCGCCCGGCTCCCGCCCACCGACCACCCCCGGCTGCTCGCCGGGTGGGCCGAGACGGGGGCGATCACTCGGTACTCCGGCCACCGGCGCCGCTACGGCCCGCTCCCGGGCCTCGACGGCCCGCGCCTCATCGAGCTCGTCTCCCGCTCGGGGCTGCGCGGCCGCGGCGGCGCCGGGTTCCCGACCGCGCGCAAGCTCCGGGCCGTCGCCGACGGGCGGGGGCGCCGCATCGTCGTCGCGAACGGCTGCGAGGGCGACCCGGCGAGCGCCAAGGACGGTGTGCTGCTGGAGCTGGCCCCGCACCTCGTGCTCGACGGCATCCAGCTCGCGGCGCGCGCGGTCGGCGCGAACGAGGCGATCCTCGCCGTGCACACCGGCAGCCGGCTGCTGCGGACCCTCGCCGCGGCGTTGCGCGACCGGGGCACCGGCGAGGTCCCCGTGGAGCTGGCGGAGGTGCCGCGGCGCTACGTCGCCAGCGAGGAGTCGGCGCTGGTCAACCACCTGACCTCCGGTGACGCCCGGCCGACGGTGACACCACCGCGTCCGGCACGGCGTGGGGTCCGCGGGCGGCCGACGCTCGTGGACAACGTCGAGACCCTCGCGCACATCGCGCTGATCGCCCGCCACGGCGACGGCTGGTTCCGCGAGGCCGGCACCCGCGACTCGCCCGGCACGACCCTCGTCACGGTCGGCGGCGCGGTGGCCCTGCCCGGGGTCTACGAGATCGACCTCGGGATGCCGGTGGCGGCCGTGCTCGCGCTCGCGGGCGGCCCGGTCGAACCGCTCCAGGCCGTGCAGATCGGGGGCCTGGGCGGGAGCTGGCTTCCGCTGCCCTACGCCGACGGGATGCCGTTCACCCACGAGGACGCCCGCGCCGTCGAGGCGGGGCTCGGCGTGGCGGCCCTCGTCGCCCTGCCGGTGCGGGCGTGCGGGATCGCCGAGACGGCACGCGTCCTGCGCTACCTCGCCGACGAGTCGGCGGGCCAGTGCGGGCCGTGCATGTTCGGGCTGCCCGCGGTGGCCGACGACATGGCCGTGCTCGCCGACGGGGCCGACCGGTCGGGGGTGGTCGTGCGCCGGCTGCAGGAGCGCCTCGGCGTGATCCCCGGTCGCGGCGCGTGCGCCCATCCCGACGGGGCCGTGCGGCTGGCAGCGGGCGCCCTGCGTGTCTTCGCCGCCGACGTCGCCCGGCACGCCCGCGGCGACTCCTGCACCTGGACGGGGGCGCCACCGTGGCTGCCGACCGCCTGAAGGTCGGCCCGATCATGTGCCACGCGCACGGGCTCTGCGCCGAGCTGCTGCCGGAGATGGTGCGCCTCGACGAGTGGGGCTACCCGATCCTCGCCGACGGGCCGGTGCCACCCGTGCTGCGGTCCGACGCGCGGGCGGCCGTGGCGGCGTGTCCGACCCTCGCCCTGAGGCTGCGTTCGGACTGAGGCCGCACTCTCTGACTCAGAGCTATTGTCATCGCCATGGGAACCGCCGACGAGCTGATGCTGCTCGTCACCGGGGTGCGCCGGGTGGTGCGCAGGCGGCTGCGCACCGATCTGCCGGGGCCGCCGCTGCGGGGCGCCCAGGTGGAGCTGCTGCAGATCGTCGAAGCGCAGCCGAAGATCGGCGTCGCCGCGGCCGCCCGCGAGCTGCACCTCGCGGGCAACACGGTGTCCACGCTGGTCAACCAACTGGTCGACGCCGGGATGCTGCGGCGCGAGAGCGATCCCGACGACCGGCGCGCCGCCTGCCTGCTGCTCACCGACGCGGCCGGGGCGCGGCTGGCGCGGTGGCGTGGGGCCCGCGGCCGGCTCGTCGCCGACGCGCTGGAGCGGCTGCCCGCGCACGACGTCGAGGCGCTCGGGGCGGCGCTGCCCGCCCTGCGGAACCTGATCGACGAGCTGGAGGGGGAGCAGTGACGCCTGCCGTGCGCTGTAGCGGGGTCCGTCAGGTCTTCGGCGAGACCGTGGCCGTCAACGGCATCGACCTGGAGGTCGTGCCGGGCGAGGTGTTCGGGCTGCTCGGCCCGAACGGGGCCGGCAAGACCACCACCATCCGCATGATCACCACGTTGCTGCCGGCGCCGCCCGGGGCCATCGAGGTGCTCGGGCTCGACGTCGCGACGCGCCGCACGGCCGTCCGCCGGATGCTCGGCTACGTGCCCCAGCAGCTCTCCGCCGACGGCACGCTCACCGGCCGGGAGAACGTCGCGCTGTTCGCCCGCCTCTTCGACGTGCCGCAGAAGCTCCGGTCGGCCCAGGTGGCCGCCGTACTCGACGTCGTCGATCTCGCCGACGTGGCCGACCGCTCGGTCAAGACCTACTCCGGCGGCATGGTCCGGCGCCTCGAGCTGGCGCAGGCCCTGGTCAGCGCCCCGCGGGTGCTGATCCTCGACGAGCCGACGGTGGGGCTCGACCCCGTGGCCCGCGACGGCGTCTGGGACCGCATCGACGAGATCCGCGCCGCCACCGGCATGACGGTGCTCGTCACCACGCACGCGATGCAGGAGGCCGACGAGCACTGCGACCGCGTGGCGCTGATGCACCGCGGCCGGATCGAGGCGCTGGGCACCCCCGGGGAGCTCAGGAGCGCGATCGGCCCCGACGCCACCCTCGACGACGTCTTCCGCCACCACACGGGGAACACCCTGACCCAGGAGAAGGGAGGCATGCGCGATGTCCGTGCTGCCCGCCGCACCGCCGGTCGCCTCGGCTGAGCAGGAGCCCGGCCCGATCCGGCTCACCCGCACGGCGCTGTCCCGCGTCGCCACGATGTGCCTCGTGGAGCTGCAGAAGCTGCGCCACGACCGCTCCGAGCTGGTCACCCGAGCGGTGCAGCCCGCGCTGTGGCTGCTGGTGTTCGGCAACGTCTTCACGCGGCTGCACGCGATCCCGACCGGCGACGTGCCCTATCTCGACTACCTCGCACCGGGCATCCTGGCGCAGTCGGCGCTGTTCATCGCGATCTTCTACGGTATCCAGATCATCTGGGAGCGCGACGCCGGGGTGCTCGCCAAGCTTCTCGTCACCCCGACACCACGGGCCGCGCTGGTCGCGGCCAAGGCGTTCGCAGCCGGGATCCGGGCCATCGCGCAGGCGGTGGTGGTGCTGGTACTGGCCCTCCTGCTGGGCGTGAGCCTGTCGGCCAACCCGCTGCACTGGCTCGGCGTGATCGTGGCGTTGATGCTCGGGTCGGCGTTCTTCTGCTGCCTGTCGATCACGATCGCCGGCATCGTCCTCTCCCGCGACCGCCTGATGGGCATCGGACAAGCCATCACGATGCCGCTGTTCTTCGCCAGCAACGCGCTTTACCCCGTGGAGCTGATGCCCGGCTGGCTGCAGGTGATCAACCACGTCAACCCGCTGAGCTACGAGGTGGAGGCCCTGCGCGGCCTCATGATCGGCACCCCGGCCCGGCTGCTGCTGGACTTCGGCGTCCTCCTCGCCGCGGCGGCGGTGATGATCACAGTGGCGTCGGCGCTCCTGCCCAGACTGGTGCGCGGCTGAGCCGGATCTTGACGTTTCCCTGACGCGGAACGGCGTCGGGGCAGCCCCTCCGCCGGTGACACTGGGATCCGTGTTCGAGGCGATGAAGCGTCTGGTCGTGGGCCGGCCGTTGCGCAGCGCCAATCTCGGCGACACCCTGCTCTCCAAGCGCATCGCGCTGCCGGTGTTCTGCTCCGATCCGATCTCCTCGGTGGCCTACGCGACCGAGCAGATCGTGCTGGTGCTCGCCGCGGGTGGCCTGGTGGCGCTGCGGACCGCGCCGTGGGTGGCACTCGTCGTGGTGCTGCTGCTGGTCACGGTCGTCGCGTCCTACCGGCAGACGTGCTTCGCCTACCCCAGCGGCGGGGGTGCCTACGTCGTCAGCCGGGAGAACCTGGGGGAGTCGGCGTCGCTGGCCGCCGCGGCCGCGTTGCTCGTGGACTACGTGATGACGGTGGCCGTGTCGGTGACGTCCGGCGTGGTGGCGGTGACGTCGGCGATCCCGGCGCTGTCGCCGCACGCGGTGGCGCTGAGCGTCGGGCTGGTCGTCGTGCTGACGCTGGCCAACCTGCGCGGTACCCGCGAGTCGGGCCGGGTGTTCGCCGTGCCGACCTACGCGTTCGTCGGGCTGACCCTGCTGATGTTCATCTGGGCCGGGGTCAAGGCGCTGACCGGCGGCCTGCCGCCGGCCTCCACGGCGGCGATGCCGTTGCCGTCGTCGAGCGGGGTGGCGGGGCTCGCGCTCGCCGTCCTCGTGGTGCGCGCGTTCGCCTCCGGCTGTACGGCGCTGACGGGCGTCGAGGCCATCAGCAACGGGGTGCCGTCGTTCCGGAAGCCGAAGGCGCGCAACGCGGCGACGACCCTCACGCTGATGGGGCTCATCGCGGTTGTGCTCTTCGGGGGCATCACGGTGCTCGCCGTCGCGCTGAACGCCCGCGCGCTGCCCGACGGCGACCCGTCGGTGATCTCCCAGATCGCGGCGTCGGTGTTCGGGGGCGGTTCGCCGATCTTCTACCTGTTCCAGGCGGCGACGGCGGCGATCCTGGTGCTGGCGGCCAACACCGCCTTCAACGGGTTCCCGGTACTCGGGTCGATCCTGGCCCGCGACCGCTACCTGCCCCGGCAGCTGCACAACCGCGGGGACCGGCTGGTGTTCTCCAACGGCGTCGTCCTGCTGGCCGCGGCCGCGGCCGCCCTGATCGTCGGCTTCGACGCGAACATCGACCGGCTCATCCAGCTCTACATCGTCGGGGTGTTCACGAGCTTCACGCTGTCGCAGCTGGGGATGGTGCGGCACTGGCAGCGGGCGCTGCGCGAGGTCGACGCCGCGCGGCGCCGGATCCGGCGCTCGCAGGCCATCAACGCGGTCGGGGCGGTGTTCACCGCGGTCGTCCTCGTGGTCGTGTTCGCCACGAAGGTCACCCACGGCGCGTGGATCGCGGTGCTCGCCATGATCGTGCTGTTCGTGGCCATGCGCGGGGTCAACCGTTACTACGCACGGGTCAGCGCCGAGGTCACGCCCGACGACGAGCCGGCCGTGCTGCCCAGCCGCATCCACGCCATCGTGCTGGTCTCCCGGCTGCACAAGCCCGCGCTGCGGGCGCTGGCGCTGGCCCGTGCCACCCGTCCCGACCGGCTCTCGGCCGTCACCCTCAACGTCGACGACACCGACACCCGCCACCTGCGCCAGGACTGGGACCGCCGTGCCATCCCGGTGCCGCTGACGGTGCTGGAGGCGCCCTACCGCGACCTGGTGCGGCCACTCGCCACCTACGTCAGGCAGCTCCGGCTGGCCGACCCGCAGACCGTTCTGATGGTCTTCATCCCCGAGTACGTCGTGACCCGGTGGTGGCAGCAGCTGCTGCACAACCAGAGCGCGCTGCGGTTCAAGGCGCGGCTGCTGTTCACCCCCGGCGTGGTGGTGGTCGATGTGCCCTACCAGCTGGGGGTGGGTGACCAGGGCTGGCTGGGCAAGCGGGCCGCCCCGACATCCGGCACCGGCTCCTACGAGAGGAGCTCCAGCAGCTGACGGTAGTCGGTGATCCGGTGGTCGGGCGCGCAGTCGAGGTGCTCCTTGGTGCCCTGCGGGGAGTCGTACATCACCGTGCGCATCCCGGCCTCCTGCGCCCCGAAGATGTCGCGGTGCATGTCGTTGCCGACGTAGACCGCGTCGGCGGCGGCCACCCCCAGCGCGTCCAGGGCGAGGTCGAACAGCCGGCGCTCGGGCTTGCGGTGGCCGTGGTCGCCGGAGACGACGACCGGGTCGAAGTAGTCGAGCAGGCCCACCTGGTGCAGCTCGGCGCGGGCCCACGCACTCTGGGCGTCGGTCACCACGGCCAGCGGGTAGCGGGTGCGCAGCTCGTCGAGGACGTCGCGGACGTAGGGGTAGAGCCGCAGCCGCCGCCGGGAGACGCCCCGGTAGAGCTCGGCCAGGAACAGCGGCAGCTGCGCGCGCTTGCCCTCGGGCAGGCTCCGCGTGAAGTCGGTGGCGTTCTCCTCGACGATCACGCGCCAGATCTCGACGGCGTCGAACTCGGGATGCTCCTCGGGGGAGCGGCGCCGCTGCTCCTTCAGCGTCCGGGTGTAGAGCTCACGCACGTCACCCCGGCGCAGGTCGATGCCCTGGTAGGTCAGGACGTGGCCGATCGCCCGGAAGATCTCGTCCATGCCCTCGTCGGTCTCGATCTCCACGAGCGTGCCGTTGACGTCGAAGACGATCGCCTGCACGTTCAGCACGCCCGCAGCAGCTCCTTCGCCTGGTCCACCAGTCTCCCGCAGTACCGGTCGGAGATGTAGTCGTTGCGCGCGATCCGCAGCAGGTTGACGGCCATGTAGTACGGCGCGCGCGACGTGATCGACCGGAACGCGGCGTCGCGGTCGGGGAAGTGGCAGCTGTACTCCCACAGGAAGTGGCCGATGAACTGCTCCGCGCGGTCCCGGTCGCCCACGGCCAGGAACGCGTGCTGCAGCTCGCCCGCGATGCGCCCGACGTCGAACATGCGGTCGCCGCGCTTCATCCGCTCCAGGTCGATCGCGGCGACGTCCATGCCGCGGCCGAACAGGAAGTTCGCCGGCGTGGCGTCGCCGTGCAGCCACACCTGCTGGTCCTGCCACATCCGTGGCCGCACCTGCCAGTGGTCGCGCAGCCACGACAGCTCGTCGACGTCCCAGTCGCCGATGCGGCCGCGGGTGCGCAGCCGCCCCATGACGGAGTCGAGGTAGCGGCAGTCGGCGTCGAAGTCGACGCCGGCCCCGTTGGCCGTACGGTTGTGCTGGGTGGCCAGGTAGAACGCCAGCGCCGTGAGCCGCCGGAACAGGTGCCCGGAGTCGTGCTGGTGGACGGCGCGGTTGATCGCCTCGGAGAGCAGCTCGCCGGGGTAGTACTCCAGGGCGAGCACGCAGTTGATGTCGCGGTCCATGCCGAGCGGCCGGATCACGTGGTGGGGCGAGCCGACGAGGTCGTACCCGCGCAGCGTGCGCAGCCCCTCGTACTCGCGGTGGGCGGTGCCGGCGGCCTTGTCGCGGTCCCAGCCGAACCGGGGACCGAAGAACTTGCAGATCACCCTGGTCCGGGTGGTGCGCTCCTCGTAGGCGTACACCTCGTTGCTGCCCGAGAGCCGGAACGCGCGGAAGGACGGGTCGCTCTCCCGTACGCCCAGGCGATCGGCCATGGTGCGCCCGAGGAACCCGTGCAGGGGGTCCGCCCGGCCCACGTGCCCGACGTAGTGACCGATCACAGGTGTGATCCAAGCGTACGGACCATGTGGAGGAGGTGGCGGACCGGCTAACACCCGGTTAACCGGCCCGCCACCGTCCGTCAGCGGCGGGCCACCGCCCTCGCCGCGTCGAGGAAGCCCTCGCCGTACAGGCCGTTGACGGCGGAGGTGCCGGCGCAGGTGGCGTTGAAGTCCGGCGTGCGGCCCTCGTCGGTGTAGATCTCGGTGCCGCCCGCCGGGCAGGCGTGGTCGCCTCCGGGTCGCAGTACCGCACCCGAGAAGTCGTCGACGGGGGTGCCGTCCTGGTGGGCGGGCGTGCCGACGACGTCGCGGAACCAGCCACCGGGAGCGGCCACGTCGACCGAGCCGAGCCCGTAGTTCGAGAAGTCGGCGACGTGCGTGCCGTGGCCGCCGACGTCGACGCCCTTGCGGCCGATCCGACCACGTAGCGTGATCTGATCCGTCGCACTTCGTCCCCTGAAGGTGTGATGGGCGTGAAGTGGACCTAGGCTCCGTTACCCGTTTCGCGGTAGGCCGGCGCCCGTCGGGGTGCCGGCCGGGGGCTGCGTCCGAGCAGGGGCAGCGTCCGCGGCGCCACCACCACCGACAGCACGACCACGCTCGTGGAGCGGCTCACCAGGGGCAGCCGGGCCAGCGCCAGCAGGGTCTGCTGCAGATCCTCGTTCGACGACGCGGCGAGCCGGCACAGCACGTCCGACGATCCGGTGGTGGCGTAGGCCTCCAGCACCTCGGGCAGCGCCGAGAGCTGGTCGGTGAGGTCGTGCAGCTCGCCCTGCGCGATCTCGAGGGTGACGAAGGCCTGCACCCCGTAGCCGGCCGCGGCCACGTCGACGTCGGGCCCGTAGCCGGTGACGACGCCGGTGCGCTCGAGGCGGTCGAGGCGGGCCTGCACGGTGCCGCGGGCCACGCCGAGCTGCCGGGACAGCTCCAGGACGCCGGCGCGCGGCGTCGTGTGCAGAGCCTGGAGCAGGTCGACGTCGAGCGCGTCGAGCGGTTCGGACATGGACAGAATGTACAGTTGTTAGCCCCCTCTCCTGGGCGCAGACGGCAGCGTGAACAGTTCCGGACGGCGCTCTTGCGCAGCACCCTGCGCGGGGGCTCTCATACTGCCCATGACCCTGACCAGTGATGAGAAGCTCGCCGACCTGGACCTCGACCAGCTCCGTCAGCTGGTCGGGCTCGTGGAGTACGACGCCGCCGCCGACCCGTTCCCCGTCACCGGCTGGGACGCCGTGGTGTGGGCCGTCGGCAACGCCACCCAGACCGCGCTGTTCTACCAGGCCGTCTACGGAATGGAGCTGGTCGCGTACTCCGGCCCCGAGACCGGCAACCGGGACCACCAGGCCTACGTCCTGCGCTCCGGCGCGGTGCGGTTCGTGCTGAAGGGCGGGGTGGACCCGGCCAGCGAGGTCATGGAGCACCACCGCCGCCACGGCGACGGCATCGTCGACATCGCGCTCGAGGTGCCCGACGTCGACCGCTGCGTCGACCACGCCCGCCGCGAGGGCGCCACCATCGTCGAGGAGCCGCACGACGTCACCGACGAGCACGGCACGGTCCGGATGGCCGCGATCGCGACCTACGGCGAGACCCGCCACACGCTGGTGGACCGCTCCCGCTACGACGGCCCGTACCTGCCCGGCTTCGTCGCCCGGTCCGGCGTCACGCCCGGCCCGCGGATCTTCCAGGCGCTCGACCACGTCGTCGGCAACGTCGAGCTGGGGCGCATGGACCAGTGGGTCGACTTCTACAACCGGATCATGGGCTTCACGAACATGGCGGAGTTCGTGGGCGAGGACATCGCCACCGAGTACTCCGCGCTGATGAGCAAGGTCGTGGCGAGTGGCAACCACCGCGTCAAGTTCCCGCTCAACGAGCCGGCCGTGGGCAAGAAGCGCTCGCAGATCGACGAGTACCTGGAGTTCTACGGCGGCCCGGGCGCCCAGCACCTGGCTCTGGCCACCAACGACATCCTGCGCACCGTGGACACGCTGCGCGCCCGCGGCGTCGAGTTCCTCTCCACCCCGGACTCCTACTACTCCGACCCGGCCCTGCGCGCCCGGATCGGCGAGGTGCGCGTGCCGATCGAGGAGCTGGCCTCGCGCGGCATCCTGGTGGACCGCGACGAGGACGGCTACCTGCTGCAGATCTTCACCAAGCCCATCGGCGACCGCCCCACGGTGTTCTTCGAGCTGATCGAGCGACACGGCTCGCTGGGCTTCGGCGCGGGCAACTTCCAGGCGCTGTTCGAGGCGATCGAGCGGGAGCAGGCGCGGCGGGGCAACTTCTGAGCGGCTCCGCTCACGTGGTGGTGCGGCCCGGGAGCCGGCGGAACCCGGCCCGCCACCGCACGGGCGGTGCCGGGGCCCGCTCGAGGGCGGTCGGCCACGCGGTCGTCGACGGGCGGTCACGGGCGATGGCGCGGGCGGCCAGGACGGCGCTCCCGGTCCCGGTCCCGGGGCGGTGCGGGCACGGCCTCGTCGTCATCCGGGCTCAGCGTGCCGAGCATGCACAGGCGGCCGGTGGCGGCGCGTGGAGATCGCGGCGATGCGGGGTGCGGCGGCGGTGGACTCCTGTCATGTGAGCATGGGCCCGACAGCAGGGCCGACCACGGACGGAACCGGACGAACCATGACCAGTCGCCACGGGCAGGTGATCGGGCTGCGCCCCGAGCACCGCGACGAGTACCTGCGCCTGCACGCCGCCGTGTGGCCGGAGGTCGAGGCGACGCTGCGGGCCGCGGGCATCCGTGACTACACGATCTACTGCCACGGCGACCTGCTGTTCGCCCACTACGAGTACGACGGTCCCGACCTGGCCGCCGCCCTGGCCGCGGTGGCCGCCGACCCCGTGACCCAGCAGTGGTGGCAGCTCACCGACCCCTGCCAGGAACGCCTGCCCGGCACCCCCGAGGGACAGCAGTGGGCGGACCTGACCGAGGTGTGGCACCTCGACTGAGCAGCGCCGTTACTGCGTCGCCATCCCCCGCGGAGGGTCACCTCCCCGGGCGGGCCATCCCGTCGCCGGCACTGATCTGGACGGGGCGCATACGCACGGTGCATTGCGATCACGATGCCGTCCACCGCCGATGATCAGCTTCGACCGCACCGCAGCGCCTGCGGGTTCAAGGGGTCGTCGCAACACCGGTGGTCAGTGGGTTGAACAGTA
>ERZ778029.779-NODE-779-length-43077-cov-11.429664_pt1 | contig 43077 bp, 43 predicted proteins | sample MGYA00375759_ERZ778029 | MGnify/ENA primary metagenome ERZ778029 (study PRJEB29350, sample SAMN05389819) | bioreactor metagenome | isolation source: Ammonium sulfate bioreactor | place: South Africa: University of Cape Town | collected 2014-04-04 ...
GAGCGCGTCGTTCGCAATGACGAGGTCGGGAGTTCGATCCTCCCTGGCTCCACCAAGCTTCGGCTTCGCGTGGCGCAGCGCCGTTGCGGAAGACGCCGCTGCCAAAGACAGCGCGTGCCCGGCACAGCCCAAAGGGCGACGACGGGCTTATATTTCACAGTAAACCTGCCTATCCCCCTCATCGCCCCGTAAATCGTGGTGGGCGCTTTTCCATGAAACTCGCAACCCCTTCGCGGAAATCCGCGCCGGCCAGCGCGATGGCCATTTCGCGATTGGCGTCGATGGTCGCTTCCGCCAAGGTCTGGAACGGCACGTCGTAAAGCTGCCGCTTGATCACCGCCATCGCCGACGGCGAGACGTTGTCGGCAAGATCGCGCGCATAGGCATAGGTCTGTTCGCGAAGCTGGTCCGGCGCATAGAGCCGGTTGACCAGTCCGATCCGCAGCGCTTCCTCGCTCGACACCCGCCGCGCCGACAGCAGCAGGTCGAGTGCGTTGGCATGGCCGACGATGTGCGGCAGCATCCAGCTGATGCCGTGCTCGGCGATCAGGCCGCGCCGCGCGAAGGCGGTGGTGAACACGGTGTTGTCGGCGGCGAAGCGCACGTCGCAGTACAGCGCGTGCACGAGGCCGATGCCGGCGGTGGCGCCGTTCAGCATGCCGATGATCGGCTTTGCGATCGACGGATAGAAGCCGTAGCGCGATTGCCAGTCCGGCCGCCGGTTCATGTCGAACGGCGGAATCTCGTTGCCGCGTTTCTTGATGTCGGCGGGATCGAGGCCTTTCAGCGCATCCATATCGGCGCCGGCGCAGAAGGCACGGCCCGCGCCGGTCAGCACGATGACGCGGACGCTGTCGTCGTTCGCCGCTTGCCCCATGGCCTCGCGCACCTCGCGCTCCATGGTCGCGGTCCACGCATTCATGCGGTCCGGCCGATTGAGCGTGACGGTCGCAACGCGATCCTCGACGCCGTAGAGAATGTCCTGATAGCCCATTGCGCGCTCCTGTTACTTGTTGGTGCCGGCTTTCGGCCGCGCCAGATAGGCGACCGTTTCCGGCCGCTCCTTGAGCCAGCCGGTCCAGCGGTTGAAAACCTTGTTCATGCGCTCCGGCGCGACGCCGAGCTGCGCCATCGCGACGCCGCCATTCACCGACTCGCGATACTCCGCGATCAGTCCGTCGCGCACGATGAAGCGGCTCATGCCGTCGATCACCACTTGCTGTCCCTTGAACTGCGGGATCGTCGAGGTGAAGCTCGACAGCGACCACGCATAGCCCATGATGCCGTCGAACACCGGATCGAACATCTCCCAGCGATAGTCGGTGGCGTCGCGGTGAAACATGTCCTGCAACATGTGCGCGATCTCGGCGCGGCCCTGATGCGGGCCGTAGATGTAATCGTAGTAGATCGCATCCTCGGTGAAGTGCGCGGCGAAGCGGGTGCCGTCACCGGATTCGGCGGAGAGCGCGAAAGCACGCAGCAATGCGGCGAAGTCGTCAGTCGTCATGCGGCAAGACTCCCGGCTCGATGATGAGCTCCGGAAAACCTATCGGGGTTTGGCAGGAAGTGAAACGGGGTTCGTTACGCAGTAATCCCGCCGCGCGAAAATCACTCGGCGGCTTGCGCCAGAATAAGGCCGTCCGCGCGTGTCTGACCGCAACGCAGCCAGTGTCGTAGGAAGGCCGTCAACCAGCGTCGTTCGGCGATATCGTGAACCGCGCGCCCGGCGAAATGCGCCATGCGCGGCTGCGCGCCCGGCAGCGACAAGCGCTCGGCGCCGTGCGTGGTCCAGCGATGCATCATCGCGGTCGTCACGTCGGGGTGAAACTGCAATCCGAACGCGGTGTCGTCGCGAAACGCCTGGGCGGGAAATTCATCGCATTCGGCAAGCAGTTCGCTGCCACGGGGCAGGGTGAAGCCTTCGCAATGCCACTGATAGACCTGCGCTGGCCATGGGCCGCACAGCGCGCGGCCGGCTGCGGTGAGGTGGATCGGATAGTAGCCGATCTGCGTCCGTCCTTGCGGATGCGGCGCGACGGTGCCGCCGAGTTGCTTGGCCAGCATCTGCGCGCCGAGGCAGATGCCGAGATAAGGCCGCCGCTCTTTCAACGGCAGCGCGATCCAATCGATCTCCCGCCGGATGTAGGCATCCGGATCGTTGGCGCTCATCGGACCGCCGAACACGATCGCGCCGGCATGATCGTCGAGCGTCGACGGCAGCGGATCGCCGAAGCGCGGCTTGCGGATGTCGAGGGTGTAACCGAGGGCGCGCAGCGCGTTGCCGACCCGGCCCGGCGTCGAGGATTCCTGATGCAGCACCACCAGCACCGGCCGGCGGTCGTCGCCGAAATCCTTTGGCGTCGCGACAGTCTGAAAGTTGGCCGAGCGAATCGACATCGTGCCCTCTTGTTGGGCGCGTCGTGCGCGCGAAATCATGATTCGAGAATTATCCCGGTTGGTAAATTTTTAATAACCGGGAGAGCGGCTGAAACAAGGCAGGTGTTGTTTTAGCGATTGCGCTGGATCAGCCCGACCATCATCAGCACGAAGCCGCGCGGTATGAAGCGCAGCAGGAACGGGATGGCGCGAATGCCGAAGCCGGGCAGCACGACCCGCTTGCCGCGCATCAAGCCGCGATAACCGGCCAGCGCGACCTTCTCGGCGCTGACATCGAGCACGGCGGAATCCATGCCGGGCGTGAATCCGGCGCGGCTCTGGAATTCCGTCTGCACCGGCCCCGGACACAACGTCGTGACACGAACGCCGTGGCGGCCGAGTTCGTTATGCATCGCATCGCTGAATGACAGCACATAAGCCTTGGAGGCGTAATAGACCGCCATGCCCGGTCCCGGCAGAAATGCCGCGATCGAGGCGACGTTGAGCAGGCCGCCGCGATGGTGGATCAGGCTGTCCGCGAAGCGCAGCGACAGGTCGGTGAGGGCGCGGATATTGACCGCAATCATGTCCAGTTGCTGCGCGCGGTCGAGTGCGAGCGCTTGGCCGAACAGGCCGAAGCCGGCGTTGTTGACGAGGATGTCGACCTCGACGCCGGCCGCCGCGAGCGCTGTGGCGATGATGTCGCCGGCGTCGGGACGCGTCAGGTCGCACGGGATGACGAGCGGCGCTGTGCCGCCTGCGGCGACGATGGTGGCGGCAAGATCGTTGAGCCGATCCCCGCGGCGCGCCACCAGCGCGACATGGTGGCCGTTCGCGGCGAAGATGCGCGCCAGATCGGCGCCGATGCCGGACGATGCGCCGGTGATCAGGGTGACGCAGTTGGTCACAATGTCACGCTCTTAAATGGATCAAGCGGTCGGGTCCGCCGCATCCTGGGCAACGCGATGCTTTAACTGGATGCGATCGCGCGACGATACGCCGAGCAGATCGGCCGCGCGCCACATCACATTGTCCTCGAATTCAGTGACATTGCCGTCGGCATAGACCAATTCCCACATCATCTCGACGATGCGCTTGCGGCCTTCCTCGTCGACCGAACGCATGATGACGCTGGTGAAGTGATAGAGATCGACCGCTTCGCCCTCCACCAAGGTCGCTTCCGCGATCAGTTGGGTGGCAGTTGGCGCATCGAGCTGGAAGCGGCTCTGAAGCAGACCGTGCAGTTTCTGCCGTTCAGCCTCCGTCGGCTCGCCGTCCAGCGATACCACATGGATCAGCAATGCCGTGGCGGCAAGGCGATAGTCGGTTTCGCTGAAGGAACGATTATTCTGGGCGAGGGGCGAAGTGACCTCGGCGATGAACTGACGTAATTTATCCAGCATCCATGGTTCCGTCGTTGACCTGAAGGCGTTGCGGCGAAAGGCGGCGCTCTATGGCCTGAAAACGCAACGCTGGCAATCCATTTCAGGTTCCGCATGGCCGGCATTACGGTTCCGTAACCCCGCCATGGCGTGCAATCCGCCCCCTCAAGCCGGCGCAGCGTTACGGAATTTCGAACACCACCACCTTGTCGGTAATGCCGCGCAATGCGGCATGCTTGCGGATCGGCATGATCGACGCCTTGTCCAGCATGGCGGCGACGTCGGGGGTCTCGATGATCGGCCCGGTGACATGAATGGCTTGCGACACCGACAGCCCCTGCACCCGCGCGGCGATATTGACGGTCTGGCCGAAATAATCCTGCCGCTCGTTCAGCATCACCGCGAGGCACGGTCCTTCATGAATGCCGATCTTGAGCACGAGATCCGTGGTGCCGCGCGCTTCGTTGAGCGCGTCCATCGCCTTGCGCATCCGCAGCGCCGCCGCGAAAGCCTGCTCCGGCCTGACGAAGGTTGCCATCACCGCATCGCCAATGGTCTTCACCACCGCGCCGGCCTCGTTGGCGATGATGTCGAGCAGCGCCTGGAAGTGCGCGCGCACCAAGTCGAATGCCGCAAGATCGCCGACCCGTTCATAGAGCGCGGTCGAGCCTTTGAGATCCGTGAACAGGAAAGTCAGCGACGTGATCTTGAGGCGCTGGTCGATGGTCAGGTTGTCCGCCTTGTAGATGTCGCGGAACGTCTGGTTGGCGAGAATCCGCTTGGCGGTGAGGATCGGCTTGCGCTTGCCGAGCAGTTCATGCATCGCGTCGCCGGCAATCCAGACCGAGGGCAGCACCCGGACGTTGACCTGGTTCTCGAGCGAGAGCCGCAGCGGTCCCGGCCGCATCGGGATCGTTCCGGTTGGCGCGTCCTTGCCGGTATAGATCACCGAAAGTTGTTGCCGCTCGCGGGTCGGCTCGCCGCGAACGTCGAGAAATTGCGCGGTGTGGGTCACCGGCTCGAACACGATGCAGAACTGGCTCGGCAGTTGCAGCGACAGCAGTGCCTTTTCGCCCGGCGGCAGTTCGATCGCCTCCAGCGTCACCTCTTCGATGAGCTCGGGAAATGTCGCGTCGTCGATTTCGACACCCGAGCTCCAGAAAATCTGGCGCGCATATTCCCAAATCGGCAGCGAGTTGGGATCGTGCGCCGCGATCCGCCGCACTCGCGGGCTGACGGTGAAGGCGACCTCCACGCCCTCGTCGACGGAGGCCTCATAGCCGGCCGCGCACAATGCGCAGTTGTAGTCGTCGTGGCGCAGCGATTTCAGCGAGCTGTGGGAATCCAGCACGCCGCTGCAACCGGGACACAACACGTTCCACGACAGGTCGAACAGGCCAATGCGGGAGGCATGCAGGAAGCCGGCGATGACCGGCTCTTCCGGCAGCCCGGTCTTCTTCGAGAAATCCAGCAGGTTGATGCGGTTGAGGTCGCGGTCGGCGCCGGTCTCCACAAGCCGCTGAATCGCATCCGCCACGAGAGGTTCGGCGGACTGTCTCAGGATCGAGAACAGGGCCTGCACTTCACTCATCGCCGGCATGTTACCGCAACACGCCAGCCGCTCCAAGATCAACAAAAAGGCAGCTAGGCAGCCGCCGCAATCGGCGGTCGACGATCAGCGACGCGTGAGACGGAACGGCGGCGAACGGTCCGGTTGTGTGGTGACGACGCCCATCGGGATCACCGGCGTGTCGTCGAGCAGTTCAATGCGGAATGCGCGAATGATCTTCGCAAGCGCCAGCGTCGCCTCGACGATGGCGAAGTGTGCGCCGATGCAGACGCGAGGGCCGACGCCGAACGGCAAGTAAGCGAAGCGGTCGGGCGCCGCCGTGCCGGGCGCAAAACGCTCGGGGACGAAAGCGTTGGGATCGTGCCAGAGCTTTTCGTGCCGGTGCAGCAGCCATGGCGCGATCAGGATGATGTCACCCTTGACGACCTCCAGCCCGTTGCCGAGCGTATCAGGGCCGGCGGCGGCGCGCGCGATCAGGAATGCCGGCGGATAGAGCCGCATCGTCTCGTCGATCACCGCGCGGGTGAATTTCAGCCGTTCGATATCCGTGGCATCATTGCCGGCGATGCCGCGCACTTCAGCCGCCACCCGCTCTTGCGTCGCAGGGTCGAGCGCCAGCACGTACAGCGACCAGAACAGCGCGGTTGCGGTGGTCTCGTGTCCCGCGAGGATCATGGTGGCGACCTGATCGCCGAGTTGCTCGTCGGAGAACGCCTGCCCGGTTTCCGGATCGCGCGCGGCGACCATCAGTTCGAACAGGTCGCGCGGCGGAGCGTCCTCAGCCTTGCCGGCAGCGCGGCGCTCGGCGATCAGCGCCTGGATGAAACGCGTCCACCGCCGGCGGAAGAACGCGCGCGAAATGTCCTGCGGGCTCGGCCAACCGGTCGGCAGCACCAGATCGAAGAAGTGCGGCCGCGCCAGCCGCGAACCGTATTCGATGACGAAGTCGCGCAACTTCGCGCCGTGATGCGCCATGCTGAAGGAGAACATGGTGCGGCCCGCGACTTCCAGCGTCATGCGCTGCATCACCTCGCGCAAATCGACCGGCGCGTCACGTTTCCGATCCAGCGCGGCGACGGTCTCATCGATGGCGGAGACCATGTGTGGCACCAATGTCGTCACCGCGCGCGGCGTGAAGGCGGGCGCGAGCGTGCGACGCTGATGCTTCCAGTTGCGACCCTCCGCCAGCAGTAGGCCCTCGCCCAGCATCGGGCGCAGCACGCGGATGCCGGCAGGGGTGCGGGTGTAGTTCTCGTAGTTCTCCACCAGCACATGGCGGATCGCTGCCGGCGTGTTGAGGATGAAGCTGCTGTGGCCGAAGAAGCGGCCCTGGATGACGTCGTCCTCGTAGGCGCGCTGGCCCCAGCTTGCGATGGTGCTGTTGCGGATCGCGGCGACGCGGGCAAGCCGCCCCATGTTCTCGGGCGCGCGCGGTGGAAACGGCGGCACCAATGGCGGACGGCTGACCGGCGGATCGATGACCTCGGCAATGCTCACGGCGCGGCCTCATCGTTCTCAGGTTTGCACGCCTCGGATGGTGATCCATCCGTGTGGCGATCTGGCGATATGATCTGGGCATCCTCGGGGGCTTGGGGAAGCGCCCCCCGAAGCAAATCTATCCGAGCCCGGTTAATCAGTCAGGTCATGAGGACGACAACCCCGCACGATATTTTGATCGTGTGGCGCGACCGATGATCGGGATCGGGCTCCTCATCCGGATCGGGTGCATCGGGTGAGTATGGGCCATCGATGATCGCTGCCCTCGACAGCGTCACCGTATCGACACCCGCGCGGCTTGCCTCGCGCCGATGTTCGAATCTAAATTTTCACCGCGCCGACTCAATCACCACCCGGTTACGAGGCAACCCAGACGCAGGCACTCAACGCCCCATGACCGAGCCGCCGAAGTCATCGATACCTTCCGCCAACGGCCTTGCCGCGCCGCTGCGGATCGGGCTGTTCCGGCGCATCTGGCTGGCGAGCCTGTTGTCCAACCTCGGCTTGATGATCCAGGGCGTCGGCGCGGCCTGGGCGATGACGCAAATGACGTCGGCCGCCGACAAGGTGGCGCTGGTCCAGACCGCCCTGATGATGCCGATCATGCTGATCTCGATGCCGGCCGGCGCCATCGCCGACATGTACGACCGGCGGAAAGTCGGACTGATTTCGTTGACGATTGCCCTGACCGGCGCGACCGGTCTGACCGGGCTCGCATGGAGCGGGCTCATCACGCCGAATCTATTGCTGGCGTTTTGCTTTCTCGTCGGCAGCGGCATGGCGCTGTTCGGCCCGGCATGGCAGGCCTCGGTCGCCGAGCAGGTGCCGGCGGACACGCTGCCCTCGGCGGTGGCACTGAATGGCATCAGCTACAACATCGCGCGCAGTTTCGGCCCGGCGATCGGCGGCATCGTGGTGGCGGCGGCCGGCGCGGTGGTGGCCTTCGCGGTCAACGCGCTGTGCTATGTGCCGCTGCTGATCGTGATGTTCCTGTGGCGGCGCGTCAGCGAGCCGTCGCGGTTGCCGCGCGAACGGCTGCCGCGCGCGATGGTCTCGGGCTTCCGATACATCGCCAACTCACCCTCGATCCGCATCGTGCTGGGACGGACGTTGGTGACCGGCATTGCCGGCGGCTCGATCTCCGCTTTGATGCCGCTGGTGGCGCGCGACCTGCTGCACGGCGGCGCCCAGACCTACGGCATCATGCTCGGCGCGTTCGGCATGGGTGCGGTGATCGGCGCGCTGAACATCGGCAGGATCCGCAAATATGCCAACGGCGAGACGGCGGTGCGGCTGTGCGCGATGGTGATGGGCGTCGCCATCGCCATCGTCGCCGTCAGCAAGATGGCGGTGATCACGGCCGCGGCGCTGGTGGTCGCCGGCGCGGTGTGGATGCTGGCGGTCGCGCTGTTCAATATCGGCGTGCAACTGTCGGCGCCGCGCTGGGTCGCCGGGCGATCGCTGGCCGCGTTTCAGGCCGCCGCCGCTGGCGGCATCGGCATCGGCAGTTGGATCTGGGGCCACCTCGCCAATGGCATCGGCGTTGAGGGCGCGCTGCTGGTATCCGGTATCGCGATGTTCGTGTCGCCGGTTCTTGGCCTCTGGATACGGATGCCGTCGGTGGAAGGGCGCGATGAGGCTGGCGATATCCTCGCGGACCCCGAGGTGCGGTTGCCGCTGACCGGCCGCAGCGGGCCGGTCATCGTCGAGATCGAGTACCGTGTCGATCTCAATCGCGCCCGCACCTTCTATCGGCTGATGCAGATGGTTCAACTCAGCCGCAAGCGCAACGGCGCCTATGGCTGGTCGATCGCCCGCGACATCGCCGATCCGCAACTGTGGACCGAGCGCTATCATTGCCCGACCTGGAACGATTACCTGCGCCAGCGCAACCGCGCGACGCAGTCGGAGCGCAAGCTGCATCTGCGCGCGATGAAATTTCATCACGGACTGGAGCCGGTGAAGATTCGCCGGATGCTGGAGCGGCCGTTCGGCTCTGTGCGCTGGAAGGATAACTCGCCCGATCATGTCGGGGCCGCGGCGGTGGAGGTGTTGCCGGCGGCGACGCCGGCAGGCGGCAGCACCTAGAGACTCTCGGTTTTTGATGAGATCATCAGTCGTCATGCGCGGACAGGTTTCGACCGAAACCGACATTTGCTGACCGTGGAGATTTGAGAAGCACCATGCACCTGATTACTGTCGGGGAAAAGATGGCAATTATGACATGTCGCGCTTGCATGAAAGCGCGCAACGCCTTCGCATCGCCGGCAAAGCGGACGCATGTGGCCTTGTAAAGTCCAACAGCTTGCCGCGGTTCCATTAACCACGTCTGGTTGTGCGACGGCGCCGCTTCCGACAAGGATCAGTGCCGTGAAGGCGGGTGACGAGTGGCTGGATTCGAGACAGATAGCGGGAGAGGTCGTGCGTTTTCCCTCAATTTGACGAACGTGGTGCCTATTTTATTTATCCAGCCGGTCATGATGATCATCGCTCCGGCGAAAGCTGTTTCAGACCGAAGTCTACGACAGAGTTAATAACTCAATCAGTGGGCTAAAACTCGGCGATGACGAAACGTGAACTTAAGAAAACATCTCTATTCACGAAAGGAATCTCTTTCTCGCATGCGGTCGGATAATTTCAAAAAGTTGAGTAAATCATTTGCGGCATCAACTCCATGTCGAAACAGCATTCCGAGATGATCTCCACCGGTCGCCAGAAATTGCAATCCATTTGATTTCGCAAATATCTGTTTGGGGTGATGATATGGATCATCATAGCCGTCCCAAATCATCACGGGAACGGTGAGATTCAAGATCACGTCTTGAACCCCGTCAAGCTCCCCCAGTGCCTCAAAACACGCCCGTACGCCAGGTTCGACGTCTTCAGTGACCCAGTCAGCGAGTGTTGGTGCAGTCCTTTTGGCAAAGTTCATAAAGCCATTGAAAGTCGGAGCACCGTTGGGGCCTGCGGGAAGCCCATCGACAGGATGCCATCCTCCAAGGACCAAAGACGAAAGCCGGCCTGGATAATATTTGGCAACACCAACTGCAAGCCATCCTCCCATAGAATGACCGATCACGTGGGCGCGCTCGTACCCAAGATTGTCAATGACGGCAACGAGGTCACCAGCTCTTTGCTTTTGCGAATAAAGCTGCGGATCGGACGGTTTGTCGCTCAGTCCATGACCCAAAGAATCCACGCATGCAACACAGAAGTCCTGAGCTAGGACATTAACAATTCCCGTTTCTTTCCAGCTTTGGGCGTTCAAAAGTAATCCATGCTGTAGGATTACCAAGGGTCCTGAACCTTCGACGAGATACTCAATACGTTGTCCACGATGGGTGACTGTAGGCATCTCGGGTATCCGAAACAAAGGGGCAGCATGTAACACATCGACGGTATCACAAGAGATACTAATATCAACGATCAGCTCAATCGGTAGGCTGAGGTGTACGGTAAGAAAGGCCCCCTAAGTCTCTCTCGTACCAAGCCCTATGGCTTGGTTTCGGGCAAATCGCAAGCGAGACCGCGGCTAAACCTAGCGCGAGGTAATCTCGTTTCGGAGTTTGGAATTTAGATGTATCCGGAATCGAAACAGGGATTGCGGCTTATGGTGTCCGTTTCTTTTCGTGAGCGGGAAGACAGGGTGGAATCTCGGCCCAGGAAACCTTGGATCGTAACCACGACTGGTATGCTGGTTTGACAACATCTGGATCATCGAAGACACCAGCTTTGACATAGTATCGATCAGGGTGAACAGACGACGAAGTAAAGATTGGCGACCCACAATTCGCGCAAAAATGACGAGTAATGTTGTGACCGCTATCTGCCTTCTTTGTGAAGTTCTTAAGCGAGTTGCCAGAAAGCGAGAGTAAGGCCACCTCTACACCGATACTGACGTTAAACGCGCTGCCGGTGCATTTTCGGCAATCCGAGCAATGACAAATTGCTGCAAATCCGATTTCGCCATGATAGGTGAATCGGATTGCCCCACATAAACAAGAACCTGTAACGGTCATCGGAAATCCCAGATCGAGTCAATAACATACTTGTTCTGCCTTGTGTCAAACGCCGACGATCTGACCGCGGCGCCTGTTGAATCTTGGATCGGTCAAGATTCTTCTTTCTCGATGCTCCCAACTCGGGCGACGGTCCATCGGCGAATGCGAACAACTTACCCCGGACTTAGCCTTCCCTCTGAATTTATTGGACGATGATATCTAACTGCTACTGGATGTTCGATCTGCCTCATCGGCAATCCAATTAGCAAACCGGCTCACGCGCTTGTCGCCTGTCAGCACGGTCTGCCAGCGAACAAAGTGCGCCTTGCTTGACGGCATGTCCCATTTCGGCGGCAGCACCCGGCACAATCTCCGTTCAGCCACGGCGTCGTGAACCAGAAGAGAGCGCGCGAGGACGACGCCCGCGCCCTCGATCGCGGCCGCGAGAGCCAGATTCAGCGAGTCGAAGCGCATGGTCTCCGGCACCGGCGTTTCGATCCCCAGCTTCTCGAACCATACCGGCCAGGACCACTCCGCACCGTCATTCCGGCCCGCCGGCCCCTTGTGGATGATCGGCAGGTTGACGAGCGTTTTCGGGTTCGACAGCAGCCGACCTCGTGGAACACGGCGTGGCGCGGCGACCGGGAAGACGTGCTCGTTGAAAAGCAGGCGCTGCGTGGAGCTCGGTCGCGCCGCGGACTTGGGCTGCCACAAGATCGCGACGTCAATGTCCGCGGCGCGCACCTGCGCCTCGCTCTCGACGGCAACCAGTTCAAGACCGATGTTGGGGTTCGACACCATGAAGCCCGGCAATCGCCGCAACAGCCAATACTGCGACAACGCGGCTCCGACACCGACTTTCAAAATCGCGGGCTTCGCCGCGGCTCTGGACCGCGCCCGGAGTCCCGCCATGTCGTCGAGCAACCTGCCGATATCCTCCAGCAGCGCGAGACCGGCCGGCGTCGGAGATAATCCGGTCCCGGTGCGATTGAACAACAGCGCACCGACAAAGGATTCGAGCTTCTTCAGGCGATGGCTGACCGCGCTCTGCGTGATGCGGAGTTCATTGGCCGCGAGCGTCATGCTGCGACGGCGGGCCGCCGCTTCAAACGCGACGAGGCCGTCAAATGGCGGAAGGGTTCGCATGATGGCAGTATGAAGGAAATTCATGCTGACGTGAACCGGCGAAGCCCCTTAGCTGACGCCACTTCCCTCGACCGCGAAGGGCGTTCACATGCCGGCAAGCCAGCCTCAGGCCATATCCGTTGAAACATCGCCGATATCCATGTGGCCGGCGCTGGCCCTGGGCATGGCTGCATTCCTGACCAATTTCGATGTGACCGCGGTCATCGTGGCCCTGCCAGCAATCGCGCGCGACCTGAAACTCGGTATCGTCGATTATGCGTGGGTTATGGACGCCTACAGCCTTGCTTTTACCGGCGCTCTGCTGGTCGCCGGAGCGCTGTCCGACCGATACGGCCGACGAAAGGCGATGCTTCTGGGCAATCTCGTTTTTGCCGCGGCATCTCTTGCGTGCGGCCTGGCATGGGACGGTCTGTCCCTGTCGCTCGCCCGCGCCATCCAGGGAATTGCCGCGGCTTTCGTCGTCACAGGCGGCATCGCGTTGATCGCCACGACCTATCCGCAGGCAGACGCACGGACCCGCGCCTTTTCCTGGCTCGGCATCATGTCCGGAATTGCGATGGCACTGGGGCCGACGCTCGGCGGCGTCATCTCGTCCTGGTTCGGATGGCGATGGATATTTCTGGCCAACATTCCGGCCTGCGCCCTCGTTGCCTGGGGTGTCCCGCGACTTGTCGGTGATGCGCGAGAGGCTATCCGGCGGCCGCTCGACATCGCCGGAATGGTCCTCCTGACAGGCGCTCTCTTCGTGCTGATCGAAGCCATGTTGCATGGCCGGTCCGCGCCGACGGCGCTATGGGCAGGCTGCGGTTTTGCGGTCTTGCTGCTCGCCTCTTTTGTCCTCCAGCAAAGACGGCGGCCCCAACCCATTTTCGATCCGACTATCTTTCTGCGTCCGGAGATGACCGGGATCGCGGTTCTCCTTGCCTCGGTTTCGATCGGGTACTGGGCCTTGCTGGTGTACCTGCCGCCGTTTCTCGCCGCGGCCCTCGGTTTGAGCGCCGATATGGGCGGCATGGCGATACTCGCGGCAACCCTTCCGATGCTGTTCGTGCCACCGCTGGGCGGCAGGAGCGTCACCGCGCTCGGATGGCGATGGCATTTCGCGTTGGCCCTCGCAATCATGACCATTGGCGGCGCGATGTTCGTCGTTGCGTTGACGTCAGGCGGGCCGCCGCAGCCGTGGCTGATCATGGGGGCTATGATCCTGAGCGGGATCGGTGCCGCTCTCGCGCATCCTCAGCTATCCGGCGCCGTCGTCGCGTTGGCGCCAGCCGAGCAGGCAGGCATGGCATCGGCGGTGACCATCGTCATGCGGCAAGCAGGTTTTGCAATCGGTATTGCAGTGCTGGGAGCATTTCTCGGCACCACGGAGCAGGTTGACGCCTATGTTTGGCCCTTCACATGTGCGACCACAGTTTGCGGGTTCGGTATTTTGGCCGCCATTATACTACTTCCGCCGAAATCTGGCGGCGCTGAATGCGATTTAGAAACGGTATAACAGCATGGCGACTTGAATAATGGACCTGCGTCGTCTCTGTTACTTCACTGTTGCGGCCGAAGAGTCAAATTTCCGCCGCGCGACGCTACGACTGAACACCAATCAATCCGTCATTTCGAAGCACGTCCGCGACATGTTCCGCCGCGAGCCGGACCGCGAACGATGAAAGCGGGCAATTTGTCTACGCTTTACTGCTATCCTAGATTTTGATGTTCTGGCCTTCGAGACCGGTCCCAGCAAGCTGGAGAACCCGACGAACTATGGTTTCACTGTTTTCGCCAGGCACGACTTGGCCATCAATGAGTAGTAGCCCAAGACCATGCACAACCGCCCAAAGAAATAGTCCTGCAATTGGCAATTCTGCGTCAGACAGCCGCCTCTCCAGACTGGATTTCATGATGTTGTAAGAGCGCTCCCGAAGTTCGCGTATGGCCTGACTATCCCGCGAAACCGCAGGGAAACCTTCGCCAAACATTAGTCGGTAGAGTGCGGGATTGGCGCGCACGAACGCGACATAGGCTTCGCCGTAGGGAGCCAAGGTATCCCGCCCGTCGCTCCCTCCAACCGTCAAGCATTCGGCCATTTCCCTCGCGCCTTGCTCCGCCAATCCAAGCGCGATCGCATCGCGACTGGGAAAATGATGATAGGCGGAAGGCGCGGAGACACCGACCCGTCGAGATATTTCTCGCAGGCCCAAGAATGATGGGCCACGTTCTTCGAGAACTTCTCGCGCTGCTTTGAGGAGCGCATTGCGCAAATCGCCATGATGGTAGGGCTTGGCGGCTTTTTTCTTAGGCCGGACCGGCATGTTTACGCTCCGCGATGGAAATCTTTACAGTGTTAGGATTCTATCCTATAGAACGCTTGACCGCAATTGTGCGTAAGCAACTTCAGGGAAGAACTAACATGCAGAATGGACAGCCCAGCCGGACCGCTCTGGGGGCGGCAATCCGACGAGCCGCGCACCAGACTTTGGATGGGGCCAGGATATTCAAGGATCCCTTTGCCCACATTCTTCTCGGCCAAGAGGCTGGTGCCCTTATCGAAGCTGTTTCGGCTGATCCCGCGCAACGGCAGATGAGAGTATTCATGGCGGCGCGCAGCCGTTTTGCTGAGGATTGTCTGGGTGCGGCTGTTTCGCGTGGTGTCCGTCAGGTTGCAATTGTGGGAGCGGGGCTCGATACATTTTCACTACGCAATCCGCACGCTTCCCTTGGGTTGCGCGTATTCGAAGTCGATCATCCAACGACGCAAGCATGGAAGCGTGAGCGGATCGACGAAGCGGGCCTTGTTGCACCTGCGTCACTGACATTCGCGCCAGTCGACTTCGAACATCAGAGCCTTGCCGAGGGGCTGGTTGCCGCTGGATTTCAGCCAACCCAGCCTGCATTCTTCCTCTGGCTTGGAGTTGTGCCTTATCTGCGGCGTGACGCCATCTCGGCGATACTTCAGTTCATTGCAAGCATGCCGAGGTCGGAAGTCGTGTTTGATTACTCCGAACCCCTCGAAAATTATTCCCCAGAGCGCCGCGCGAACGTGGCTGCCGTAGCCGCACGCACGGCTGCGATCGGAGAACCCTGGCTGAGCTATTTTGACCCGTCAGAGTTGTCGAAGGATTTGCATGAGCTAGGCTTTCAGGAATTGGAGGATCTTGGTCTCACCGACATAGCTGTTCGCTATCTTGGTGCTCCGAAATATGACGCAACGGGTGATGCCGGACCGCATGTCATTTGCGCGCGACGCCTCGACGGATTGTCGGCGTAGGGCAGCAATGCATCGAGACGGTTGGACGCGTCATGTTCGCGACTCACGGATGATAGGCCTTCGTCGCCTACGTTACTTCGCTGCTGCGGCCGAAGAGTCGAATTTCCGCCGCGCAGCGCTACGGCTGAACACCAATCAATCCGTCATTTCGAAGCACGTCCGCGACATTGAGGAGGAACTGGGTGCGGGCCTGTTCCGCCGCGAGCCGGGACATGGCGCGCAGTTGACCGAGGTTGGCCGTACATTTCTCCGCGACGTGCGTGCGATGTTCGACGACCTCGACTGCGCGAAAAACGATGGCGCTGGCGGTCGCCAATGGCCGTCGCGGCCGGTTGCGGCTGGCGGCGTCGGAAGACGCGATAACCAGCACGCTAGCGGGCATCATTGCGGCATATCGGGAGCAATGGCCCGAGGTACATTTTGATCTTCTGGAATTGCCGGCCAGTGCCCAGATTCGAGCATTGTAGCGTGGCCGGATCGATCTCGGCTTGATGCTTTCTTCGGTGGTATTGCCCAATGTCGGTCGATTAGCCCCAGCGCCTCAGCGCATCACCCAACCGGAAACTCAAGGAATTAATCGCCGCCCTCCGCACCGGCATCGGGCGCTAAGATCGGCCACGTGCGGCCAGACGCCAGATCGGGATGACGCGGCTCGGTTTCAGGCGCACCGCACTCGTCCCGTATCTTGTCGATGATGTTCAGGCAGCGAGCGGGGGGTGCGTCGGCGGCGTCTCCGTTCGTCAACGCCAGCAGCTTCTGGCGTAGCTCGACGGCGGGGATAGGCACGACGTCATACGCGCCCTGCCAGTCTTTGGACAAAACCTGCTCGGTAACGGCTAACTGGATAGACCGCCGGTTGAGAAACGAACGCCCGATCTTGATCTCACATTCGACTAGCATCAGCAGATCGTCTGCCTCGGGGCTTTCGCCGACCGAATGCGCGAGCAATGCCAGCGCATCGTTCGTCGGGCCATCCTTTAGAAGCTCTCGCACATAAACGCGCACCTCCAGATGCTCGGAAATCAGCTTGGCCAGTTCGCGTCCCCAGCGCCATCCGTCCTGAGATTTGCCGTTCAGTGCGCCTTTCAGGACCAGGTCGATGAGATGGCGGGCGGACGATACCGTGCCGAGCTTCGTGACCGACGACCGCCATTGATGATCAAGATAAAATCGCGGGTCATCCTCGGCGAGTTTGAACAACACATCTTCGGCATCGTCGGCGCGCACGATACCAAGCCCGCGAACCATTTCTTCGAGTATGTGCGGGTTGCGCTTGGCGTCGGGGATTTTCTGCACAATCGTAGGGATCTCTGACGCAGGAGTGGCGAAAGGCAGGAGCCGCAACCATTCCCTGAGCTGATAGGCATCGCTCTGGTGTAGAATCCATGTTTCTTTCTTCGCCGCTTCGAAAGTCTCCGCAATTCCTTCTGCAACGAACTTAATGCCGACGCGTTCGCCGGAGAGAACAAGTGACAGGAGCAGACTTGCACGCGCCTGCCTTGGTGAAAGCGCGATAAGGTTTTCGATAGCTGCCGCTCGCTCGCCATGCGGCAACCGCGCGCCGACGACCCCAAGGGACACCGCCAGCCGCTTCTGCTCCTCAGTGGTCCCTTCGGTAATAAGCGTCTCGATCGCTGCGAAAATCATGTCCGCTTCTACGCAGCTTTCGGTTGGGTTTGAGGCGCGGACGGCGCGGCGGCTTTCGACGCGCGAGAAATCGATGCCGCCAAAGAATTTCCGATTGCTTCTGGATTCGTTGATCTCCGACCAATGCGCGGCGAGTACCGTGGCGGCCAACTCGCCAAAATTCTCGTCAATCAGATACTCGCCCATCATCGAGGTGGTCTCTGACGTCCTAATGGCAATGAACGCACGCTGATACTCATGTGTGTGCGGGTGTTGCGCTTCGTGTACCGCGTCACGGTCGCGCCAACCGCTGGCCTTCGCTATTTCGCGAAAGGTACGGTAGCGACGTAAATTGTCGTCCAGCAGCCGTTTGAGGGTCGGCAACAACATAACGGACGGCGCGTGGCTTATCAGCGTTGCGATCGAGGATTTCTGTGATCGGGTTGCGTTCTCTGCTGCAAGAAGGCGATTCCCCCATCTTTGCGCCAGCGCGCCGATCGCAACCAAGTCTCCCTCACTAAAGGGGCGCGCGCGTTCACTATCACCGAAGGTATAGCGAGAAAAAAGCTCAGCTAATTCCTCGATCTGTTCCTCGGTGGCGCTGTCTGCCCGGGCCTGCACGGCAGAGACGAGGCTAGCTCCGGGGGTGTGACCGATACGCTCACGCAGCGCAAAGTAACGGTCGCTTGCGACTTGGTCGTATTTGCCGTTGGTATCGCGCAGGCGCGTGCGCACGAGGAGATAGGCGTCAACCATCTTGCCAACCGCCAGCGGCCCAAGAATCGAGGAAGCGGCCTCAGCCCGGTTGTCGTGGCGACTTGAGGTCTGAAGCGCGATATTCAGCAACGCGTTGTCTTCCAGTGAGAGCGCCGCAGCGGCGAGAATGTCGTCCGCCCCATAGAACAACTCACGGCCCTCTTGAATCCGGCGAAGCAGACCGTCCACAATCGCCTGCGGGTAGCGTTGGCGCATTTCGTAAAGTAAGTGCCACTCGCCGCTGTCCTTCCGGCTAATATCAATCTCAGCGATAAGATTGGTGATCTCTTCGACGCTGTCACCTTTGCCTTGTCCATAGAGAAGTAAGCGTAGGCGCTCGTGCGGCGTTTGCCCTGCCGCTTTCTGTTTAGCGCGCGCAGTCTCGAGACCCTCCTGCACCACTTCATCGGCTATGTCGTTGATATGCCCCTTCTCGGCCAGAATTTCGTAGGTCGCGCCGTTTGCATCTCTAAGAAGATCGGCGACGTGACGGTCGGCGCGTCGAAACGACAGCGCGTCCACAACAAGCGCTTTCACCTCAGGATCGTCGTCTTCCTTGGCAATCATAGTTGCCAGATCGAGACCATCCATCCCGCTATTCGATGCGATCTCATGCAAGACATTCTTGCGGATTTCAACTGGTAGCGCCGCGATGCGATCGGCAGCATCGCTTCCTAAAACAGACGGCCGAAAGCGATTCCCAGCGCGAAGTGCACCAAGATGAATTTGATCATTTTCATGAGTTAACAGCGGCCAGAGCAGCTCGGCGAACTCTGGCCTGCCGGAGGTAATCATGAAACGCACTGCGCGATCCAGCTTACCGGGGGTGTGCCATCGGGCCACGAAGTCGCAAACGATGGTACTGATCGGCGCCCACACCTCGTCAGTCACGCGAAAGATCATTTCGGCCGCGAGCATAGGATCGACCTCGAAGGCGGCAAGGATAGCTGAGCTGCAAGCCGTCTTGTGGGCGGGGTCACCACGTGCAGCGCGCTCGACCGCGAACAGGATCGCTTCGGTCCACGGACGATGATTCATGACATCGGATTTAAGCTGCTCGCGGGCTGCCGTGTCAGCCGTAGCCCGGAGCATAATACGTTCAACGTTATGTGAGGCGTACCATTCCTGGAATTGCTGATGCTGGAAAGAGTAACCCGGTGTGTCTCCTGACCTCATTAAGATGTGATTGCTGACCAGCACATCAAGCTGCGCGTCCGGCTGCGCGGTCACGAAAGTGAGTTGCCCATCAGCTATCAGCATCCGCGTCGTCTCACTGACGGAGCTGCGAGCGTTGGCGTCAGCAATAGAGGTATTCGCCGTTGCTGTCGCGAAAACAGCGAGTCCGTCGAGGTACTCCCGGTGGAAACCACTGGTGACGGCCCGGAGTGCCGCAGCATGATTGGCTTCTTGTTCCAGCGCAGCAACAAATCGCCGTAGCACTTCTTCCTTGGTGGTTGGGAAGGAAGTGCTCCCCGGCAGCGATAACAGCGCCGTTAGGTAAAGCGGGATTGTGACCAGTTCACGGACGCCCGATGTACGCCAAGCCTGATCGATCAGCCGTTCTCCGGCTTCACCGCGCATTGCGCGGGCAATCGCCCATTGTTGCTCATCGCCAAGAGGCAAAAGATCGACGCGCGTTCCGATGAAAGGAACGTCGAGAGCTTGCTTGCGCGTGGAGATCACAAGGCCAAGTTCGGGTAGTTCAGCTTTCAGATTGGCAATCTGGACGCGCGCCCGTTCGCGCGCGGCGGCGTCCAGCTCATTCCATCCATCGAGTAACAGAACCACACCGGGCTTTGCCGCGGCCGTACGGAATTCGGATTCCGAGACATCGGCAAACGCTGCGCGCTTCAAGATCGAGAGAAGGAGTCCATCGTTGTCGGTGGCCCATTCGCCGAGCAGAACGATGAGCGGAGCGCCATTGCCGGTCTCCAGGACGCCTTCAGCAACCTGGAACACTGTGGTGGTCTTTCCCATCCCAGGCGCAGCAACCAGTATGAGATCATCGAACGTCGTAACGGCATTGGCGAGCGCCCGTGTACTCAGAGGCTCGTCAACACGATCGACTTTCAATGTAAGCGCGACGGTGGTGCTCGGCCATTTTGCGGTACGCCGGAAAACGTCTAGATCGGCAGTTGCCGCTGCGCGGAGCCGGTCGCCCAGCTCATCGGGCGTCGGCTCCTGCGTGCTCGGCCCGAAGGGCAAGTTGTGCATGATACTGCGCCAAGAATCTATGTTCGTGCGTCGCTTCCACTCCCGCAACTCCTCGACCGTGAATTTCGAGTCCTTCGAGTCGACGGCACGCGCGTGCACGTCACAGAGCCAGATGCCGTTATCAGCACCGCGCCGCTCTTCACTCGTCATATTTTCGTCATAGCGGGGACCACCTGACGCTGCGGCGCAAATGTGTGCCGCTTCGCCAATACTGATCTCGCTGGCACCGTCAGACGTGGCGCCGCTCGTGAGACGACGGCACATCGGGTTCGAACAATGACCCCGAGCTTGTCTTTCGATAGCTCGCCTCGTCGCTGGGCTGAACTCGTCCCTGTTCGTATTTTTGACCATCGTTGACAAGGATTACCCAGATTACCTTACCTGATCGAACGGTCGCAGCCCGCCATGCCATCCAGCGCGGCGCGCCGACGAGTATGGATGATCGCCCACAATATTCGCCTTGGGTGGCTGCGGCATGGGTTGAGCCTCAATATCGTGGACGTTGCTGCATGATGAATGGTTAGACCTGATAGCCAGCCTCCTTAAGTTTCTTCTGTCGTTCGCGCCAGTCGGATTGCTTATGTTCCTGATATGTTCTAGTGTGGGGCTAAATCTGCGATGGAGTAATACGGCCGATGGGCTTCAAGATAACAGGTCTCGATACGTTTCAACGTGAGATCAATCAGATGACGCAAGCCGTCAAAGCCCTCGATGGAGATCTCGCTACCTTAAATTTCGACCCTCAGAATCAAACGAGCATAGAAAACGCTATCGCCGAAATGCGGGGGATGATCGACAGAAAAATTGCACCTTATCGCGACAACCCGATGGTCGAAAACATCGTTTCAGAATTGAAAGAAAAATACGAGAAGGAGATTCTCGACCGGGCAGCCGAAGCCAGGTCAGAGAGCGGCGGAGAAGAAATGCCAAGCGGGAAAATTGACCAAAGCATATTTCGTCAGATCGAAAACACGGTAAGCGATCTACGACGTGCAGATTACAATACTTTCGACAGACACATAAAGAAATTATCACGCCTGCTTCATTCCGAAAGCCTTGAAGGCATTTCCACGAAGCTCGCGGCTCAGGTTGATCTTGATACATGGATTAAAGAGGGGGAAGCCACGCAAGGCGGTATGGTTGGAAGCGCAACCCTCGCATGGCCTGCTGACACAGAGCATGAGCTCGGCCTCGTCATTCGCCTCATCGATCGGTTTGCCCAACAGGAAGATGCGGCTTTCAACTTTTCGCACACGTTTTATTACAACGGGAGCAACGTATCATCGAATATGCAAAGCATGGTAACGCAAATGATCGTACCATTTGCGCGCGATTATATTGATCACGTCAAGTCGGTGACGGGCTCGACAGAAGCGACTTTATTACCGACCCGGACAGGCCCGGCGGCGCGAAAGGTCTTTATTGTTCACGGCCATGACGAAGGTGCCCGTGAAGCGGTTGCCCGATTTTTGGAGAAATTGAATTTCCAGCCGATCATTCTTCACGAGCAGGCGAATCAGGGGCGTACAATTATTGAAAAGATCGAAGCGCACGGCGACGTGGGTTTTGCAGTTATACTACTAACGCCGGACGACGTTGGAGGACTTGCTGGCGCAGTCCCTCAACCTCGCGCAAGGCAGAACGTGCTTCTTGAACTGGGTTTTTTTGTCGGCCGTCTGGGGCGCTCGCGCGTTTGTGCACTTAAACGCGGAGACATTGAAGTACCGTCTGATTTCGGCGGCGTCGTATATGAGCCTTACGATGCCGGTGGAGGTTGGAAACAGGCGTTAGGGCGCGAACTGCAAGCGGCAGGATTTCAGGTGGACTGGAATGCCGTGATGAGTCGTTAGCGTATTATGTCGCTGCTGATAGAGTCGTTGTAACTATCTCATGCTTTCAGACATGCGGTGATTCATACACACTGCCTGCCACGCCGCCCACTTGCTCTATCCAGTAACGAAAGAATGCGTTGTTTGCACGAGTGTCCGGCTAGTCATCCAATGAAGAGCTTTTAACTTGAGTGCTCGTCCGAGTGACGCGGTTGGCGATGTACCCGGCCCGAAATCGCAGTGACGGTGTATTTAGCCTTCCGACTCAAGAACCTCGTTTGGAAGGCCGTGGCGAGCGTTGCGGTTGTTGAACAAGAAAGAACCTATATCCGGGATATTGAGATGCATGTGGTCCGCCTGGCAAACGGCGAACCAAAAGCAGAGTTGGAGACTGAGCTTATTGACGCGGGAAAAGGCTTCATTCAGCTTTCCCCTGTCGTTGTCAGTCATGTGGATGACTGCGTTTCGAGTATCTGAAACAATCTTGCTAAAGAGTTTTGCGTCCTCACCCGCACCAAGTTGAAGCCTTTGAGCGACTCCGCTCAGTATGTGATAAAGCACGTCACGGTATGATGATTTATTGCTAGACTGAATCAATCCTCCAACCCGCTCGATAAAGCCTTCATCAAACTTGCCGCTGAACGTTTCTCGGATCAGTTCTACTGCCTGCCGCAGCCGGTTCTTTGGCATAGCGTCATGTGGACCAACCTCTCGCCCAAGAACCTCGAAGGCCTGAGCAACGGCTACGAAGCGCGAGAGACCATCATCCGTCTCTCTTAGTGCACGTACAAATAACCACCGGGAGAGACTAATCGTCGATGTCGCCAAGAACCACTGTTTGCATACCGCCGTGAGCGTTTCTTGATCGCTAAGGTCGACCAATATCTGATGCCGCATCGGGGACCGGAACAAGGAGCGGTTTTCTCCCAGGCGCCAGATTAGGGCGATACTCTCAAGTCCGTCTGTGTCATAGCGTTCGAACTGAAATGAAAAGGCTTCGATCGAAAATGTTGAGAGTATCTCCTCGATCCGAGCTAGATGATGGGACGCCTCCGAAATGCTGGTTGGCTTTGGCGCATGAAGTGCAATGTTCGTCGTTGATCTTAAAATGTGCCCCTCAGTCGACGAGGTCGTCTCAAGCGAGTTCGTATACAAGCTGAGCAACCAACCTGTCTCACCGAGTTCGACCTGATGCTGCCGCGGTCCATGTAGTGCCCAGACGCATTCTGGATTGTCCAGAGCCTGAAATGCCGCCTTCGCTTTTGGATCGTAACTATGGTGGGTTTCCAATCCAGGTGAACCGAAAAAGCCGACCAGTCGCGTGTCAACCGCAACCACGCTGACGACTCGCCCCTCGACGGCATCCTTCGGCGCTCCCATCCAGATAGCCGAGGGCAGAAAATCCAGTTCGTAAATGGCCCGGCCGGTTCGCATATTGCGGTTGACGCGGACGTTGTAACGCGCACACCTCTCGAGGGTTATGGTGCCGAATTTTGGGGCCGTCCCGAATATCGTCGCCTGAATGGGTGGCTTAGTTGCCTCCAAGACACCGATTTTGGCCTTATCGAAATGACGGCCGATCTCTTCATCAGCCTCGATGAACAATGTGAGAATTGGCTTGCCGTCTGACCACAGGAGACTTCCATAGGCTTGCGCATCGTCTACTGACCACAGCGCCATCAACGGTTTGGTGGACGATCTGAAGGCAATTGCGTCTTCCATCGTGGTCATGACCAGAGTTATCTCCTCATCTGATCCAGCGATCGCTTCTTCAACGCGAACACCCGTACACTGAAGGTGTCGCCGCCGAACGCTGCATACGCCGTGTGATGTTGGATGGTTACCGAACGATATCTTGCCGGGCCTGCGAGCTAGGGCCACTCTACTAGCCCAGAACCGGATTATATCGGCATCCGAAAAGACATTTGCTCTTTAACGTGGGTACCTTCAGCGGACAAAAATCGGTCCGTAACAACCAACTCAACCGTTGCCATGGAAAACGCCCCGAAATACCGTGATCGATGATTGGCGATTTTGCGGATGAAAGACGGCGTTACGATTCCGGAGAAGCGCATCACGTTAGCAAAGGCCATGTGACGGAATAGCTGACGTGATCGAGGATATCCGCTTGTGAAACGACTTGGCGGGAATCGTGCAAACATCAATGTGCGGATTTCGCGCCTCAACTTCGCTAACGTCTTGTCCTCCGGAAATATTTGAATGAAAGCAGTGTCCGGCGAAATGCCGAGACCTTGTGCAACCATTCTCATGGGTACAAAAGACCCGACGAGAATACGCAACCGTTCGCGCATCTCTTCCAGATCATCGATCTCGTGCATCAATGGGTCTAGATTCTGGACCGTAAGATGAATTGTTTCCGCGGGATAGACGTAGTGTTTCGCTGCCGATTTACCCAACGAGGCAACGATTTCCTTAATCGGCTCCGTAATTTGCGATGGAAGGCGCGCTACCAACGTAACATGCGTTGCTGCCCGCAGGCCTACTGGAGGCGGAACAAAGCGCTTTCTCACTAACGACGCACAATAAAGTTTCGTCCCGAAAAGGGTCCAGGCGACGCCGAAACGCAAACGGTCGGCGGTACGGAATGCCAGCGTCACCTTCTTAACTCGCTCGTTCTTGCTCTGGCCACGCCTCGACAGACCAACAAGCAACGGCCGCTATAACTGCTGCCGCCGAATCGCCTTACTAAACGCAGCCTACAGCGAAACCAGACATTTCAATCAACAGACTGGGCTTGGTCGCGAGACCGGCACGGAGAAGCGCGACGCACATGAAAAAGCCTGCTATCATTCTAAGTATAGATGATTGTTCTGATGATGTGGAACCTTTTTAATGAGGGAGGTGAGACGATGGCGCGACGGAGGCAATCTTATTGCCCTATGGATACCGACGATGGGCCGATAGTCTGTGCATCGGCAAGTCATTCTAACTGAAAAACGTCGCGCGTAATGCAAGGCTGAAATTCAGCTCCCCGGTTTTTTTAAGACTCGAAACTTTTCTTTGCCGCTGCGGAAATTCCTGACCGACCGGTATGTTCAACTATGGATTCCCGAATCCCAACCTCTGACGAAATTGCACGCATCAACGCAGAGCATTTTGTCGTGACCGATCTCAAACCGGCCGATCTGTTGTTTGTATTCGGTACGCGTGATGGTGTGACAGAGCGTGTTGATGTCGCACATCAACTTTGGCGTCATGGATATTGTCGATGGCTCCTTGTCAGCGGAGGAATGACGCCAGGTTCTAATCTCACCGAATGCCAGATAATCAAGAACGGTTTAGTCTCGCGCGGGATACCCGCAGACGTAATCCTCGAAGAGGATCGAGCCACGAACACGGGAGAAAATGTAATTTTTTCTCTCCCTGTAATCGACGCAAAGCTCGGCTTGAAGAATGTCCATTCAGTGATCTGCCTCGGCAACCTCTGGACTGCGCGTCGTTACCCGATGACCCTCCATCGCCATTGGCCAGAGGTAGAGAAAATGCTTGTTGTCGTGAACCACTACGAGACGCCGGATGCGTTGTGGTATACAAATCCCGAACTCTGTGCCCGTGTGCTCATGGAATGGGACAAGATCGCGCCATACAAAGCGAAAGGCTTCGTTGCCGATTGGCCATGATGCGAAGCGTCCCGTTTTGATGTCGCGACTGGTTTGCCTAAGACAGTTGCAAACCTACCAGTCTGCCGAAAGAACGGAAAATAGTGCCGCCTTTGCCGCTGACGGTCCGAACACCGACGATTGATGAGCTGCCCAGCCTTTCCGACCTCTGTTTCAGGTCCAAAGCTGTCTGGGGCTACGACGAGGTGTTTATGGAAGCCTGTCGGGATGAATTGACGTTTAAGCCGGACGAGTTGCATTTGACGTCCATTGCAATTGTCGAGCGTGACGGAAAACCGATCGGTGTTGCACAGGTGAAAATCGTCGAGGATGGGGCTGATTTACTCAAGCTGTTCATCGAACCTGACGCACTCCGCAGCGGTGCAGGAAAGATCCTGTTTGCCTGGGCTACCAACGTCGCGATGACGATGGGCGTCACCTTACTGACAATTGATGCTGACCCCGATGCGGCTCCCTTTTATCGCAGAATGGGAGCTTATGATGTCGGCGAGGCCCCCTCTGGTTCTGTCCCGGGAAGGATGTTACCGAAATTGGCGATGAATCTTTCACCTGTTAGCTAAGCTTCAGATTCGAGCCGGACACGATCCCGTCATTCGAGCGAGGTGAATGTGCGATGGGCAGAAAACCACGTCTCACGCCATCTCGGAATACGCTATTCTCGCGAAAATCGGCCGGTTCTTCGATTACCCGTTGAGTTGTCGAGTTGAGTGCACCGTCACCGTAAATTGTCACCGGCTCACGTCCGGTCCGCCGGGTAGCTGCGGGAGATCATCCGTGATCGTGAACCACGAAGCCTTGCTGGCGACGTGAACGTGAAGTTTCGGCTGGATGCCAGGATCGTCATCCAGCGCGCCGAGCGGCAGGCCATAGTATTTCGGATAATCGTCAAACTTGCTCAAAATCGGAGACCCGCATATCCGGCAAAAACCCCTGTGATTTCCCGGGGACGATTCGAAAAGGGTAACAAGTTCCTCGCCTTGCGCAAATTCAAACTCGGCTGACTTTACGGCTGCCCGGCTGCGAAAGGCGCTCCCCTGCGCCTTCCGGCACATCGAGCAGTGGCAGTTCATCGCGCCGGACAGCCGCCCGTTGATCTTGTACTTAACGCCGCCGCACAGGCAGCTTCCGCGCAACATGCTCACCTCTCCGCGAATAGGTCCGTTAAAGTCTTGGCTCTTGGTGCAGTCTGACGCTCACCAACGTGAACCAGATACCTCTTCCTCGATATTATCCACTGGGTCCGCTAATCTGAAGGGCGCTTCAGACCAACCCAAAGCTGGACTGAGGGGCGCTGCCATTGCTGCTTGGCGTAAGAAGCCAACCTTGGCGGCACCCTATCGCCATTCATTACAAGACGATTAAGCATCAGTGCCAGATCTACGTCGGCGATACACCATTCGCCAAATAGATAGTCTGAGTTCGCCGAAAGCATCGCCTCAGCCGCAAAAAACAGTTTTTCCGCGGATAGCTGCCCCTCAGTGGAAAGAGGTGGAGCAGGAGCCGAGTAGAAGATGACCTCCGTGGGGCGTTCCTGCCTAATGGACATCAAATCGGAACGAAGCCACGCCTGAATTTGACGTGCGCGGGCCCGTAGGCGTGTCTCTTTAGGATAAAGAGACACGCCAGGAAATGTCTCGTCTAAATATTCAGCGATCGCAGATGATTCAGACAATGAAAAGTCATTGTGAACTAGTGTCGGCACGCGGCGCGTTAGTGAGGCCGCTGCAAACTCCCGTTCGTTGTTAGCTTGCTGAGCAAGATCGATCGCGGATATTTGAAACGGAAGTTCTTTCTCGTGAAGAGAGACAAATACCGACATGGCGTATGGACTAACAAATTGCTTATCTACATGAAGAAGAAGCCTTGATGTCATGGAATTGATCTCCAGAATAAGGTCGATTCGATCAAAGGAAAATCCTAGCGCAAGGTCCGTTTCGCTTATGCAGCGGTCCGCGCCGCGCGGCTCATCTGGTTCGCCAGATCAAGCAAATTTCTCACTACCGCGCTGCGATTATGTGGTGACCAGACGACCGAGAACGGCACTGGCTCAGGCTCATCGAGGAATGGTAGAAAAACCACGCCAGGAGGCTGGATCAGCGCATGTGCGTCGCCTGCGATTGTCACCCCGTAACCCTGTGCGATCATCGCCAGTAGCGTGCCGCGCTCGACGGCAAAGCGTAATATCGAGGGGGAAAGCCAACGCCCAGCTAGCCGCATCAAGATATGATCGTGCACCTGCGGGCCCGTGCCGCCATGGCGGACAAGAAACGCTTCGCCCGTCAAGTCGGCCCAAGTTACTCCATTGCGTTCGGCAAGTGGATGGCTAGCCGGCAGCGCAACCATTAGTGGTTCGGTCCAAATACGTGTGGAATGGCAATCGGGATACTGAGGTGCGCCAGCGACGAACGCCACGTCCAGTTCATTCGTGCGCAATTGGTGCACCACTTCGGAGACTGTTCCCTCCGTGATCTCCACGTCGATGTCAGGATACTGTGCATGATATTGGCCAAGAACTTCAGCAAGAAAGCTGCCTGGGATCAGCGCATGGACCCCGATGCGCAAGCGGCCACGGTCGCCTCTTGCCATCATCCCGATGGTCTTCACTGCGTGGTCGAGTTGCGCGATTCCGACCGTCACCTGCTCTATAAAATATCTGCCGGCGTCGGTCAGCCGGACGCCGCGCGCATGACGCTCGAACAACGGGACGCCGAGTATGTCTTCCAGTGCTTTGATCCGCTCGCTCACACTGGACTGGCTGATGCCAAGCGCCTTCGCGGCATGTCGAAAGTTCAGATACTCCGCGACGGTGAGCGTCTGGATCAAGGCCATCAGCGGAATGCGGCTGCCTAACAGTGAGCGACTACACCCGCCATCGATTGAATTTCCGGTGACACGACGCCGCATCTTAGTCATAACCTCATGGAACGAATGCAAGACTGCCATTAGCCCGTTTCAAACGACGTTCGAGACAATCGGCATAGCCGATCCACGGCCTGCTTGATCCCATCACAAAAAGCCGCGACCGAGATACTGGGGAATTCCCTAGTATTGTTTCGACCTCAATCGTTTATGATGGCGAGTGGGGAATTACCCCTTGGCCCCTAGTGCGCTGCAATGCAGCTAGAGATGCGCAATAAACCGCCTGTAAGTTTCGACCATGGTCCTACGAATTCCAACGACTGAATGGATCGCGCATCACCGCCGAATGGTGCGATGAAGCGTGTTGAGACGATCCACTGCTTTGATGAGACGAAAATCGCCAATGGCTCTTCGTTAGCGCAAACACAAGCAAACATTCCCAAGCTACGGTGATGGTTCAGTTTGTACGGTCATAGGAGATTGAATGAGTACCATTATCGTACGCGATTTTCGTGAGGCCGACGCGATTCAGCTAAACGATGTGGCCCTTGCTGCGTTTCTTCAATTTGAGAACCAATATTCCGATTGGCCGGCGATGGCTAATGGCGTCTCCAAGATGTCGGAATTGGCAGAAAGTGGCGAAATTATCGTAGCGGAAGACGATGCTCGGATCGTGGGTGGGGTCGTCTATGTATCCGGCGGCAAGCCAAAGGCCGCATATTTCGATCAATCTTGGCCGATCATCCGCATGTTGGTCGTCACTCCCGCTGGTCGGGGTCGCGGGATCGGACGCAGGTTGACTGAAGAATGCATCGAGCGAGCTCGGCGAGACCGAGCGCCGTTGATTGCTCTTCACACAACGCCGATAATGACGGTGGCGCAGCCAATGTATCTCAGAATGGGATTCGAACTAATTCGCAACTCTCCACCAATTTTTGGTGTACCTTATGCCGTTTACACTAAATCACTTTGACTTTTACTATTTTGATGAACTCGGCGACGATTTGGCTTTTCAAAAGAATTAAGAATTGCCGTCGAGTTGGGATGTGACCAACGCGTGGTCAACTATCTCGCGTGAATCAGACTGTGGCTGCACCTTGACGAGTCCCCGCCCTAGATAAGTCCTTTATACATGCCCTTAATGACAGCCGAAATGCGATTACTTGCACCAAGTTTCTTGGTCAGATTAGAAATATGAAATTCAACCGTCTTTTCGGAGATCATCATAATTTCGCCGATCTCCCAGTTCGTCTTTCCTTCCTTGCACCAGCGCAAACATTCAATTTCCTTCGAAGTGAGTGGCTTGCAACTGACCGTAGGCGCGTCAACAAGTTCGCACAACCGCAGATGATATTGGCTGGTCAACGCGTGGAGAATCCGGAATCTCTTATTATCGATCTGCTTTTCATCTCGAAGACTGATGCTAGGGTCACGACTCATAAAGTCCACCATATGACAGCGGCGACGAGGCAGACGGAGGCAAGGAAGTTTCTGGCGAGCCTATCGTAACGTGTTGCGATGCGTCGAAAGTCCTTGAGACGACAGAAGGCATTCTCGATGCGGTGGCGCAGCTTGTAGGATTTCCTGTCGAAGCTGAAGGGTTGTTTGCGGTTGGACTTGTTTGGAACGACGGCCCTGGTGCCGCGCTTATCAAGCCAGTTGCGCAGATCGGCGCTGTCATAGGCCTTGTCGCCAAGTAGTTTTCTCGCTGGTTTGGCGCGGCGGATCAGGCGCTTCGCCGGCGGGCAATCATGTGCCTGGCCGCCGGTCAGAAGGACGGAAAGAAGACGGCCTTTAGCATCTGCGATTGCGTGGATTTTCGTATTGCGGCCGCCGCGCGAGCGACCAATGGCCTGCTTGTGCTCCCCCTTTTTGCGCCGGATGCCGAGCGATGTGCCTTGACGTGCGTCGAGTCGATCATTTGCGTTTCGGTCGATCGACCGCGGGCTGCGAGTTCGCGGAACAACCGCTCCCATACCCCTCGTTCTGCCCAGCGCACGAAGCGATTGTAGATTGTCGTCGGTGGGCCATATTCGGGTGGACAATCGCTCCACCGGCAACCGCTCTTAATTACATGCAGGATGCCGCTGATCACCCGCCTGTCGTCTACCCGTTCTTTGCCACGCACGTCCGTTGGCAAATAGGGCTCGATCTGCCGCCATTGCTCATCGCTCAGCCAAAACAGGTTGCACCGCATCTCGTCGACTCCAGAATCAATGAACTTCCAGAGAATCAACAACCGATTCAGCCGACAACACTTTTATTGAGTTTCGACCCTAATCAAATCAACATCGAACCCCGGGCCGTGAATCGGAATAGTAACACCAGAATGTACGCCCATCTCTCGGCAGTCTTCCATGAATCGCTTTTGTCGCTGGGTTATAGGTGCGTGTCTGCCGATGTCTTGCCAATGGATGGGTCGACGAGCTGAGGTGACGTATTGAATGATCGGATCGACCTTATCCCATCCACGAGATGTATAATTTTCAGTGTAACCCGGCGGTAGGTGTGTCCATCGGACCGACGCTAACCGATACGCTCTCGTCGTCACAAATGCTGCATTTTGATATCCCTCGTCGCCTAATGTCTTTAAATAGAGACGACGTAAGGCGTCAGGGCTGGTCAACGATGACGAAAGCTGAATGAATTCTTCTAGATGTAACATCATAGAATATTCCGCAAACTTGGCGCGCTTGAAAAAGTGACAAGCCTTGCTGTGGACGTGTAAGACACGCCCCAATCTATCGTTCTCGTTCCGGCGAGCTTGTTTTCCCTGGCACGATAATAGTGCCAGCGCCGGGATGATAATTTCCGGCTCTCTGCCGGATGCCATCTCCTTGCATTCGTCCATCGAATAGGAATGGTTGCGTTTCGCTGCCGCCGGCGAGGGCCGATTTGTGCGATTGTCCACGCTTAATATTTTGCGCGCTAACCGCCATCGTGGACAGCACTAGCACAAACGCAATAGCAATATTCAACACGACGGGTTCCTCTTTTTTGTCTCGGCGGCGACACGATCCTATTTCAGTCACCGTCAAGAAGGAACTTGGTATCAAGATGACGGCCACCTATCTAGCCAATGGTACCAATATCACAAAGATCAAAGAATTGGCGCGCTTGGCGCCGTTACGCAGGGTTGGCCGAGACTCCGCCCTAGTCCGATCCCTTCGCTGACGGCAGCAAAGTGTATTCGCCATCAAATTCGTTCTCAGAAGCGTGGTGGTTGTTAGGGGCGCTCTATAATCCACCGGTTCACAGCTTGGTGAAAGTTCAAAGGGCCAGGCACCGTCATGTATGTTTTTACGTACTTGAATCCAGCGCGCTGAAGGGTGCGGTTTGGACCGACGTTGAAAGCGTGCGGTTCGCAAAACAACTGCTTGATCTCCAGCGCTCGAAAGTAGATGTCTACGCTTTGTCGAACACATTGGGCGCCGATCCCCCGCTGGCGCAGCGACGGTTCCGTCACGTGAAGATGCATATTCGCTTGCTTGCCGAACACGATCTTGTCGCAACTTGAGAAACCAATTGCTCGTCCGTCCATTATCCAGATAACGAAGCAGCCTCTCCTTTTCGAGACAGGGAGGCTGAACTGACCCTCAAATAGGGATGTCCAAGCATCCTTCGGCGGAAGGCGGGTCGGATCAACCCCAAGCATTTCCAGATGCTCTGGCGTTGATGAGTGAAAGTAGTCAACAACAAGCGGTGTTTCATCAAGCCGCATTTCACGCACTTGCAACTCCATAAGCAGCCCTCCTGTTTTTGGTCACATGTAGGAAACACTTGTTTGTTGTTGAGGTATGCAACCAGGATGTGGTTGCGCGCCTCCCGACAAGTTCGCGCGATGGCAGCGTCGACGACGAGGGGTACATGGACTGGCGTAAGACGTGTTGGATCAAGTTGACGCGGGCGGGCGTCACGCTGCGTTCCGGATCGCCTGTACCGAAGGGAGGATGCGGATCGTATTGCAGGCTCAGTTCGATTGCTTCCGCCGACTCGCGATCGGCTATTTCGCCGCAGAGCGCAAGCCCCATGTCGATACCAGCGGATACTCCCGTGCTCGACACATATTTCCCATCGACGGTGATACGTCCTAGCGAATAGGTAGCGCCGAAGTTGCCCAAGATCGTCTTAGCCCGCCAGTGGGTCGACACTTTGCGTCCCGAAAGCAAACCGGCTGCACCGAAGATAAATAACCCGGTGAAAACTAAGCATGTCCAACGGGTCTTTGTATCGACCTCCTTGATCCAAGCCTGAAGCTCTCGGTCGGCAATCGCCACCCTCAATCCGCGCGAATGACCTCCGGGTACGATTAGAACGTCGGCCGTATGTAGGTTGTCGATTCCAATGTCAGCGGTAAGTGCAAAGAATCCATCGTCGGTGCGGACAGAACCTGCGTTCTTCGCGACGAATACAATCTCGTTCTCAGCGACCCGCGCTAGTGATTCGTAGGGGCCAACGGCATCCAGAGCAGTAATGCCGTCGAACCGAAATATTGCGATCTTCACAGCCGTTCTTTCTTGAACGGCCCAGGCGAGCGGCCTTTTTGCTTCGCGCGCTCCCCAATGGTCATGCCCATCTGTTGGATCGCCAGTTACGCGCTGGTAAAAAGGCTATCAGCGACAGCAAAAGACCGCAAGTGTGGATACTATCTCTCACAATTCCGATCCGCGCCATCTCCCGAACGTCTATTCCATGCTGCTGGCGTAGCGCATGACTCCGAAGTCGTGCTTTCAGATCTGCCTGTCGAGGACGGGCTGCTAGGCACAAGTGGGAAGCCGAGACTGCGCTCCGCGCACGGCTTTCCAGATCATCTTGAATGAAGGATCGGCATTGATACGGGTCATACCCTTACGCGAATTGCGCGAGGCCATTTCCCACGGACCAATTCTCTTTTGACGACTCGATGATATTCACGAACACGTCCTCGGAACGGAGGCCGGGGTTTTCGCCTAGCAACTCGGCCGTGCGTTGGAAGAACGCCTTCTTCTGTTCAAGGGTGCGAGTGTTGAACACGGTGATCTGGATATAGACGAGATCATCGCTTCGCGTGATGCCGAAGGCGTTGCCGTAGCGGAAGTTCGTCGTGTCATGCTCGGTCAGGGTGATGAACTGGTCGTCCTCGGGCACGCTGAGCGCTTCGCGCATCGCACGATAGAGGTTGTCGAGGATCGCCCGCCGATAGGCTTCGGGCTTTCCGGCGCGCAGGGAGACATGAACGAGCGGCATTGCGGTCCCTTTCCATTCCGATCTAGCTCGACATTAGGCAGCGTCGTAGTATTTTTATATGAAATGGATATTGATTTCAGAGATAACATTTGGAAATGATAGAGCGCCCTCTCGATCTGGATGCCGTCGCCGCCTTCGTCCGCATTGCCGAGCTTGGCAGCTTCACGCGCGCGGCCGAAGCGATGCGGACAACGCAGAGCGCGGTCAGCTTGAAGCTGAAGCGACTGGAAGACAGGCTCGGATGCCGGCTTGTCGAACGAACGCCGCGATCTGTGCAACTCTCGGCGCGCGGCACGGCCTTCCTCGATCGCGCCCGCGAACTGGTGGCCGCGCACGACCGCGCGCTCGCTGCCGTTATCGCAGGCCGCGAGCGGTTCACCATCGGCATCAGCGATCATGTTGCCGGGCCGGAGCTGCCTACGCTGATCGCGCACATGAATGCGCAAGACCCGCATCTGGTGATCGAAATCCGGATCGGATCTTCCGGCGACCTGCTCCAGAGTTTTGATCGGCGTGAACTCGATACGGCGATCGTGCGCCTGCACGCGGAGCGGAGCGATGGCGAAATCATCGCGGAAGAAAGATTCGGCTGGTTCGCATCGCCGAACTGGAAGCCACGAGCCGGCGAGCCACTGCCGGTCGCCACAATGCCCGAACCCTGCGGCGTGCGGGTGATGGCGGGCCGGCTTCTCGATGAGGCCGGCGTGCCCTGGACTGAAATATTCGCGGGCGGTGGCGTTACTGCGGTCGCCGCGGCCGTCATGGCCGGGATCGGCGTTGCCGCTTTGGCTCCGCGCATGTTGCCAATGGGCGCGGTTGATGTCGGCGCCAGGCTCGGACTTCCCGAACTGCCGCGCCTACCCATCATCCTGCATTCCAGGGTGAAGGACGGCCGGCCACGCGATGCACTTGCTGTACTGTCGGCCGCCTTCAGAAGCGCCGTGCGTGAATAGGCGCGCATCCAGTTAAGCCTTTACCGGGCGGACTTGATCGCTTCGAACAGAGCGACGTCGATCTGATAGCTGCCATCGGGCTCAGTATCGAAATGCTGTGTCGCCTGCAAGGAAACCGCCTTCTGGAGAAAACGGATCGCGTCGATATGCAATTGCGGCGTGGTCATGCGTTCGACCCATGATTTGAAATCGAGCCGCAGTCGGAACGCTGCGGTAGAGCGCGACAGAAATCCGGCGCGTGCGATGGCTGCCTCCCATTCAGCGTGCGTATAGTTCGGACGGGCGAGCAGTCGCGGAGACGTTCAAGCGCCTGGAAATATTCCCCGATACGATGGGATATCCGCTCGGATCAGAGCAATGGAATCGTCCGTGCAAGCGGCGGAAACTTAGGTCGAACGCACCTCCCCCGGCGTGGAACGGCAAGCCCAACGCAAGCCGGAGGTTCGCGCCGTTTCGTAGCTTCAGAAAGCGCTTGTTGAACGCGGTCGCCTTCTCGTTCGGGAGCGTGACGACAACGCAGTTCTCTTATGCCTTTAGCTGGTCTCGGATGCCGGAATAGATGCCGGCGACAACCCTATAGGAGCGGTATTCCGGCGGGACAAACAGGTCGATGAGTTGCGCGCCGTGATGACCCGTGTAGTCGATCGAGATCGGATGCCAGCAGTCGTCACGAGCAGATTTGTCGTGGGACGTCCGCCTTATTGCGTAGAGCCTGACCGCCTGCGCCAATATTCGCGCAGCAACGCGATGGTGGAGCCGATGAAATAGCCCGACGTTGCCCCCGATATCGCGCGGCCGACGATGGCGCCAATGGCGTGATCGTCGGCATGCATCGCTGCCAGAATTGCAACTACATACTGTAGGGCGAAGACCGAAACGTTACGGATCAACGGAAACACGCTGCCCTGGTGGGAAATCTGTCCGGTTGCATGATCCACTTGAAATGGTCGCGGAGTGAGGAGACCGACAGGCGAAAGCGCCAACGCCGCAATCTACCGACGACCCTTAGCGAAACTGTCGAAAATGACCCAAAACGACCTCGGCCAGCTTTTGATGATCTCGAATTACTCCCTCGCTCTCCACGCGTCGAGCCATGGCGTGTAGTCAGTCGGTTGCTCGGAATGACTGATGATATCGTGCTGAACCGCCCACGTTTGGGCACTACTGGTCCACATCTGAGCGACTGGCCGAACGTGATGCGTATCGTCAAGTGTTCCAGCGCGCAAATTCAGCGTCGCCGAGTTGTTTCGTTGAGTGTGCTGGGTGTAAAGCCGCGAGTGGCATTCACCGCATGAAATTGAAATGTTCTTTTGTCCATCAGGTAAAACTCGCTCACTCCGCGAAGGTTGCCCTTCATCTATGTGAAAGCCGTCTGCCGGCATCACGAGTGAGAGGCTAAATGCGCTGCCAGTTCTCTTCTGACATTGATGGCAATGACAGATATACACCGTCAATGGCTCTTTGGTGATGCTGTATCGCAGCTTGCCGCAATTGCATCCTCCGACGGCCGGGGCGAGAAGAACCATATAAGACCTCGAATGTAATCGAAAGAGGTTATGGTATGCTGATGAAGCGCCAAGTCAAAGTTCCTTGACTCGGCATCCTTATGCCGTTGCCTGCCAATACAGGAACCACCGTCAGCCGAGGCCGAAACCTAACGGACGCTCGAACACGAAGGCAGCCTCTCTGCTGAGGTCCGGTATTGGCCCATCGCGACATATTGTGCCGCCGCGCTAACTCGGTCGCCTTCTCATTCGGAAGCGTGACGACAATGCAGTTCTCTTATGGCTTTAGCTGGTCTCGGATGCCGGAATAGATGCCGGCGACAACCCTATAGGAGCGGTATTCCGGCGCGACGAACAGGTCGATGAATTGCGCGCCGCGATGACTCGTGCAGTCAATCGAGGTCAGATGCCAGCAGTCGTCACGAGCAGATTGCTCGTGGGACGTCCGCCTTATTGCGTAGGGCCTGACCGCCTGCGCCAATATTCGCGCAGCAGCGCGATGGCGGAGCCGATGAAATAGCCCGACGTTGCCCCCGATATGGCACGGCCGACGACGGCGCCAATGGCGTGATCGTCGGCGTGCATCGCTGCCAGAACTGCAACTGCATACTGTAGGACGAAGACAGAAACGTTACGGATCAACGGTACCACGCTGCCCTGGCGGGATATCAGTCCGGTCGCGTGATCTACTTGAAATGGCCGCGAAGTGAGGACGCCGACAGGCGAAAGCGCCAACGCGGCGGCGGTCCACGCCACCAGTGGCCAGATCGTCGGCTGTTGATTTGAGCCGATCCGTGACAGACCCCAGAGGATGAAGATTGTCGGCACGATGAGGGCACGCCAGATCGTGGTGGTCCCCGGCTGCGTCGCCTTGATGCCTTGCCACACCAGATAGCCGAGCAGAAACCATACCCAGAGCGGAGTTTGGGCGATGATGCCAGCCACAAAGCTCATAGGCAGGAATTAATCCGCTAGAGTGGTACAGCGCTCTCGAACAGGTAATGGAGCCCAACGTACCACATCAAGAGCGAGTATGTGAATGATCTGGACGCCTGCTGCCAATAGCCAATCAATGATGGTCATGGGGTTGGAGGCGACATCATCCCCGCGAAAGTCCGCATTGGTTGCGTAACAGCGAGCGGCGTCGAGCGAGCAATCTCGGCCACTCTGCGTCATTTTCCCGACCTATCGGACTTGATTCATAATAACCTCGGCCTCGATGACCCCGTCCGCTAAACAATCACGACAGGTTTCCAGAGGTGCCCCCGGATGAACTTTGACCGATATTTGGAACCAGTTGCTATGAGCGCCCCTGGATGCCACGCCGCATTGTTGGACGGGCTGCCTTGCGATATCGGCGCGTTGGCAGAAACTGTGCAGGGTCTGTTGATCCATCAGCATCTCGCCCCCGCGTACGGAGTTGTGCTCGACCAGGACCGGCAAGCTCAGTCGCATATCCGCGCGATTGAGAAGATGCTGGAGGAAATCATTACACGCGATAATCGGCCGCTTTCTGTGGCGCGAGCTACCAACGAACGACAGGTCGGCGTCTGTAGGCATTTCACACTTCTTCACATGGCGATGTTACGCGCGCGAGGTATTCCGGCTCGGGCTCGTTGCGGCTTTGGCTCCTACTTTGAGAACGGTAAGTACCTCGATCATTGGGTCACTGAGTATTGGAATGACGGAAAGAAATGCTGGTTGCTGTTCGATGCTCAAATCGACGACCGCCAACGCGAACTTTTCGGGATCAAATTTGATACGGCAGACGTACCACGAGATCAGTTTTTGGTGGCAGGCGATGCTTGGTCGCTCTGCCGCGCCGGGATGGTCGATCCGAGCGGTTTTGGCATTCTTGACATGCACGGACTTTGGTTCATCGCGGGAAACCTCATCCGCGATATCGCGGCGTTAAACAACCGCGAGATGCTTCCGTGGGACGTTTGGGGTGCGATGCCTCGGAGGGACAGCGACCTTGATCTGGCCTTCTGCGATCGCTTGGCGGCCGTCAGTCGTCAGCCAGAGGACTACGTTGAAGAACTCGGGCTGCTCTATTCCGACGAGCGAGTGATCGTACCAGCGACCGTATTCAACGCGCAACTCAATTGCATGCAGAGTTTGCAGTAATCTAAAAACGGAACTTCCAGCGAAACTCCCTCTAATTTTGAATTTCAATATAGCTGGATCGCCCGCTTGATCGATCATCCGTTAGCCAGGACCACTCAAAGTCAAGCGTCACGAAACCGTTGTTGTTAATGCCAATGTGTCCGGATGATTGCCCGCAGATGAGTTTTCCATCGGCGGAAACACATTGAAACAGCAACTCGATTGTTGCTGGCCCGGTCGCTTTCCCGACGATTTTTCCGACAACAATCTCTCCTCCCTGATACTCACCGGTTATGATCATGCCCTCGACGAAGTATCGAAATGACGTTTCCGCCGTTGATAGACCATGATCGTTACCGGTTGTAACAAAAGTGCGTCCATTGAGGCGGCTGACGAGCGGTTGCGATGCGTCTGCCGGAATCGGGACGTTGTCCATCGTTCTTATCGTCATTAGATCCTCGTGGTTTGAATCTTCCATCAGGTATCATGGCTTTTGTAGTTGCCTTTGATAAGTGGAAACTGAGCTAGCCAGCCGTGGGTGATATGCTTCGCCGTATCATTCATACTGGCCGAGTGGAGGCAAAAGCGTTTTGCTTTTGCGTTCTGTAGTGAACGCCTGTTTCCCCTTTTCGGCCCACAGCACGCGGGCCTGTTCGCCTTGATCGCTTTGGAGCTTGTCAGTCATCCAAAGTAGCGCGCCGTAGATCGTGGCACGGTCGTCGCCGGTCAAGTCCACAATCCCGGCTTTGACGACGAGGCCGCCGAGTTCGATTAGATGGCGCGTGCGCTTCCGGCGTTCGATCTGCCAACTCCGCATGTCATGCCGCGCCCGTGCCGCCTGATGCTGGTTGCGTTCCGTGCGAAGGCGTTTGAGCGCGGCTCGCGTCGTTGTCATTTGCCTGAGCAGTTCGCCGCGCCCGTCTCTCGAAAAACGTCGCCCCGCGCTTGGCCCATGCCTCCCGCTTTCCGGCATCCTTCGTCTCGGCCAGCACGACCAGCGCGCCCGCCAGTTCCTCGGCGTTGAGCGCATCCGCTCCGGTGGCGATCACCAGTTCGCCGAGTTGCTGCACCTTGCGGTTCTTCAGTTCCTTGGCTTTGTCTTCCAGCGTCTTCAGTTCGGCATCGTAGTCGCGTGGCTTGCGCATCGTCGTCTCCATCGTTTCCATAAGTTGTCGATGAACCGAAGATAGTTGAGCGACCTGCGGAACGCTCCTATGTTGCCGGGACGGTCTGGCACGGGCCGGTCCATCCCGAGATTTTTTCGAGGGAGGGCGCGCTTATACGTCGTTCCGACGTGTGCTTGAGCGTGTCAATGATCCGATCGCGATGGCGATCTATCATCTTCACGTCAAGGTCATTGGCCGCAAGTCCGGCCAGAGCGCGGTGGCATCCGCCGCCTATCGCTCGGCGTCGCGCCTGCGCGATGAACGGCAGGGCCGCGATCAAGACTTTACTGCCAAGCGCGGCGTCGTCCATTCCGAAGTGATGCTTCCCGATAACGCGCCCGATGTGTGGGAGGATCGCGAACGGCTCTGGAACGATGTGGAGGCGTTCGAAGTGCGCAAGGACGCGCAGCTTGCGCGCGAGGTCGAGTTCGCCATTCCGCGTGAACTGACGCGAGCGCAGGGCATCGAACTCGCCCGCGACTTCGCGCAATCGGAATTCGTCGATCCGGGCATGATCGCCGACCTCAATGTGCATTGGGACATCGGCGAGGACGGCATGCCGAAGCCCCATGCCCATGTCATGCTGACGATGCGTAGCGTGGACGAGAACGGTTTTGGCCCGAAGGTACGGGACTGGAACCGTACGGAGTTGGTGGAGCACTGGCGCGAACGCTGGGCCGAGCACGTCAACGAGCGGCTAGCCGAACTCGACATCGACGCGCGGATCGACCATCGCAGTCTTGAGGCGCAGGGCATCGACCTTGAGCCGCAAAGCCAGATCGGCGCGCCTGCGCAACGGATCGAGGGCGAAGGGATCGAAGCCGCTGACCGGGCGGAGATGCACCGCGAGATCGCCCGCAACAACGGCGCGCGGATCATCGCCGATCCGTCCATCGCACTGGACGCGATCACGCAGCAGCAATCGACCTTCACGCGGCGCGACATGGCGAAGTTCGCGCACCGGCACAGCGACGGTATCGAGCAGTTCAACGAGGTCATGGGCGCGATGGGAAACGCCCCTGACCTGATCGAACTTGGCAAGGATTCTCGTGGCGAGGATCGCTTCACCACCCGCGACATGATCGAGGCCGAACAGCGCCTGCACCGCGCCGCCGAGATGATGGCGGAACGCGAACGCCATGAGGTCAATGACGCTGACAGGCAGGCGGCATTGGCCCGCGCCGAACGGCGCGGCCTTGTCCTTTCCGGCGAGCAGGCCGATGCGCTGGCGCATGTCACGGACGGGCGCGACCTTGGCATCGTCGTCGGTTATGCCGGGACGGGAAAGAGCGCGATGCTGGGTGTTGCACGCGAGGCATGGGAGGAAGCAGGCTACGAGGTTCGCGGCGCGGCCCTATCCGGCATCGCCGCCGAGAATCTGGAAAGCGGATCGGGCATTGCATCCCGTACCATCGCCAGCATGGAACATGGTTGGGGACAGGGCCGCGACACGCTCACCATCCGTGATGTGCTTATCATTGACGAGGCGGGCATGGTCGGCACGCGCCAGTTGGAACGCGTGCTGTCCCATGCCGCAGATGTTGGCGCAAAGGTGGTGCTGGTCGGCGACCCGCAGCAGCTACAGTCTATCGAAGCCGGTGCGGCGTTCCGCTCGATCCATGAGCGTCATGGCGGCGTCGAAATCCATGAAGTCCGCCGCCAGCGGGAAGACTGGCAGCGCGACGCCACCCGCGATCTGGCGACCGGCAGGACCGGCGCGGCGATCCATGCCTATGACACGCACGACATGGTGCATTCCGCCGAAACCCGCGAGCAGGCGCGTGGCGACCTGATCGACCGTTGGGACCGTGACCGGCAGGCCGCGCCGGACCTGAGCCGCATCATCCTCACCCACACCAATGACGAGGTGCGTGCGCTCAATGCGAGCGCACGGGAACAGATGCGGGAGGCGGGCGATCTCGGCGAGGACGTTCACCTGAAAGTCGAACGCGGCGCGCGCAGTTTCGCCAGCGGGGATCGTGTCATGTTCCTGCAAAACGAGCGCGGCCTTGGCATCAAGAACGGCACGCTTGGGACCATCGAGCAGGTCAGCGTCACCAGCATGACCGTGCACACCGACGATGGGCGCTCCGTCGCCTTCGATCTAAAAGACTACAACCGCATCGACCACGGCTATGCCGCGACCATCCACAAGGCGCAGGGCATGACGGTGGACCGCGTTCATGTGCTGGCGACGCCGGGACTGGACGCCCACGGCAGTTATGTCGCCCTGTCGCGTCACCGTGACGGCATGAACCTGCATTACGGCCGCGACGACTTCGCCGATCAGAATCGGCTCATCCGCACTCTGTCACGCGATCGTGCAAAGGACATGGCGACGGATTATGAGCGCGCCGATCCAGCGCAGAGCTATGCCGAGCGGCGCGGCATCACCTTCCGCGAGCGTGTTGTCGAGATCGTGCGCAAAGTCGTGCCGGAGAAGGTGCGCGGAATGTTCGACGGGTTGCGCCTGTCCGGCGATGGCGCGTCTGACCCTGACGCTGGAGAGCGGCCGGAAAGAGGAAACGCAGGCGTGGCGGTGCGGCGCGACCACACAACGCCAGACCGGCAAATTGCCGAAGACCCGGAAGCGGCCTTGCGCAAAGCCCGCACGGCTGCGCTCCAGCGTCATGCCCGCGCAGCGGCCGCGATCCTTGAAGCCAAGCATCAGGGGCTCACGCCTTCCATCGAACAGCGGCGCGAGCTTGGCGCGGCAAGGCGCGCATTCGATGAGGTCCGGCCCCATGGCTGGCAGGATGCGGAAGCCGCTTACAACAAGGACAACAGCCTCGCCCATGAAGCGGGATCGGGCCGGACTGGCCGCGCCATTCGTGCCCTCCAGTTGGAGACCGAAATCCGTACCGACCCACAGCGTCGCGCGGACCGCTTCGTGGAGCGCTGGCAGAACCTCGACCGGGCCGGTGAGCGCCAATATGCGGCGGGCGATTATTCCGGCTACAAGGCCGCGCGTAAGGAGATGGGCAATATGGCGATGAGCCTCGAACGCGATGCGCAGATGGAATCCCTGCTCCGGGGCCGAAAGCGCGAACTCGGTATCGATTTCGACTCAGGCCATAGTCTCGGCCGCGACCTTGCCATCAGCCACGGACTCGGCAGAGGAAGGGGCATCGGACTCTGATTTGGTGCATGTCGTTATCGGAAAATCGCTGTGCGCAGTGTCAGGCGACATGAATCGATTCCGCCGATCGCAAGTATTTGCCGCCGGTTCTACCCCGCAGTACTACGACGATAAAATACCTCTTGCACAACGACAAATCGTTGCTCTGTCTGGTCTCGAAAACCCTCGAGAACAGCCAGCAGGAGGCAGCGCGACCATGCCCGAACCAGACCGTATCGTCCGCATGAAAACCGTTCTTTCCAGAACCGGGCTGTCCAAGTCCACGATCTACCGCAAGATCACTGAGGGCACGTTCCCGCCCCGGATCAAGATCAGCGTCAACGGCGCGGGATGGCGCGAGTCCGACATCAACCGCTGGATCGCCGATCCGGGATCATGGCGTCCAAAAAGTGAGATCGATGAGGTCTGTTGAGACCATTACAGACATCCAGAAAGTCAGCGCTTATGTGGACGTGCTTGCAGTCTGCTTTCCGGTGTCATGCACGACACCGGCGGCATCAGATGGGTGTTCGTCAGGCAGCGCTGCCTTGGATCGTGAGGCAGCGTTCTATTCAGACCAATGCAGCTTGAGAATTTTGGAAATTGTTTGTGACCGTTCGACGATGGCCCAATGCCCAGCGCCATGTTCAATGTGAAGCGCGGTACGATATTTTTCTGCGAAACGCTGGGCGACAGACAACGAAACATAAGGGTCTTTTGCTCCCCAGATCAGCAGTCCACGCTCAGGCAGGTCTTTGAGACGTTCGACCCAGTCGCCGTCAAATCGAAGCGCGTTAGCGGAGCGATACAGCGCGAGTATCGACCGGCGCATATGAGGACACCA
>ERZ778029.842-NODE-842-length-39290-cov-8.808819_pt1 | contig 39290 bp, 38 predicted proteins | sample MGYA00375759_ERZ778029 | MGnify/ENA primary metagenome ERZ778029 (study PRJEB29350, sample SAMN05389819) | bioreactor metagenome | isolation source: Ammonium sulfate bioreactor | place: South Africa: University of Cape Town | collected 2014-04-04 ...
CCCTGCAGCGCGAAGAACAACGGCAGCCGCGCCAGAGGCTGCATGCGCGAGGGCGCGAGATCGGCGGGAACGCGACCTGTCATGACGCGCGCCCCCGGACATTGGCATGGAAGTCGCGCCCGTTCGACGTGCGCGCGACCAAGCCGGCGCGGATCGTGAAATCGCCGAACCGCTCGCCGGCCTGCCGGTCTGTCGCATAAGCCGCGAACACCGGGTCGAGCGCGGCGACAATGCCTTCGTGATCGAGGTCTTCCGCATACAGCTTGGACAGACGCGATCCGTCGAACGCCGCGCCGAGATAGAGATTGTATCGCCCCGGTCCTTTCCCGACCAAACCGATCTCGGCCAGATAAGGCCGCGCGCAGCCGTTCGGGCAGCCGGTCATGCGGATGACAATGTCGTCGGCGGACAGGCCGTGACGCGCAAGGCTGTCGTCGAGCGCATCGAGCAAGGTCGGCAGATAGCGTTCGCTTTCCGCCAGCGCGAGACCGCAGGTCGGCAATGCGACACAGGCCATCGCATTGCGCCGCAGGCCCGACCATGGCGCCAGCAGACCCGCGGCCTTGGCGATGCGGTCCACCGCATCCTGATGCGCGAGCGGAATATTGGCGATGACCAGATTCTGGTTCGGGGTGATGCGGAAATCGCCGACATTGAGTTCGGCGATCTGCCGCAGCGCCGACATCTGATCGCGTCCGGCGCCGCCATCCTGAATGCGGCCGTTCTGCACGTACAAGGTGAGATGCGCCCGGCCATCGCCGCTCTCGACCCAGCCGTAGCGATCGCCCATCGAAGTGAACACAAACGGATTCGGCTCCCCGAACGTGATACCCGCGCGCCGCGCGACCTCGGCGCGAAAATTCTCCAGCCCGCGATCCTCGATGGTGTATTTGAGGCGCGCATGCTTGCGGTTGGCGCGGTCGCCCCAGTCGCGTTGCGTGGTCACGACCGCTTCGGCCACCGCGACGGCCTGATCCGTGGTGCAGAAACCGAGCATGTCCGCGGTGCGCGGATAGGTATCCGGCTCGCCATGGGTCATGCCCATGCCGCCGCCGGCCACCACATTCCAGCCCGTCACGTCACCGGCCTCGTTGAGGACAGCGACAAAGCCGAGATCGTTGGCATAGAGGTCCACGTCATTCGACGGCGGCACCGCCACGGCGACCTTGAACTTGCGCGGCAGATAAGTCCGGCCGTAGATCGGCTCGAGGACCTCATCCGACTGCGGCGCCCCGGCGATCTTCTCCCCATCGAGCCAGATCTCGCGATAGGCGCCGGAGCGCGGCGTCAGATGATCCGAGATCGACTGCGCCAGAGTCTGCGCCGCGGCATGCGCCTGCGACTGATACGGGTTCGGATTGCACATCACGTTGCGATTGACGTCGCCACAGGCCGCGATGGTGTTGAGCAGTTGCGCGTCGATCTCCTTCAGGGTCGCGCGCAGATTCGACTTGATCACGCCATGAAGCTGAACGGTCTGGCGGGTCGTCAGGCGCATCGATCCATTGGCATAAGTGCGCGCAATATTGTCGAGCGCCAGCCACTGCCGCGCGGTCAGGACACCGCCGGTGATCCTCACCCGCAGCATGAAGGCAAAGGCTTTCTCCAGCTTCTTGCGGCCCCGCTCCGCCCGCAGATCGCGGTCGTCCTGAAGATACATCCCGTGAAACTTCACGAGTTGCTGATCGTCCTCGACGATCGACCCGGTGAGCCGATCACGAAGCCCCTCGGTGATGGTGCCGCGCAGGAAGTTGCTGGCGTCCTTGATATGCTCGTTGCGAGAGAGTTCTTTGCTCATGGAAAGCACCATTGGCGCGATGCGCCTGCGCGCGGCCGCGATGATTCAATAGGTGTCGGTAAGATAGCGCTTGTCGCGCTCAAGCTGACGGACAAATTCGGCGGCCTGTTCGGGCGTCGCCGACTTCACATCGGCGTAGGCTTTTTCGACGGCCTGGCGCACCGAACCGGCCATCTCCTTGGCATCGCCGCAGACATAGAACGAGGCGCCGCCTTCGAGCCACGCCACGAGGTCGTGGCGCTGCTCCCAGATGCGGTGCTGGACATAGACCTTCTCCGGCTGGTCACGGGAGAACGCCACATCCATGCGCGTCAACGCGCCGTCTTTCACGGCCTCCTGCCATTCGAGCTGATACAGGAAGTCGTGGGTCGACGTCCGGTCGCCGGAGAACAGCCAGTTACGCCCCGTCGCCCCACTCGCGCGGCGCTCCTGGAGAAAAGCGCGGAACGGCGCGACGCCGGTCCCCGGCCCGACCATGATGATGTCCTTGTCGGCGGCCGGCAGCCGGAAATGCTTGTTGGCGCGCAGTTTGACGCGCACCTTGTCGCCGCACTTGCGCCGCTCCGCGATATAGGTCGACGCGACGCCCTTGCGATCGCGACCATGGGCGCGATAGCGCACCGCCGAGATCAGGAGATGCGCCTCATTGCCGACGTCACGGCGCGACGACGCGATGGAATAAGCGCGCGGCGCCAACGGCCGGGTGATCGCCCGCAGATAGTCGGCGGTGATCGCGATCGGAAAAAACGACAAAAGATCGATCAACTGCCGGTCTTCGATCCAGGCTTTCGCCTCGCCGGCGTCAATCAACGACCTGACGTATTGATGGCCGGTCAGCGTGGCGTAGGCGTCGAGGTTCTTGAGCGAGAGCGTGTGAATATCGCGCGTGCGCAATTCGTCGCGCAGCGCGGTGTCCTGGGCGAGCCCCGCCGCCGCGAGCACATCGTCGATCTCCACGGGATCGTTCTCGATATAAAGATCCAGCGAGTCGCCGGGCTCGTAGGGCGGTACCGCGCCCTCGAAGCTCAAGGCGAGGTGCACGGTCTCCTTGTCGGACCGGGAGGAGTTGAGATCGATGAGGTCCGTGATGTCCGCCTCGACGATTTCGGTTTTCGCGGCGCCCGCCTTGGCGAAATCGACGGCGATCACCGTTCCGGTGCCGGCCTCGGCTGGCGCGAGCTTCTGAACGGTCCTGCCGATCCAGTCCGCTGCCGGCTTCTCGAAATCGAGATCGCAATCGACGCGGTCGACAACGCGACGGGCGCCGAGCGCCTCGAGACGCGCATCGATGGCCTTGCCGACCGCGCAAAACTCGACATAGGCGGAATCGCCGAGTGCCAACACGCTGTACTCGACGCCATCGAGCCGGCCAAAATCGGCCTGCATCAACTCATTGTATTTTTCCACGGCGCGCGACGGCGGATCGCCTTCGCCCCAGGTCGCCGCGATCACCACCAGCCGCCGCGTTTTGCCGAGCGATGGCAAGTCGAGATCGGCAAGATCAACAATGCTTGGCTTGAGACCATTCTTGCGCGCGACCTTGGCAAGATCGCCGGCGAGACGTTCGGAGTTCCCGGACTCGCTCGCGAAGACAATGGTCAGCGGCTCCGTCGCCACCGGCGGCGCGACCGTCGGTGGCACGACGCCGGCCGCCGATTCAATTCCGGCGAGAAACCCCGCAAGCCACGCGCGCTGCCGATCGTTGGCCGGACCGACGACCCGGTTCAACAACTCGATCTCTTCGTCACCGAACGGTGCCGTCTTCGGGATATACGGAACGCCCATCGACACGAACCCTGGAAAACCGCCTTGTTGGCTTCCCAGATAGAAGGACGTTTCAGCAACGCGCAACGCAGCGCAAAAAATAAAAAGAAATGCATGCTCCGGCGCGCGATCGTCAGTCGATTATTTCCTCCTCACGACGGCGCGCGACGAGATTGGCCTATGCCCCTTCGCGGAAAAATTGCGCAAAACCTCCGAAGCAGCGCGACGAGGGCCGATCCCGAGGCAATCGCCAACAGGAGCCTTTGCGACGGACATCATCCCGAGAGGGGTAACGTCCGCGGTCTGCACCGGCCAGTTCTTGATGACGGCCGCCGCACGGCCGCGATCCGCCCACATCGGGGTGAACCGACCGGGAAGTCGCCACCGAATTCGCCCCACCGAAAAAATCTGCGAGGACACGCGCGTCCCGGTCTCGTTTCCCGCGACAGGAGAAGCGTCGCACTGGTAGAGTTCCGGGGTAGATCGCAACTCGGGAACCATCTCAGTCGATGTCAAGCCACCGCTTCACAGGCCGCCGCGAGGATCAACGTCTTGTCACCGGCCAGGGGCGCTACACCAGCGACTGGAACCGCGACGACCAGGTCCATGCGTTCTTCCGCCGGTCGGACCGGGCGCACGCCACTATCGTTTCGATCGACACCGCCGCAGCGCGCGCCAGCCCGAACGTCCTCGCCGTCTTCACCGGCGAGGATCTGAAAAACGTCACGTTCGGCAAGTCCATGCCATTGATCCCGCCGCCGGGCCGCGACGGACAGACCGTCAAAATTCCCGAGCGGCCGATGATGGCGCGCGATCGTGTTCGCTTTGTCGGCGAGGAAGTGGCGCTGGTGATCGCGACGACCGCCAATGCCGCGCGCGACGCCGCCGATCTGATCGAGATCGAGTATCGCGACCTGCCGCCGGTGATCGGCTTTGACGCCGCGCTCGCGGCCGATGCGCCGCGCCTGCATGAGAACATTCCCGGCAATGTCTGCTTCGATTTCGAATACGGCAACGACGCGGACACCACCGCCGCATTCGCGCGTGCCGCCGGCATCGTCGAGGTGACGCTGCAAAGCCCGCGCGTCGCCCCGACGCCGATGGAGCCGCGTGGCACCCTTGTCAGCCACGACGCGGCGACCGGCTGTTTCGACATCTACTGCGCGAGCCAGGGCGGCTTTGCCTTTCGCGATGAACTGGCAGCGTTGGCCAATGTGTCGCCCGACCTGCTGCGCGTGCACCGGGTCGATGTCGGCGGCGCGTTCGGCGCAAGGACCAGCCCGTTTCCGGAATATCCGCTGCTGATGCACGCCGCCCGCGTGCTCAAGCGCCCGGTCAAATGGCTCTCCACGCGGTCGGAGGATTTCCTCACCGACAATCACGGCCGCGCGATCACGGTGCGCGGACAACTGGCCTATGACGCTGACGGACGCTTCATCGGCCTGCGCACCGAGTGGCTGTGCGATTCCGGCGCGTATCTCACATCCGCCGGCGTGCTGACCAACAGCATCAACGGCAAGACCATCGGCGCCGGCATCTATCACGTCGACGCCGTTTATGGCCGCCACCGCCAGGTGATGACCAACACCGCGCCAACCAATGCCTATCGCGGCGCCGGCCGGCCGGAAGCCGTCTATATTGTCGAACGGCTGGTGGACGAAGCCGCCGCGCGCCTCGACTGCGATCCGCTGACGCTGCGGCTGCGCAACGCGATCACGCCGAAGCAAATCCCGTACACGACGCGCACCGGCACGGTGCTGGACAGCGGCGACTTCCCGGCGCTGCTCAAACAGGCGAAATCGGCCTCGGACTGGGCGGGTTTCCGCAGCCGCAGGACGCAGGCCGCCCGCCGCGGGAAACTCTTGGGTCGCGGCTGCGCGGCATTCTTCGAGCCGTCCGGCGGCGGCGGTGTCCGCGTCGATCAGGTCGCGATCGAATTCGACCGCGACGGCACGATCATTCTGTATTGCGTCGCCGGTCCGAGCGGACAGGGTCACGAAACGGTCTTTCCGGACATGGTCGAGAACTGGCTCGGCCTGCCGCACGGCGCGGTGCAACTGCGCTCCGCCGATCCGTTCGGTCCGAGCCTGCAGGGCAATCCGTCGATCGGCTCGCGCTCAGGCATGCTGCAAGGCAGCGCCTTCAAGATCGCATCGGACGCCGTGATCGAGAAGGCGCGGCTGCTCGCCGCGACCACGCTGGAAGCGGACCCGCACGATGTGGAATTCGACAGCGGCCAATTCCGCATCGCCGGCACCGATCACACCGTTTCGCTGCTCGACCTGATCAAGCAGCATCAGTCGGATCAAAAGCATCCGCTGGATACGCTCGCCGAGAATCCCGTGTCGCGTGCTTTTCCCGCCGCCGCTCATGTGGTCGAGGTCGAGATCGACAAGGCGACCGGTACGGCGAGCATCGTGCGTTATACCGCCGTCGACGATATCGGCACCGTTCTCAATCCGACGCTCGCCGACGGGCAGATCGTCGGCGGCATCGTTCAAGGCGCCGGCCATGTGTTCGGAGAGTGCTGCCTGTACGATCCGCAGGACGGCCAGATGCTGACCGGCAGCTTCATGGACTACGCGATGCCGCGCGCGCATCTCCTGCCGTCGGTCGATTTGCTGAACAGCCCCTCGCCGACGCCGGCCAACCTGCTTGGCGCGAAAGGCGTCGGCGAAACCGGCACCACAGGCGCCATGTCGGCATGCATGAACGCCGTCATCGACGCGCTCCGGGCTGCGGGTGTCGATCACCTCGACATGCCGGTGACGCCGTACCGGGTCTGGCAGGCGATCCATCAGGCGTAAGGCGAGGAAATTGGTGGGCCCGGAAGGCCTCCCTCTTACCCTGCTCTTCTGCGCACTCGGCATCAAGCCGCTGAATCGCGTTGTTCAGTCGAACGGCGCTTGGCGGTCTGCTGCTGGTGGGAAGGCAGGCCATGGCTTCGACCCGAGCTAGCCCTTCCCCGATTACCGCACCATTCTCGATCCGGCTGACCAAGGACGAGAGAACGGACCTTGCATCCCGCGCGGGCAATCGCCCGATCGGGGCCTACGTGAAATCCGTTCTGTTTCCAGACGGCGGGCCAACCCGCCGGTCGCCAGCCCGCGTCGCGCATGAGTCGCAAAAAGAGTTGGGGAAGATATTAGCCGCCCTCGGGGCAAGCCGTCTGGCGTCCAACTTCAATCAACTTGCCAAGGCGGCCAACCAAGGCGCACTCCCCGTCACTCAGGAGTTGGAAAACGAACTTTGGGCCGCCTGCGCCCAGATCGCGGAAATGCGTGACCAGCTTCTGGCCGCGCTTGGTATTAGATCGGTCAATCAGAATCTAGTCCAGACGTTCAATCGGCATGCCAAATCGCGAGGCGTCCTATGAGGACCGTCACGCGACATCTTGGGCCTGGCATCATCCTTCACGGGGGCGATTGCCGCGAAATCCTTGCCAAGCCGGATTCCGTCGATTGCGTCATCACGGACCCGCCCTATGACACGGCGACGCACGCGGGCGCTCGCTCGCTTAAATCTCTCAAGGCGTCGGTCATCGACTTCCGTCCAATCGGCACGAACGAGCTGGTCGAATACAGCCGCGTCTTTTGTCAGGTCGCGCGACGCTGGGTGGTCATGACTTGCGCTTGGCAACATGCCACGGCGCTGGAATCCGCTGGCGTTCCTCTGGTGAGGTTGGGAGTTTGGATCAAACCAAACGCGGCCCCGCAGTTCACGGGTGATCGGCCCGGCATGGGCTGGGAAGCCGTGGCGATATTGCACCGATCCGGGCGAAAGCGCTGGAACGGCGGCGGACATCATGCCGTGTGGCGTTGCCCTGTCGTGCGCGGTCAGCATCCAACCCAAAAACCCGATCGTCTCGTCGCGGAATGGATTCGCCTGTTCTCGAACAAGGGCGAAACGGTTCTTGATCCATTCATGGGATCTGGAACAACCGGCGTCGCCGCCGTTCGGCTGGGACGCAACTTCGTTGGCTGCGAGATTGATCCGAAATACTACGACATCGCCTGCAAGCGCATCGAAGCCGCGCTGAAGGAAGAAGCGCTGCCGGAAGAGCCGGAAAGGCTCAAGGCATGATTTTGAAAGGCTCACAGCGCGGCGGCCCCCGTGCGCTCGCGCTTCACCTCATGAACATGAAGGACAACGATCATGTCACGATCGCGGAAATTCGTGGCTTTTGCTCGGAAGACCTCTTCAGTGCGATGGCGGAGACCCATGCGGTGGCTAATGGCACGCGCTGCCGTCAGCCGGTCTTCTCGCTCAGCCTTAACCCGCCGAAAGACAAAGAGCTGGCCTCGGAGATATTGGTCGCCGCCATTGACCGGGCGGAAGCCGCCCTGGGCTTAGGCGGTCAACCGCGCGCCATTGTGATTCATGAGAAACACGGACGCAAACATGCTCACGTGGTCTGGTCGCGTATCAATGCGGACACGATGACTGCTGTAAATCTCCCGTTCTTCAAATTCAGGCTGAAAGAGCTATCAAAGCAACTGTACTTGGAACACGGCTGGGATCTGCCGCAAGGTCACCGTGCGAACGGAGGCAAGAATCCGCTCAACTTCACACTGGATGAATGGCAGCAAGCCAAGCGGCACGATTTAGACCCGCGTGAAATCAAGCAGGCGTTTCAAGATGCGTGGCGCAGATCCGACAATCTGACCACTCTTAGACATGCATTGGAGGAGCAAGGTTATTTCCTGGCGAAAGGCGATAGTCGCACCGTGGTCGCGCTTGATATTCACGGCAAGGTCTATTCGCTGGCGAGATGGTGTCAGACCCGAAGCAAGCACATCGCCGAAAAGCTAGGTCCGGGGACCAATCTTCCAAGCGTTGACGAGGCCCGAAAGGCAATTAGAAACGGCGTCGCTAAGAACGTTATTGCCCGCCGTGCCGAACAAGCTCAACGGCACGAGATTGAACGAAAGCCGCTCAAGGACGCGGCACATACAATGCGCGCGATCCACCGCAAGGAACGGGAAAGCATGGCAAAAAGACAGACGGAGCGTTGGCGGAAGGAGTCGGTTGCGCGGGCGGGCAAATTTCGGCGAGGACTTGGTATCGTTATGGATGCGCTGACCGGACGACTGTTCGCGCTGCGCAAAGAAAACGAACTCGAAGCTCATTCCGCTTGGCTTCGCGATCGCGCTCAACGCGAACAGTTATTCAGCCTTCAATTCAAGGAACGAGAGGCGCTTCAAAAGCAAATCGATCGGGTCAGCGAGCGGCATCGCTTGGAGCGTCTACGGACAGCGCGGCGTATAATGGCCTTCGTACAAACGCGTCCGCGTAAAGCCGAAGCGGATTACGGTTACGACCTATGACGGTCGCGGCAAGTCGAATTGCAGACGAACAATCCTACTGTCGCGGGTCGTCGTACTCAGGCTCTTCACCCGGCGCAAACTTCGCGAGGTACTCGTTATAATCGTCCCTAAGCACCGACATCATCGCATCGGACAAAACCCGGTCCTTCGTATTCGGCGCCATTTTGTAGAACTCATAAATCAGGCCGTACTCGCGGCCATAAACGTCGTTCCAAACTTCTTCAAACGCCAACATCTCCCAATGCCATTCAGACATTTGAAGTTTCAATATTCTGCCGTTCGGCAGAGGCACTTCACGAATTATAAGGTTCGTAAGCTTGTCTTCCGTTGGCTCAGGCAGCCTTACCTTCTTCTCCATCAAATCCCAAAATCGTCGTCCTTGCTCTTCTTCTTATCATACAACGTCGGACCGGACTTCTTGAAGCTATTATCGTGCTTGGCGCTCGGCGCGCGCGGCACTTGTTTCATGCGCTCCGCCGTGCGCTCCCGTTCGCCGTTTTCTTTAGCCAGAAAACTGTTGTAGGCGCGCGTCTCGGGCGTGGGCTCCAGGGTGGTGCGCGTACCATTCGGCGTAAATTGGAATACCCGCCGATGTTCGTACGACGGTTTCACGGGCTCGCGCTGCCCCAATAAGATGCGTGTCGCTTTCGGTTTCTTTTCGTGGTCATCGGGCATGGGATTCCCTCGTGCCTTTCCGGCAATTAACATAATATAAGAAGGGGCAGAAACAACATGAACGACTGGTCTTCGTGGTTTGAGGCCTTAGACCGTGCAATGCCGCGCGGATGGTCGCCTGACCGCCAAGCGCAGGGCGCTTTCGCGCGATGGGCGCAGCCCTCAGAGATTCTTGCGCCGGGTTGGCTCTGGAAGCCGGGCACGGCCAACGTACTTCTTGGGCAGTACCAGGATTCGCTGGTGTGCCGGAACGATGACAATAGGCATTTGATCACGGTCGCGGGGACGCGTGCGGGCAAGGGCCGATCGCTGATACTACCAAATCTGATCACGTGGCCGGGATCCGCAATTGTTATCGATCCGAAGGGAGAGCTGGCACGCAAAACGGCGCGTTGGCGGAACGAAGGTCTTAAACAAAGCGTGGTCGTTCTCGACCCCTTCGGCGTGTCGGGGTGGAAGGGAACTTCCTATAACCCGCTAGACGACATCGATCCTGCGTCTGATTCCGTCATGGATGACGTAGCGATGATCGCGGATGCCCTAATCACGAATGAGAGCACTGGCGATCGGCATTGGACTGACAGTGCCAAGAATCTCATCCGGCTTCTGATCCTCTACATGTTCACAGATGGTGGTGAGGCGACATTCTTGAGGCTTCGGCGAATATTGCTCGGCGACGAAGGCCAGTTATCAGGAAGAGACAAAGATAGTGGCTCGCCCAATCTATTCACCCGAATGATGGAAACTGACGGGTTTGACGGATACGTCAAACTGGTCGCGGCGAATTTCTATGACAAGCATGATCGGGAGTTGAGCTCGATATTATCGGTTACGCGCGAGCAACTCTCCTTTCTGGATTCCAAGCGCCTGCCCGGCGTGTTGGAGCCGTCCGGCTTCACGATTGAATCGATCAATCAGCAGCCGACGACGGTTTACATGTGCCTCCCGGCGTCACGTCTTGCCACGCATTTCCGTTGGCTGCGGGTAATCGTGAACCTAGCGATGGCGAAGCTTGAATCGCGCGGACAAGTTCAACCTCTTCCGGCCCTGCTGCTCTTGGAAGAATTTGCGACGCTCGGGCATATGGAAGCGATCGAGAAAGCGGCCGGGCAAATCGCGGGCTTCGGCGTTAAACTTTGGGTAGTTCTGCAAGACCTCGGTCAACTGAAGGCGATCTATAAGGACCGTTGGGAAACGTTTTTGGGGAACGCAGGTATTACCACTTGGTTTGGGTTGAACGACCTGACCAGTCTTGAATACGTATCCAAGCGATTGGGGACGACGCATTTCGTCCGCGTCGATAAAACGGACCTGACCTCTAGCCAACGGCAGGCGGGGGCAGCAGAGTTTCGGGAGGTGGTGGTGGGCTCACCTCTATTGACGTCGGAGGAAGTCGAACGGATGTTTGCGCGCGAAACAACCAGGTTGCTCGTCCTGCACCCAGGATCACGTCCCGTGGTGTTGAAGCGCCTCGATGCGTCTGATGCAATGTTTAATGGGATGATCGATGAGGAAAAGTAGAGCGCAGGAAGATTGGGAAACGTTTTGCTCTTTTCGGTTCAAAGGTACTTTTGTCGAGCAAACGAAAGACCGAATTCGGATCAAACAGAAAATTTCATTAAGCAATAAAGGCTCTAAATATTTGGTAGTAATTGTCGGAACGATTTGGATCGTGCCCGCTCTCGTCATGTTCTGCATAAACGTCGAATGGGCAGTTGTCGCTTTCCTTTATCTTCTGGTTGCGGCCCTTCCGCTTTGGATCATCATGATGATCGTCGCGCCATTTTTGAAGCGATGGACGACAGTCGATATTTATCGTCAGCGGGTTGTCGTCAACAATGGCAATGAGCAATTCGACATTCCGTTGGCGAGTATTCGGAATATCGATGTTAGGCCGAACGCGCATTTCTTTGCGATCTATATTTGGAAAGGCCCTGTGCCAATCATGACGCTGACCGAATATGCCTCGGAAAACGCGACGGCAATCAAGGAGGGAATGGTGGCGGCGGTCGTGCTCATGAACCCGGAACGATCTTCATCGTCTCGACCGGAGTATCAGGATTGACGCTCCACATACGGGAGGCAATTTCCCGCTCTTCCTCGCCCATCGCGTCGGCGTAAATGGCCGTCGTCTTCATAGAGGCATGTCCGAGCCATTTTTGAAGAAGATTGAGCGGCACGCGTGAACGAATGGCGTGCAGGCCAAAAGCATGCCGCAGACCTTTGGGCGTCGCATGAACTCCCGGCGCAATCTTGGCCTCAGCCATGACGGCCTTAATCAGCCGCCACGCCTGCGATCGTGACCAAGTCCAAAGTTTCTCGTGCCTTAAGCCGTTCGAATAAGCCGAAAGTGACGCCAGCAAGTCGTCCGGCGCGGGAATCTCGCGCACATGCAACCGTCCGCGCTTTTTCAGGCTGACCACGGATACTAATCCTTGGTCAGCCGAGATTGAAGATGGGCGAAGCGCCAGCGCCTCGGAAATCCGGCACCCGAGATGCGCTAACGTCAGGCACAGCAAGCCTATGTCAGCGCGCGGATGGGCCATCGCGGCGCCGATAAACCGGGCACGTTCGTCTCCCGTCAGGTATTTGCGTTTTCCGCGCGGCGTATAAAGGGAAGCCGCACTCACCCAATTGGCCATTATCGCTCCAAGCCGTGCTTCCGGCTTGGTTGCGACAGTCTTGCCTATTCTGTTGAAGTCTCTAAAGCGCCCGGAATCTGGGCGTTTCTATCTTAATTACGCTCAGAGTTTTAACAGCACGATCAAACTTTGGCAACGATAAGGCAGCCAGTTTCTTGCCCTGAAACAGAATAGGCAATTCTGTTGCATGTCCTCCGAAGTGTCCGTTCGCCAAGCCTGAAGGAAATTGCCTTCAGGTTTTTTGATTCAGACACCTTATGGAGTCGATCATGTCGAACGATCTCGAAGCGCAACGTCAAAAAGCACGAGAAGACTTCTCGCGCGATCAGCAAGCCCAAATGGCGACCGAGCAATCTATCCGCGATGCGGATGAGCGAAACGCGCGCAACGCGGAGCTTTCGCGGCTGCGGGCCGAAGCTGACAGCAAGAAGTAGCGCATAAACCAGGGCGTCGGTTGTAGCCGACGCCCCGGTTTCCTTGCAACATAAGGGGTCGAAATGAAATTCGTTAGATCAGCGGCTAGTGCCGTCATCGCGTTGGCTGTGGCCGGATGCTCAAGCGAGCCGTCGGCAAACGATATGCTTGAAGCGCTCTACAGCAACCAGAATTTCGCCGCGACGCTCCTCATGGTCGTTGGCATGTCGGGAGCGACGCGCTCGAACGCGCAAGTGGAAGCCGAGGTCGCCAAGCTCAAGGCTTCCGGTGTCGTTGAGAAATCCGGCTGCGCCGCCGCCCAAAACGCGCCGGGCTATGTCTGCGATTTCAAATGGGGAAGCAAGCAACCTTCCGGCGGCACCAATTGGGGTCAGCCGATGAAGGCGCGCTTCTTTAAGTCAGGCAGCGCCTGGGCCGTCGAAATTTAATCACGCAATAGCGCACTCATTCATCAAGGGATTTGATATGACGAAGCGAAGCCTCATGGCAGTTACCGCAATATTCCTGACTGCGACCGGCGCTCAAGCGCAGCAAACGATGCAGTGGAAGCAGGTGCTGAATGTTCAAAAGCACCTCAATCAGCCGCAGGGCGTCTCGATCGACATCCTGGGTATCGAGCCCGGTGACACCTATGAGGACGCAAAGGCGAAGTTGGAAAAGATTGCGGCGGAGCCGGGTTCGCAAGAGATCAGTCCGGTCCGCGAAACGAAGAACATATTTCGTCTGCAAACGCCCGGCGGGTTCCTCACGGCTGAGTATGTGGGTTCGATGCAAATGGAACGTCGTCTGCCGGAGCATCCGCGCGTGCAGGAAGGCATCCGTATCCTGTTTAGCGCGCCGTCGTCGGGTCACCAGGTGTTGGGCGTCGTTCGCAACCTGACTTACTACGAGCAAAACGAACAACCCCGTGTCAGCGAAACGCTCGCCAGGCTATCCGAGAAGCTGAAGGCACAGCCACAGCAATTCGACACGACCTTCCGCTATCAGTTCGATAACGGGCGCGCCTTCGCCACGCCGGGCGCGAATATCTTGTCGTGCAAAATCAACATGTCGGCAAATTCGCCGGACGCTGCACGCAACGCGAACAACACGGGCGTGTGCGATATCATCCTAGACGTTGGCGTGGAGTTCGGGATTTCTAAGGACCACGCCAAGAGCTTGCGGTTTACGTTGAGCGACAACGAACGCGCACGTCAGAACGTTTCTGCAGATTTTAAATATTTTTCGGAATATGCGCGCGGGGTTCAAACTCAAAGCCAGGGCACCGCGCCAAAGCTGTAGAAGGTATGCCAAGCATCGCCTGCGGGATGTGAACGCGCCCCTCGTAGCGCGCTCTCATCTAATCCACCTGGACGAGACCGACCCGTGCGGAATGTGCAGCGTGCGCGTTTCTAATAAGCGTGGTTGGAAGCTCGCGCAATCTGAACCAAGGTTCGATCCCGTCGTAAGCAGCATTGACAGGCACCGTCAGCTTATAACGATTGCAATACATTAGGACCACATCTTGAGCGTCAAAATTTGGACGCGACCAACGCAGTTTTAAAGTTGGAAGTGTGCCAAACGTGTTTTGCTTGTAGTCACTGCTGATATCTCCCTTCCAGGCCGCCGGAACTACAAAGCCCGCAATTAGGAACGAGTTTATCCTGTGGTTCTGCGCTGCATCACAAACCGGCGAGAGCTCGATCAGAACGGGTTGAGCCCCCTGCTGCCATTTTTCGAACACCGGCCCTGCCTGCTTCTTGCTGCACAGACTCACAAAAGTATCCAACGATGTCCCAAAGGAACTTTGGAATTTTTGTGAGTCCGCGACCCTGAACACAGTGCCAGGCAGATAGAGACCGGCATCAGTAGATGCGGGGGAAGTTAACAAGAGCCCATTCATATGGGCAGCGAAGCCGTTGCCTGTTGCCCCAGGAGGATTCTCGACCAGCCAGTTGCCATGGGCGGCGACATTTGCGATTCCGGCAGGATTATCCAATTGGTCTGTCAGCAATTCCGACAAAACTGCCAGGAGATATCGGGGAGCTGCCGCTGCTGTGAAGTCACCCTCGCTTTGTGCCTTCGCGAGTCTTTGCATCGTAGCCTTTAGGCCGTCCTTCAAATCCCGTGTTGAACCCTGAATGGCAACCTCGGCGACAGCGGTGAGCCCCTGACTGACCTGGGCGCAGGCGTCTTCGACCAGACTTTCCCAAGACCAAAGCAAGTTTACCGCCTCCTGACCCTGGAGCGTGTTATTAACTTCGGCCTTCAGTAATTCGGACCAATTTTCATCGGGCCGATCCTCCGGCTTGGGCTTGTTCATTTCAACAAAAATCAACCGGCCATTGTAGCGAGGTTCATGTTCAAGAAGCGTGCGTATGAACAACTGCGCCTCGGTCTCCTGATCGTCAGGAGGCACGCCTTCGACGGCCACTTTTTCATTAGCGTATTTGCTCCAGATCACAACAATTACGGGTGCGGTCTCCGGCGAAACAATCCGGGTAAACGCGTTTGCGGTATACGCTGCCGCATCCTTGCCAATTGTGGCTGAGAGATGAAGGTCGAGAAATACAAGCCGAACGCGCTTAAACGGCTGCGCGGGAAGACTGTCAACGGTACCCAGCAGATGCACCGTACTTACATGCATCTCGTTCAGAGCTTTCAGAATTTCCTTGTATTCATCTTCCTCATCATCAATGACGCAAACCGAAGGCGATGCAAGATTCGCAATCATGTCATTGCTCATCGAATTGTAGAGCGACAACGGCGCCGGTGATTTCATCCGGTACATCGATGTCACCGTCATCTGGGAACACAAGACGACCACGATTTACAGTCATGACTTCGTTGACGATATAGAGTCCCAGGCCCATGCTCCCGACGCGACGGCTGAAAAACGGCTCGACCAAGTCTTCGGGACGATCGTCACCAAAACCCGGCCCGTTATCTCCAACAACGATCGCAGGCCCGCCTTCGAGGTCTCGCGTGGTCGCGATGTAGAGAAGTTTTTGTTTCGGGTTTTTCGATTCTAGCCAGTGGATGCTGTTATCAATGAGGTTGGTGATCGATGCCACGAGCATCTGTTTCGACCCCTGAACGGGAAAATCTTTTGCGCCGTCTTCCATTCCGTTCAAAAGACTTATTTTGTGACGCTTCAGCCGGATCTCTGCGCTGAAGATCGCCTCTTTAATAAGCGCGGATGCCGTCGTTTTGGCCGGCGTGGGATTTTTCAGGAGATTGGTAACTGGCCGCATCGCTCGATAAAGTTGGTCCACAAGAGTTTTGATGCGCTCAGGTTTGGCGTCATGCGCCGCCGCGGCACGAAGCTCATCGAGAATTTTTTCCGCGCCATGCAGCATCATGCCGATGGTGAGACCGGGAACCGCGGCGTGAAGGAGCTGGTCACGGTACATTTCAAGTTCTTTTTCGGCAGCTTTTAGGACGGGCTCAACCTCGGCTAGGACGCCTTTTTGTTCGAGTACTTCGCGCACTTCAGAGAGTTTTTCGAAAACCTTCTTGCCGGTCCCTTTGCCGAGAGCTTCACGAATACGCTTTTGATCTTTTCCTTTTTCCGCCTCAACCTGCGTCAGGACCGCAATTACAGCGTCCCTGAAGTCCTCAAACGCCGGATTCTCAATGAATCCCTCGCGGTTTGTCTTTTCCCGCAGATCATCGCTGGCGGTAGCATCAAGACGTAGAGCCCCCAGAATCTGGTTATTACTCGTACGCGCTGTGGGGGTGTTTACGCGGCGCAGATCCAGATTGAGCCAGTCGTTTCCGGGCTCGCCAAAGTCATAAACTCGGATGCCGTCTCTGTAGATTCGTATGCCGCCATTTTCATCGAGGTAGCTTTTAAGGCCCTTCACGTCGCCCGTGACAGCCTTGAGAACAGATGGGTCGCGGTCGAACATCCAGAAATCAAACTCGACCTTTCCGATCTTGTGACCGGAGAGGTCCAGCGACACCGACTTTCTATCCTCCCGCTTTTCTAGCGGAAATTTCAACTTTGCTTTGCGCTTGTTCAGTTGCTTTTCAAACGCAGAAGGCGGAGTGAAGCTGTATTCAAAAGCGCCGACATCGCCATCGATTGAACCGCGGATGTGATAGAGTGCGCACTTGTGCGCATCATCTGCAGTAAACATATTTTTAAGCCACTCTTCCCTTCCTGGGGCTGAGAGGCTGACCTCAAAATCAGCAGGCCCTTTGAAGGGTGAGCACAGGCTGTTCACTGAACGATACAGGCGACGCAGGCTGCCGCGCGTCCAGACTTCGCGCAGGCGCGTTACTTCGAAACGCGTGCCATGATTGTTTCCGGGAAACGTCTCCGGCTTGCGCTTTTGCAGAGTAATGAAGGCATTATCGAGATCATCCGCGGATTCGATTGCGTCCCAATCAAACTCCAGAACAATCTCCTCACCGCCGCGGGTGCGGGTAATCATCGTGATATCATGACCCAGCTTGTGTATCGAAAGACGGCCAAGACCTTTTTCGCCCAGGGGGTAGCGGTTGAATTTCTTGGTTCGCTTGTCAGCTTGGCGCTGTAGCAGCTTCACATCTGTCGCGATCATCATCCAGACATCGCGCAATGTCGCTTCGCTCATGCCGGTGCCATCATCTTCGATGATGATTTTGCCAGTCGCTTGGTCATCCGGATTGATCACCGTAACGAGACACATTGTGGCGTCGGCGTCGTAGGCGTTTTTGACGAGTTCGAAAACCGCAAGATTGGCGTCGCGGATAAGCTGCTCACCAAGCAGCGTCAGAAGTCGCGGCTTTACTTTGAAAGTCAGACCGTTCTTCGGACGAGTTTTTGAGACCGCGCCAGCCATGGCTCAGGCCGACCCGATACATTCGACAATCGCCTGCATGACCGGCGGACAAACGCCATTGCCGAGAATTTTGATGTTCTCTCTGCGACTACCGTGGTTCATGATATAGTCGCTTTTGAATCCCATGGCTTTTTTCAATTCAGACACCTGCAACATTCGCATATTGTGACCGCCCGCCCCCGGCTCGACCAGAGCAAATCGATCAACGGTCGTAATTGTGCGCAGGGGCCGATCCAGAGGCTGCCACCCGCCGCTTCCATCGCTGCCATAATATACCAGCAAAAATGCTGCCTTTTTCCCAACTTTTGCGAACCCACGCTCGGCCCGCTCCAGCGTAGGCTTCGCGCGTCCAGGCCGGAAAAGGGGCGTTGTGTCCCATGTGCCTGGCTTGTCGAGAATGTCATGAACGGTTTTCTTTTTCCGTATTCTCGGAATTTTGATATCGGCCACTTCATCTTCCAGGTCACAGACGACAAAGAGACGCCTGCGGCTTTGCGGTACGCCGAAATCGGACGCATCGAATACAAATTCGCGAACGTTATACCCCAGATCCTGCAATGCCTCTTTCAGTTCGCCATAGCGGGACCATGGCCGCATATGGACAACATTTTCCATGACGAGCCAGCGGGGCCTGAATTCTTTGGCGTATCGTAGAGCCTGCATCGCGGTCGCCCGACTGGCCTCGGAACGAGGGGCCGCGCCTTTTGCGCAGGTATGGTTGGTACATTCCGGCGAAGCCAACAGAAGATCGATGTTACCGATCTTGTTGTGAAGCGCCCGCGGTCCGACGTCCTCCAATCTGGCGGTGACAACATGCGCCTCTTTGAAGTTCTCCCGATAGGTTTCGGTTGCTACGTCACATAAATCTATGCCGCAGACAATCTCGGCACCGGCCTGTCGGGCACCGTAGCTGCTGCCGCCCCCACCACAGAATATGTCAAGCGTCCTGATCATTAGCCTTCCCGTTGAGGCGATTTCAGACCAGGCTACCAAGTCAAAGGATGTCTGACCAGGCACAAAATGGACGTACTTACTCCCTCCCAGCGCAGTCTTTGCATGTCACGTATCAAAGGGCGCAACACCAAACCCGAGCTCGTATTGCGGCGCGCACTATGGGCGCTTGGCCTCAGATACCGACTGCATACAAAGCTGCCCGGCAGGCCGGACATCACATTTGCTGGACGGCGACTGGTCGTTTTCATTGACGGCTGCTTTTGGCATGGATGCCCCAAGCATGGTGTGCAACCGAAAACGAACCACGAATTCTGGCGCGATAAGCTGAACAGCAACATCGCGCGCGATCGAAGGGTTACGGCGCAGTTGCGAGCTGATGGATGGAAGGTCGTCCGGGTTTGGGAACATGAAGTGAAGCAAGACATTTCTGCTGTCGTCGGCCGTATTCTGAAAATCATTGCGAGGGAAGATTTTCATGGACGCAATTCATAAAGCCAAACTGCAGAACGCAGACCTGATCATTGATCGGGTGTACGCGGGCGGAAGAAACGGAAACGCGTCCGACGACCCGCTTCCTCCGCTCGTTGGGGTGAGCAATCAGGGTGGGTTCCGTTACATTGGAAACAAAGAGAAGCCCCGACTTATTGTTTTAACTTCGACGCTGCGGGATTTGGACTGGCCTGACAATCTGGACCGGCAATCAGGAACGTTCACATATTTTGGTGACAACAAAAGCCCCGGCAATGAGCTGCATAAGACAAAACGCTTCGGCAATCTTCTGCTGCGCGATCTATTTGATCGCCTGCATCGATCGGGTGCTCGTGCAGAGGTGCCTCCGGTACTAATATTCGCCAATGTCTATCGCTCATGGAGAGACGTTCAGTTTCTTGGGCTCGCTGTCCCAGGCGTGGAAAATCTTGATCCAAACAGCGATCTAGTTGCCGTCTGGAGATCCAAAGACGGGCAAAGATTTCAAAACTATCAGTCGAAGTTCACAATGCTTAACGAAGGCGTAATTTCCCGGCAATGGCTGAAAGAAGTCAGCGCGGGAAACTCACTTGGCATTAACGCCCCGCCTTCATGGAGACGGTGGGTCGAGAAGGGCGTATATGACGCGCTCAAAGCCCCCAGGGTTCTGAACCACCGAACCAAATCTGAACAATTGCCGGATACCGACGAAGGCCGCGCCATCATTCAGATGGTGCGACAGCATTTTGTGGACGATGAATACCGGTTTGAGCAGTGCGCAGCCAAGCTGGCGGAACTTATGCTGCCCCGAATTGTCTCGCTTGATTTGACTAGGCCAAGCAGGGATGGCGGACGTGATGGTATCGGAAAGTACCAACTGGGGGACGGCGCTTCCGCAGTGGATGTCAGTTTCGCGCTTGAAGCCAAATGCTACGGTCTCACGAATTCCGTGGGTGTGAGCGAGTTATCGAGACTTATATCCCGGCTGCGGCACCGGCAGTTCGGTGTGCTCGTCACAACATCGTACGTTGCAGATCAGGCTTATAAAGAAATCAAAGAGGACGAGCATCCCATCATAGTAATTTGCGCCGCGGACATCGTGCGACTGCTGAAAGCGGCGGGCATTGCCACGGCTCACGACGCATTGGAATGGCTGGCTGCGTTTTAGACCATCGGGCTAAGAATTAAGGACGCAGCCTAGCGGTAACACTCACTTCGCCCTTGCTGCCTCAGCAGCAATATGCCCGGCGAGCGTCGTTACGAACGTCCTTAGTCCGGTGAGGTCTGAAAGTTCGGAATATGCTCCGTCATTAGTGGCGGTGCGTGGCGATGCTAATACGCAGGCCGATGTGTAGAGCTGCTCCTGAACGAGACGCTGACAAAGCACGTCGTATCGCTTCAAATAAGAAGCACCCTGAAAATCCTTAAATACAGGAAAGTGCGGAGAGCGGTCCGTCACAGGACGACGAGATTCCGGCGCATCTTCAACCATCATCATCCAGCCTACGAACGGGCGAGGATGTTTGCCGAACGCGTTTTCACGATAAGCGGTCCACAAATCGTGCGCAGTGCCGATCGCTTCTTCTGTTCGGTTGTTGAAGTTGTTGCCGAATGACGGTCCGACCTGGCTTTTGAGTTCGATAGCCGCCACCAGACTATCTCCTTGGGTGACGAGAAGATCCCACAGTTTGGTTGGACGAAAATATCCCGGAAGCGTCAAAACCGCGCGCCGTTCATGAATGACCGCATTACGAAGGCCGTTTGCCTTCACCAAATCAATGACGAGAGCTAGAAAGCCATCCATGTTTTTGCCGGCGGTGACGCCGGCGCGTTCGCCTTGATCTGCTTTTCCGGCCTCGATTTGTTTTTGTCGAGCCTTCTCTCTATTTCCCCAAAAGGCCATCGTGGCCTCGCGCGCCTTGCGCTCATAATCAGCAAGTTCAAGCGACATCAGATTCACTTCCGCCCAGCACCAATTGTTCGGCTGGGGTCATTTTATAAAGTTCAAAAACAGCTTGGTTACAGGCGACCGCATCGCGCGACGCTGCCGCTTTAATTAGCCGCTTACGCAATGAAACCGGAACATCCGTCCAGGCAGGGACGCGAATTCGACGCAAGTACTGTGCTTGAAAGCGCAGATACCCCCCGCGCATCTTTGTCGAGTAGACGGCGACAAACATGCGCGCGATGCCGGACAACAACACGGCCTGCAAGGCCTGCAAATCCCACGTCTCCGACGTGAGGTAATACAGGTTGTGGTGCGGATAGAGACCTTCGTTTTCGTAAACGATATGCGCTTCTCCCTTGATATCCGGGATAAGCAGCTTTGGCTTGGCGGCAAGAGCGGGATAAATGCGGTCAATGGTCCGATACCAATTAGACGGAGCCTTTTGCGCAACATGCCGACCGGCAATCTGATCGCGCCTTGCTTCAAGGTAGCTCCGCAGTCGCGGATATTTGATCAGCTCCACCAAGCCTCCCTTATCGTCAAAGGGATTGATTACGCCTAAACCGCGCCAATCGACGCAGCGGCTTAAAATGTCACGCGTCATTACCAACGGCAATTTGCGGTCGGCTTCAACGTTAAGTTCGTCAAATTTACCAATAAAGGCTCGATCCGCACCCGTCGCGACACCAATCCCGACTTTGCATCCAGCTTCCTCGATGGTCGGAAAATCTCTTTCAAGGCGGCGGATTAGGGCGAGTTGATCAGAGGACTCCAATATCCACGGCTCCGCGCCCGCAACAACGCGTGGGACAATCTTCACCCCGGTATTTGAAGCAGGTTTGACTTTGGAAGTCAGATGCTGCGCGAGCGTTGTCAGTTCGTTCGCATCAATCGCCGGACGATGTGCGACGCGAGTAGCATCGGTCTTTTCTCTATCGATGACGATGATCGCAGGATAGGCAATGACATCGCTGTGAAACGCGGGTGTGTCCACCATGTCCACATAGGCTTTGAGATGAAAGTGATCGGCAACAAATTGCCGCAACGGACCGCCATAGCGGTTTTTCATCCAACGATCGGCACAGATGAAACCAAGCGTCCCCTTCGGGGAAAGGCTTTGCAACGAACGCTGGATAAATGGGACGTAAATATCAGCGCGATCATATATGGTATGGTACCGTGCGCGATATTCTGCCATCAGCGCGTCCGCGATCAATTCTTGCCGAACGTAAGGCGGATTGCCGATCACAAAGTCGAATTGGCCGTCCAACTCGATCAAAAGAAAGTCGCCGAAGACCAGCCATTGATCGGCAAGACTTTCCGCAGTGCGTCTGGCGATCCCAGCTTTCGTAAGATGCGCAACGACTGCGGTACGCGTTTCGCGATAGCTGTGGCGATGTAACTCGACCGCTCGAATAGCATCCGCAAGCGCGTTATAGGCCTCGGGCTTTCCGGCTTTGTCCCAGGTCTGCAACAGCCGGTCGATCGCACACAGAAGAAAATCGCCGCCGCCGAAGGAAGGTTCAAGCAAGCGCATCGTCAGCAGCGGACGGTCGATCGTATAGCCGCTAAGATCGAGAATGAACTCGACGACTTCCTTGCGGGTGAAAACTGCCCCGCGCTGTTCAATGCCCGCAGAAGCCAAGGCGTTGACAGCCGTCGTGACCGGACAATCTCCGAAGAGATTGGGTCGTCGAAGGCTAATAAGGGGGGCGTTCGAGGTCATTTCAGAAGCCAGTGTAGAAGGATAGCGATTGGAACAAAAATAGAACTGCGCCCGCTGGCGGGTCAAGGACGCATCCATATCGACGCACAGGACGCGGTCTTCCGCGCGATATTGCGTTCAAGATGGCCCGAGCGTTTTCACAGAAAGACGGTCATTCCATGCCACTGATTCGGTGCCGCTGGAGAGACAAATCTCCCGACCCGACGGCGCGGGGTGTCGGGGGCGGCAAGACGCCCCTGAATCGATGGGGTGCCGGGGAGAGCCGAAACCTCCGCCCGGCGCGTGGTCCAGCGGCAAGACGCCAGGTCGTGGTTCAGCGGCGACACGCTGACCGTGGGGTTGCCAGGGGAGCGCGGAGGCTCCCGCTGGATGGTGATGAAACGGCCAGACGTTTCAATGACGCGGACACAGGCTCAATGTCGGTGCCGCGTCACGGCTGGGGGATGCAACGGGGGCGCGCAGCGGCCCCCTTGCCAAGATTGTGCTGTATTACAGCACACATCTTGCGAACCGCTTTTGCGGTACGATTTCGGTATTACGTTTGTGCTCTGACATTCGGATTGGATTCAGTCAGAAGCTACAAGCCAACAAATCTAACAGCCGATGCGGTATCCGAATTTCATCCGTGACGTTGGACTGTGCGAACACGCGTGAGGCAAATGCAGTCTGTGTGTTTGGCGCAAGTGGTCGCGTGAGTGGGGGTCTCGGGGGACCGGCAGTTCCCTGAGCGGGGATGAAACGCCCGGACGTTTCATTGGCGCGGCGAGGCTCGACGCCTCAAACGCGCCCAGGGGCCGCCCCGCCCTGCCTTTTCATAAATGAAATGCCACGCTGCGCGTCATTCGTTCGACGGAGACGATGGCGGTCGAACATGATCGCTATCGGTTTGCCGACCGCGCGTACCCGAACGACCGTCAACGAAACGATCGAGATCTTCACTTCGGAACGCGGCGGACGAGTAGAGATACGAGTGCATCCCGTACTCGAACTCTACGGCGTCACGGGGATAATTTTTCGCGATCCATTTGTAGAGCAGGACGGCGCGCTTTCGTGAAATCCGTCCAGATCGGAAATTACTTTCGAAGTCGATACCGCGTTCAAACGGGCCATCGAAAGCTGTGCGGTAGATGTCATCCCATTCCAGGAATTCGCGTAGTCGAACGGCCTGAATGATCCGGTACAGATGCTTTCGCCCATCGCGCGTAAGCATCGCCGTTTCGATACGCCAATTTGGCCAGAAACGATTGAGGATGCTTGTGATCATAGGCGGCAAAATTACCCGGCGATTTACCCGCGTATTACCCGCGACGGCTGATTCCAGAAAGGCGACATTTCCATAATGGTGAACTGGCTTATGTAGGATTATATTCCTTGACGCGCAGACCCGGAATGATCAAGAATGGCGGACGTTCGCATCGGGGCGATGCGACGCCAATCTCGGGAATTGAAAGGAGATCAGCGTTGACGTCCCCCGACAAAACGATTCAGACTCTAAGTCAAACGCCGCCACTCGCACCGATCGAAGTCCGCGACCCAGGTCATGATGACCGCATCATTGATTTGGTTCGCCTACTCGCCCGCCGCGCCGCTGAGTATGATTATGCCCAGCTCCTGTTGCGTCGTGAAAACATCGACCCAGGAACTATGCAATGACTCTAACGAAAGAGATAACCAGAGTTGGCGTTTATTCTCGCTACTCTGACGACGAACTCCAAAGCCCGGCATCTGTTGAAGATCAGATCCGCGAGTGTAAAGAATTCGCACAACGTGAGGGCTGGGAAGTCGTCGCCATCTACACCGATGAAGGAATTTCGGGCTTCACTGCGAAAAATCGTCCAGGGGTTCAGCGGCTGATTAAAGACGCGATGTCGAAGAAATTTGATGTCGTTCTGTCAGAGGCGCTGGATCGCATCAGCCGCGACCAAGAAGACGTGGCGCATGTTTATAAGCGCATGCAGTTTCAGGGCATCTCAATGCACACCCTGACAGAGGGTGAAATAACCCCCCTTCACATCGGAATGAAGGGCACGATGAACGCGCTATTTCTTGTCGATCTCAGCCGCAAGGTGAAACGAGGCCAGAGGGGTCGCGTGTTGAGCGGAAAAATTGGCGGCGGAAATTGCTACGGCTATAACGTCCTGAAAAATCAAAATGCCAACGGCGAAATCGAGCGTGGCGAACGCGAGATCAATAAGCTCGAAGCCGATATCATCCGCCGAATATTCCGCGAGTACGTCGATGGCGTTTCGCCCAAAGCGATTGCAGCCCGACTAAACAGAGAGGGCATCCCCTCTCCGCGCGAAGGAACAGTGCGCAAAGGCAAGATTATCACCGGATGGTCACCGACCACTATCTACGGGAATTGGCAACGTGGCTCCGGCATCCTGAATAACGAGCTCTATGTCGGTCAGCTTGTATGGAACAAGGTCAGCTACCCGAAGAATCCGGATACTGGCAATCACGTGGCACGTGTCAATCTGCATAAAGATTTGGTTCGAACGGAGATCCCGGAATTGCGGATTGTCGATCAGGATCTCTGGGATTCCGTGAAGAAGCGCCAACTCAAAGCTCGGGGAGAAAAGAAGGCTTTCTGGGCTCATCAGCGGCCAACCCACCTCTTCTCATATCTTCTCAAGTGCGGCTGCTGTGGAAATGGTTTCTCCAAAATTTCCTTGGCGCATTACGGATGCTCAACCGCCAGGAATAAGGGCGCATCGCTTTGCAAAAATTTGCGAGTGGTCCGTCAAGACACATTGGAAGAAACGGTTCTATCGATTCTTCAAACGCACCTAATGGAGCCGAAATTGTTGGCGGAGTTCTGCAAGGAATATACGTCACACCTCAACCGATTGCGCATGGAAAACAACGCGACCGTTTCATCTCGCAAGGCGGAACTAGCAAAACTTCAGGCGCGTCAAAAGCGCATCGTCCAGGCCGTTATGGATGGCTTCTCGACGGAAGCGATGAAAGAAGAGTCGAACGCTATCGATCGTCGCGAGCGAGAACTGAAAGAACTGATCTCGACTGACCGCGAAGCACCTGTTCTGCTTCATCCGAATATGGCGCAGCGATATCATCAAGCAGTCGGAGAGCTGTTGTCCGCGTTGCGCGACAAGAACCACCGAACGCAAGCAATCGAACTGATTCGTAGCCTGATCGAGAAGATCGTTCTGACTCCCGACGAAAACTCCGAAGAGTTGTTGGTGAATCTGTATGGCGATCTGGCGGGCATCCTAAAACTGGCAACCGTAGGTAAGACGGCCCATTCGGAGACGGAGCTCAAGCAAATCGCGCTGTTTATGTCTGAGATGAACGCCAGTCCTGAAAGCATGCAGGACAAGATGGTTGCGGGAGAAGGCCTCACGCTTACACGCAATAGGCGAAACTCCCGCAAACACAGGCTTTCAAACAATTCGCGTCTCAGTCCCAACCCTACGGGTATTTCCGTAAGGCAGGGGAAGATGGTGGGCCCGGCAGGACTTGAACCTGCAACCAGAGTGTTATGAGCACTCGGCTCTAACCATTGAGCTACAGGCCCCCGGACGGCTTTTAGCAATGGCGTCTGGCAGGCGATAGACCGCCGTCACGCCGCCCCCAACCCGCTCGCCCTCCTGAAACCGGCCGGAAGACCGGAACGCACGCGGCGGCCCGGCCGTTGCCTTGGCGGAGGAACGCGCCATGACGCCCTGCCGCTGTCCGTCCGTCCGACCGACCGCCATACCGGACTCGTCTGGCGTGCATCTCGCCGATGACGCGAGGGCCGGTTGCTTCTCGCCTCTCGCGCGACTCAGCTATGAGTTGCGCATGTTTCCCACTCTTCGGCTTCTGCTGGCCGGGGTCTCCGCACTGTTCCTCGTAACGCTGGGCGCTCTCAGCCTCACCTCCACCTCGCCGCCGGGCGTCCCGGCGCGCGTCGTCACCGCCGCCTTTGCGCCGCGCGGGCCGCTGATCAGCGCCGACGACCATCCCGAATGGCGTCCGTTCCTGGTGCAGGCGGCGCTGCGCCGCGCCGATGAAGTAGCCAAGCTGCGCGACCTGCCGGAGCGGGATGGCGCGAACGGCGCGCGGCTGCGCTGGGTCAGCCTGCCGGCCACCGCGCAGGATCAGGCACCCGCCGATGCGGTGGAGGTCTTGAACGACATCCCGAGCGCCACCCTGCCGATGGATATCGGCGAGGCCAGTTCCACCGAACTGCCGGTCGGTCCGGCCGAGGAAACGCCGCCACCGCCGGTGCCGCTGCGGGCGCTGCAATCGGCGATCGACGCGCTGCCGCCGGTCGGCGCGGATGATGCCGCGACCCTCGGCGACATCACCGGATCGGTCCAGGCCGCCCCATCACAACCGGCACAGCCGGTGATGCTGCCGCGCGCGCGGACCGGCGTCACCGCCGCGACGCCGAAGCGGGCACAGAAACCGCGGCGCAAATTCCGCCGCACCCGAGCCGCCGTCGCCGCGCCGGCGCAAACCCAACAGCAGACCGCAAACCCGCTGAACACATTGTTCGGGCAAAACCAGACGCCGGCGCTCACCGCCCGCTAACAACAAAAAGGCGCCGGACCGGCCGGCGCCTCTTTATTATTTTCATATCCAGACGAAAAATCAGTGCGACGTGAGACGCTCCGCGAGCGCCGCGGCGCCTTGCTGCGCCGGCGCGGGCGGCAGCGCGGACGCTTCGTGCCGCATCGACGACAGCGGCGCGGCTTCGGCCGAGGACTGCGCAACCTGCGGCGCGGCGACCGGACGGGTCTGCGCGTTGGCGAGCGAATAGGCGTTCATGCCCTTGCGCTTGGCATCGTAGTAGTAACCGCGCGCATAGAGCGCGACGGCGCGATCGTGATTGCCGCCCGCGACCTTGTAGGCGCCGGCGAGATAACGCACCGCATAAGTCATGTTGGTGTCGGCATCGAGCAGGCCCTGCACGCCGCCGCTGTAGCCGAGCGCGCGCGCCGTGCCGAGACGGATCTGCATCATCCCGTAATTGCCCTTGGAGATCGCGCGCGGATTGTACTTGCTCTCGCGCATGATCACGCGATGCACCAGCGACACCGGCAGGCCGTTCGCGGCCGCATGCTTGGCGACCAGCGACGCATAGGAACTGTTCATCCCATGCAGCGTCGCGTGGGCGACCGGCGCAACCGCCGTCTCATTGCCGTTGGCATCAAGCAGCGCGTCATGACGATGCGCGCGCGCGGCGAAGGACGACGTGACCCGTGCGGATTTTGCGAGCGCCGCTTTGCCTTTCACCGTCAGGGCCTGCACCGGCACCTTGCCGGAATTGATGTCCTGAGCCGACTGCGCCGAAGCGGAAGCAGCAGAGAGCACGAGCGAGGCGCATGCGGCGGCAAATGGCATGAAGCGCGAAAGTCGCATGAATCACAGTCCGTCGTTGTTGTGGGTTATCCCGCACACACAGGCGGAATAAGGCATCGATGTGGCGAGCGCCACCCCACGCGGGAACCCGCCGCCTGCGCACAGCGCATGGCGCGGCGCGCCGAAACCCGCTCCGGTCGCGAAAACAGTGATTTTTCAAGCGATTGCGACGGTCCACGCGACGCGAAAGCGCCGGTTCCCACAGCAACCTTAATGCGAAAATCACGCCGCGCCGGGCCGAAAATTTACCGGAGCGCAACCCGCGCGGCGGCAATTTCCCCTGCGGGCGGCCCCTTTGCTGCATCGAGCCACGGCCATGACGACCATGACGACGAACACGACGCACATGACGACAGCCGACGACAATGCCCGCACCGCGCCGCGCACCCGCACCTTCCTCAAGGGCGTCGTGCTCTATGACAATCGCCGCGTGTCGATCGAATGCACGATCCGCGATCTCTCCGACACCGGCGCGCGCATCGCGTTCCCGTCGCCGATCACCATCCCGGACCGGATCGAGCTGTTCATTCCGCAGAAGAACCGCACCTATTCCGCCGACGTGCGGCGGCGCGACGACTGCGAGGTCGGCATCGCGTTCCGCGACCAGCGCTCCGGCGAGCAGCGCCGCGAAGCCGACGCAACGATGGGCGACCGCATCGCCGCGCTCGAGCACGAAGTGGCGCAACTGCGCCGCATCGTCAAGCAACTGCGCGACAAGGTGCTGCCGCACGAAACGGACGTGTAAGGCGCGCGCGCCAAGCTGCCGTTCATTCCCGCGAAAGCGGGAATCCACACGTCCCGAGCAACAGCCAAGCAAAGCGTGGACCCCCGCTTTCGCGGGGGTGAGCGGGATTGAAATACCGAGCGCAGTTAATCGCGGGGAATCGGCCGCGGCTTGCCGTCGTCGTCGATGGCGACGAAGGTGAAGGTCGCATCCGTCACCTTGTCGCGATGATGGGTGCGAAACCGCATCGCCCACGACTCGATGTGAATCTTCATCGAGGTGCGGCCGACGCTCTCCACATCGGTGAACACCTCCAGCACGTCGCCGACCCGCATCGGCTTGAGAAACGTCATCGCATCGACCGACACCGTGACGACACGGCCGCGCGCCCGCTCCACCCCGGCGATGCCGCCGGCCTGGTCCATCCGCGACATCACCCAGCCGCCGAAGATATCGCCATTGGCGTTGGTGTCCGCCGGCATGGCGATCACCCGCACGGTCAGCGCGCCGCGCGGCGTCGACTGTTCGCTCATTCGCTCTCTCCTCGTCGGCCGAGCCCATCATAACCCGCGCTCGGCCGCAACCAAGGCTACGGCCTTGCAGAAGTCGATGCGCGCCGCCTCCAAGTCCTCCGCGCTGAGCGGCGGGCCCGCACAGTCGATGAGCCGCGTGGGGTCGTCCCACGAGCAGCGATGCCGCCGCCGGCAGAGCGCCGCCGGACAGGTGCGCCACGTCTCCCTGATGTTGGCGAACAGGCGCGTCAGCGCCATCTTGCGCGCATCGAGACTCATCCCCGATCCATCAGGCGACGTCTGCAACTCGACGGCGAATTCGCGATCGGACAGCTCGTCGATCGACGGGCGCATTCTGTGCCGGTTGCGGCGGCAGCGATGCGCATGGTTGCGCGCAAGCGTGCGGGGTTTGCGTTTGCTCATGGCAATTCTCGATTCATGGCAAGTCTCGATTCATGGCAAGTCTCCATCGAAATGAGGTGTGTGAGAAAAAGCGGACGCGCGTCCGCGTGTGCCGCCGGCGCGTTGCGCCGCGGCGGGGCGGCGCCATGACCGGCACAACGGCCAGCCCGCCCCCGAAACGCCGCCCCGAACCGGGGGAGGCGGAGCGCCGCAAGGCGCTGTCGTCAGATCCGGTGCGAAGCACGGCGCGCGCTCACGCGCCGCCCTCTCCGCGCCGGCCGCCTCTCCATAACGAGAGAGACGTCGCCTTACGGCGCTCCACCCGCGGCGATTTCAGTCGCCGGGACCGTGCTTCCGGGGCGCGGACAGATGGAGCGACCGATCCTTGCGGGATCGGACTCCACCGGCTCCCGCGGGCTTTGGCCCGCGTTCGTCCTACCCCGTCCAGCCCTTGCGGGCGGCCCCACTTAGTTGGGGCGGACGGCAACCCCGGCGCCTCCCGGACACAGGGTGCGAATCCTGCGCGCGGGCGCCGCCGTCCCCACTCCGCCAACCAAACGCCTCCGGAAGGCGCCCCCGGTTGAGCGGGGATGGATAGGAATATAGACTTAAATTCCTACAGAGTCAAGAACCGCAAACTGGCTACGCCGCATTCTCTTGAGTGAATAGGAACGGAAATTCAGCTTCACTTCCCCGCTTAATTTTCTCAAACAAGCGGGGAGCATTCGCTGGCTTCCCTTCTTCATGAGTGGCGAGTGCAACGTAGTAATTTTTCCCTTCGTGCTTTCCAAAAATAATCCAATCACCGGTCAATCCACGCTTGGCTTGATCTTCATAACCCTTAAATATCAAACGCTGAAAAAAATGCCCCTGCCACAGAGCAGGCTTGTCGCCGTATTTTCCAGAGACTTCTCTCATCATTGACGTCAGTGGATCATCCTTTCTATCCCCCCTCAAATTCCAACGGCTGCCTATACTCCACAAGATGTGCCGCGGAGCAGTCCAATGAACATGCCAAAGGGGATGCAATGGGGAATAGCGAAACTGTCCGACCTCGCGAGGTAACAGCTGGAACGATAATCCTTCGAGGATGTCGAGCACATCGAGGATAAGATGATCCTCATTAAGCTTGGTACGAACCTGCAATAACTGAGCTGCGAAGCTAATACTCATTCGGTCTGAGTAAGGGCGATTATTTGTTATTTGCCGTTTGATCCTGCTCAGCTCCGCCATATCAAAACTTATTTTTACAAGTCCCTCCTCGGTACGTTGAATCTCATCAGAGTTTTCCGGCTCGTCATTTTCCATCAAGTACCCCAACGAACGAGAACCATGCTCTTTGAATTCTCGGAAGACGTGGATGCCCGGGTCAAGCCCAGACATGACGGAGCGACAGTCATTCCGCCAAAGATTCTCCCAAAATCGCCCTGACGGGATCGCGTGGTCTCCTTGATATTGACTCCCCCGCCCGCTTCCCCCACAAGCCGGCATGGCAAAACGACCCGGCAGCAACGCCAAAGGCGAATTCATCTTCTTCGACGTCGTCTATGAGGACGGCTCGCAGCGTTCCAACCGGCGCGTGCCGGCCGAGATCGCCGGGACCAATCCGAAGAACCCCGAAGGCGACGAGGCCGCGCGTGGCTATCTGATCGAGCAGGACCGCGAGATCGCCGAGAAGTCGGGCCGTCCGCCGCTCGCGATCAAGACCGTCACCCGCGCCGGCGTGAAGAAGAAGTAGGCGCGAGGCGCGCTCCCTCGCCTCATCCTGAGGAGCCGCGCATCGCGCGGCGTCTCGAAGGATGAAGCCCCCCCGCAGCCCCCCACAATTCAAGACGGAATGGGCCGCCCTCGTCCTTCGAGACGCGGGCTACGCCCGCTCCTCAGGATGAGGGCGGAGGAAAAGCCTGTTTCGCCTGACGACGAGGCAAACGCCCTCCACCATCCCACGTCAATCCGCGTTCGCCAGACACGGATCGAGCAGCGCGTGGTTTTGATCGACGCGGCGATAGGCGCCCTTCATGGTCACACGGTCGCCGGGCTTCATGCCGTTGTCCTGATAGGTGACGCACATCACCCGCAGATCGCGGCACATCACCAGATACCAGAGCGGACCGGCGCGCTGCACCAAGACCAGTGGCCCGGCGAGCGTGAGATCGACCCGCGTGTCGGGATCGTCGCCGCGCGCGCTCTGCTGTGCCGCGAGCGCATCGGCCATCACGCGCAGCTCCTCGCACGACGACGCGCGCCGCGCCGGGAGATCGCCGGGCGAGAAGGCGGGGACGGAGGCGAAGCCGTCGTTCGGATCGGCGGCCGCGTCGTCCGCCGCCTGCGCGCGCAGGTTCTGCGGCGCCGCAAGCAGCAGGGCGAGCAACAGGGGGATGCCGCGCCGGCGCGTCATGCAGCGCGCAGCCGCATCAGCCGCCAGCGCGTCACGGCGAAACCCGTCGCGGTGACGAGCCACGCGGCAAGCGCGATCCACACCATTGCACCGGACACCGCCGCGAGCGGCACGACATTAGTGGCGTGCGACAGCCGCAGGCTCGCCAGCGCATACATGCCGAGCGGAAACACCAGCCCCCAGAACAGCGGCGTATAGGTCAGCGGCACGCGGTGCAGACCATGCGTCCACACGCCGAACGCGACCAGCAGCGGAATCCACCACGTCGCCCACGCCCACATGACGAGCGTCACGCCATCGACGAACGGCCGCATCGCGGCGAGGAACGGCAGCCCCGGATCGGTGAGGCTCAACAGCGCGCCGGCATTGGTGCTGATCGCCGCAGCCCCCATCACCACCCACAGGAGCGGCGTCAGATCCTGCGGCCGCACCTCGGAGAAGAAGATGCGCTGCGCGAACAGCACGATGAAGATCGCGTAGAGCACCACGCCGACACCCCACAGCATATGCGCGAACAGCATGACGAACGGCGCAAGCGCGCCCATCTGCGGCGCGACGACGATGCCGTGCAGCGCCACGGCTTCGGTCGCGACGATGGCGATCAGCCAGCCGCCGAAGATGATGTCGGCGCGCGCCGCGGTGTTGAACACGATCAGCGTCGCGAAGCCGAGATAAGTGAGCGCGAACCAGAGCGCGAGCGCGCCGAGCCACAGCCCCAGCGCGACGCCGCCATGGCCGCGCAGCGCGAAGCCGACGCCGAGCACATCGGTCGCGGCGACCAGGGTGAAGAACGCGAACACCAGCTTCGGCTCGGTGAGATCGGCCCAGACGCGGCGCGGGAAACAGACGATGCGGATCAGCGTCATCGCCAGCAGCAGCGCGTAAGCGGCGATGGTGAGCGCCATCAGCGCATCGGAGATGACGCGCGGGCCTTCAAAGAACATCGCATTGGCGATGATGCCGGTCGCCATCACCAGCGCGAAATAGCCGGGATAGAGCGCGGCGACCGCCTCGCGGCAGCTTGCCCAGCCGACGGCGCGAGACCCCGCCGGAGCGGCGGCCGGCGTTTCGGGCAAAGCGGAGTCGGGCGAGGAAACGGGCGCAGATATTGGCGCAGACATGGGCACAATCCCGGATGCGCGGAGCGACGCCTTTCGTCTAGCGGCGCGGCATCATTTGTCAACGCGGGCGCGGCCGAACCACCAGCGGAGGGCTGACGGCCGGCGCTCCGCCCGCTAGTCTTTGCCGCATGACCGCGCCCCGCTCCGCATCCGAGCCGGTACCCGTGCCTGCGCCCGCGCCCGTCGCGACGCCGTACGAACTCGCCTTCACCACCGACCGCAAACGGTTCTACTGGACCAATCCGAACTGCGGCATCACCATCGTCGATGCCGGGCGCGACAGCGCGCTGGTCTGGGAGACGCCGCAGGGCGAGGAGCGCCGGCGCTGGACCGAGATCAGCGCCGTCAACATGCTGCTGGCGAGCGACGGCAAGCAGGAGGTCAACCAGTGCCGCATCGACTTCAATGACGGCCGCAGCCTCACCGTCTCCGATGCCGGCGCGAACGGCCAGCTCGACGAGACCCGCACGCCGATCTACCGCGCCTTCGCCCGCGCGCTCAATGCACGGCTCGCGCATGCGCCGGACGGCACGATCCGCTTCACCGCCGGGATGACCGAGGGCCGCTATCGCGTGATGCAGATCCTGCTCGGCCTGCTGACCGTGCTGTTCGTCGTCACGCCGGTCGTGCTGGTGTTCATCGTCCGCGACTGGCGCGTGCTCGGCACGCTCGCCGCAGGCGCGGCGTTCGTCTGGCCGTTCTGGCGGCTGATGCAGAACAACGCGCCGCGCGCCTATGATCCGCGCCATCCGCCCGACGAGCTGATGCAATAACAGCGCGCAGTTCGCCGTGAACCTTTTCCACGCCCGCAGCGACAGAGCATGACGGCCGGACCGGCGCCGCGTGCACCGCTTGCCCGCGGCCGCACGACCGCCGACAATCCTGCCCCCTGCGCGCCCTTGCAGAAGGAGACATCCATGCGCCGCTTCGCCCTTCTCGCTCTCGCCGCCCTCGCCGCTTTGTTCTTGGGCTATGCCTCCGCCGCCACCGCGCAGCCGCACGACGTTCCCGGCGCGCGCGATTATCCCGGCATCGGCCGCTTTGGCGGCAGCGTCGTCACCGGCTATGCCATGAAGGACTTCGACGCGGCACGAATGCAGGCCGCGCCGTTCAAGGACGGCAAGGCGACGGACGCGCGGCGGATCGAGGGGCGCGTGACGCGGATCGCCTATCGCACCGGCGCCGGCCCGTCGATCCTCGAAGTGTCGCGCAATTTCGAGACGCAACTCGCCAAGGCCGGGTTCGAGACGCTGCTGGCGTGCGACACCGACGCCTGCGGCGGCATTCCGTTCAGCGAGGCGATCGACGCGCTGCCGATGCCGCAGATGTGGGTGGACGGTTTCAACTTCCGTTACTTCGCCGGACGCAAGGCCGAGGCCGGACGCGAGACCTATGCCGCCGTGGTGGTGAGCGAGACCAACGGCGAAATCACCGCGCAGCTCACCGTCGCCGTGACGGGCGCGATCGCCGACAAGATGGTGGACGCCGCCGCGATGGCCAAGGGCCTCGGCGAGAGCGGCCACATCGCGCTCTACGGGATTTATTTCGACACCGACAAGACGGTGGTGAAGCCGCAGAGCAAGCCGACGCTCGACGAGATCGCCAAGCTGTTGCGCGCACAGCCGGCGCTCAACGTCGTCATCGTCGGCCACACCGACAGCCAGGGTGCGTACGACTACAACATGAACCTGTCGCAGCGCCGCGCGGCGGCGGTCGCGGCCGCGCTCGTCTCCGGTTACGGAATTCCGCAGGCGCGGCTGCGCACCGCCGGCGTCGGCTATCTCGCGCCGGTCGGCTCCAACGCCAGCGAGGACGGCCGCGCGGTCAACCGGCGGGTGGAGTTGGTCGCGCCGTGAGGTGGGTCAGGTCGCGCGGGATTTATCGCGCGGCGTGATGAAGCGCTGTTGTGCCGGCAGCCTTCAGCCCGTCGCGCGGCTTTTCCAGCTCCGACTGCTCAAAACCATTGGTGGCGAGAATGAAGATGCGTTTGCCGGTGAGCGAGGCGGCCATGGGAGGTCTTCGTGCTGAGAGAGAGTTCAGCGGAGATAACTACGCACAGCCTCTATAGTTTCGCAGAAGCCAATTTGCGTCCTAGCTACCTAACGGTCATCATCAACAAGAAAGTCATCGAAAATTTTCCCCCAAAGCTCAATCGTTTCTGCGGTGAATTTGGCATTCGAAGCCAGCGCTCGCTTCTTTGTTTCCCGAGCCAATTCCACCTTCCATCCATCGCTCAGCGCGATTCCTTCAGTTCGAGCCCAAGCCTCAATCTGAGGAACAATCGGCTCCCCTGCCTTAACAATTTCAGAGAATGCCGTTTCAGCTCGTCTTCCCCACCGGTCAACAACACCGACAAAGAAATCTACTGGGAACAGATCTTCGACTTCAGAATTTTCAAATGCGACATAAGAATCAGTCGTCCTTATTTTTTTCTTCTCGGATTGATACAAGCCATTTCGTAAATCGCGAGCCATTCGCTGACCGGCATCATCGCCATCCAGAAGAATTGAGGGCAAAATTTCTTCTCTTCCGCTTAGGATGCTTGCGACAGCTTTCGCATTTCCCGCCGCATGAGCTGGAGGAAACACCAATTCCCGTTTCGGATTGATACGCTTATTAGCAATCAATATTAGCTTTATTGTTGACAGATAATGCTGATCGGATGGCCCCTCTACTATTACTGGCTGACATCCGTACAAGATGCTCTCGGCCACATTCATGTTCAATGCGGAATATATGGCATAAGTCGCACCCGATTTTCTGGGGTCATCCGTCCCTACCCGAAGATCGGGAGACGCTTTCGTCGATCCATCGTCAGCCACATATACTTTTCGCACACGATCAAGCATATCGGCCTCTACGAGAAACGGAGAATGAGTCGTGTATATGATTTGATTCGTTTTCGTCAGATTCTCAAAAAACGCCGACAAATCGCGTTGCGCGAGAGGGTGTAGAGACAATCCGGGTTCGTCTAATAATAAAATTGCATCGCGATGATCCCCGGCGCTTTCCACCAAAAATATCAGGTAGAAACTAAAGAACCATTGGAGACCACTGCTTCTATCTTCGAGTTCAATTTTTTCTGGTCGACGTTTATCGCTTACCCAAATGCGAAAATGATCACCATCAGCTTGAAACTCAAATGTATAATCTCCCTGTTTCCACCAATCTCGGAATTTTTTAGTTAGATCTGTCCCGGCCGAATTAAGAAGGATAGTTCGCTCGCGTTTGTTAGTCGCAATATCTTCAATTTCTTGCGGAGACGGCCGCCGCCCATCAGGTGATTTGAAATCTCTTCCCAACTCGAGAACTTCTTTCGGCTGCAGCCCAACAAAACTGAACAATACTCGCAATGTTCGTGCCTTTGCTGCCTCCTTCGCACCCAAGTCATCACGGGTTAGATTCTGAACAACATGAGGAAGATAAATTTCAGAATCTAAATTTCCGTAATTCGAATAGAAAACAAATCGCGGAAGATTCTTGACAACTAAATCTTTAACTCCAGGCACATCGTTAGGATCCAAAGCCTTTAACCGCCCCTCAATCGCCTCCAATGCCTCCAATAGAAGGGCGTAACGTGGCACAATCGAGCTAGTTGGGGCAGCGGCTTCCGGCTTTAAGCGACACAGCGCTTCCTTTATTTCGGCAATACTTTCGACATCATGCTCATTCGAATTTGCAACTCGATTCTTAGCTGCCTCTAAAGCAGCCACGAAGTCCTCCCTCAGAGACCCTTCTTTAGCCAAAGGCGCCATTGGCAAAATTTCACTGATAGCTTTATCTATTGCTGCGATAACTTCAGAAGCAGGCACCTTTATCGGCTTCTCGTATTTCGGAAAATCACACCAATAATCGCCCGCGAAATTTCGAAAAACACACACCGTGTCAGTTACGTTCTGATCTAAACCGGTTAAATCAGAAAGCTTTCCGGCAATCTCCGTGGCGTCGAAGTGCGCTTGAATAAAATAGAAGTTTTGCGGATTTTGACGGATAGCCGCATAATTTCCCTTTGGATAATCCGAAGTCGGCCGAACCTCTCCCTCCCGAGCCGGATTTAGCTTCCACAACGGCAATAATAGATTCGTTTTTCCAGATTCATTCACACCTATTAGAGCCGTAACTCTATCTGCATCAATCCAACCGCTATCAACGACGGACCGGAAATTCTTCACCCGAAATTTGAGCAAACGCATCGAATCCCCCGTTTAAAATTGGCAAAATAAAGCAATTCTATTTAATGCGGCTATCTAGCTTCTTCAGTAAGCCTTCTCGCACGCTTAGCAGCAATAGATTTCCCCACCTGATTTAAATTAACCCCTGTTTTGCAACGCAAAATCAACAGACAGCGTTCTGTTTCAATCTTATCAGGCCACTACCCAACGCACTTAATCAATCATCTAAGCTCAAGAGCCCTTAGCTCACTCAAATGTTTCACCCACAGGCGGATGCTTCGCATTTGCACGGTCTGACAAATGTTTAGCCCCCAGACTTGGTCCGGGGGCTAAAAGCTCTATCCGACATGGGCGCACGATGATAAGGCCACCCTCGGGTCAACCTCTAGGGCACCGGGCGCTGAAAAGCGCGCTCCGCTAGTTATCAAGGAATGAGCGCAGCTTCCTGCTCCTTGACGGATGCTTCAACTTCCGCAGCGCCTTCGCCTCGATCTGACGGATGCGTTCGCGCGTCACCGAGAACTGCTGGCCGACTTCTTCCAGCGTGTGGTCGGTGTTCATGCCGATACCGAAGCGCATGCGCAGCACGCGCTCTTCTCTCGGAGTCAAAGACGCCAGCACGCGCGTCGTCGTTTCGCGCAGGTTCGACTGGATCGCCGCGTCGATCGGCAGCACGGCGTTCTTGTCCTCGATGAAATCGCCGAGATGCGAGTCCTCTTCATCGCCGATCGGCGTTTCGAGCGACAGCGGCTCCTTGGCGATCTTGAGGACCTTGCGCACCTTCTCGAGCGGCATGCCGAGCTTCTCGGCCAGTTCCTCCGGGGTCGGCTCGCGGCCGATCTCGTTGAGCATCTGCCGCGACGTGCGCACGATCTTGTTGATCGTCTCGATCATGTGCACGGGGATGCGGATGGTGCGGGCCTGGTCGGCGATCGAGCGGGTGATCGCCTGCCGGATCCACCACGTGGCGTAGGTCGAGAACTTGTAGCCGCGGCGGTATTCGAACTTATCGACCGCCTTCATCAGGCCGATATTGCCTTCCTGAATGAGATCGAGGAACTGCAAGCCGCGGTTGGTGTATTTCTTGGCGATGGAGATGACGAGGCGCAGGTTCGCCTCCACCATTTCCTTCTTGGCGATGCGCGCCTCGCGCTCGCCCTTCTGCACGCCGGTGACGATCTTGCGGTATTCGGTGATCTCGACGCCGGTCTCGCCCGCAAGCTGATGGATCTGCGTGCGCAGGTCCTTGATCTTGTCCTTTTCCTTGGCGACGAGGTTCTTCCACCCCTTGCCGGACAGCTTCGACACGCGGTTGAGCCAGCGCGGATCAAGCTCCGAGCCGACATACTGCTTGAGGAAGTCGTCGCGAGCGACGCCGTAGCTCTCGGACAGCCGCATCAGCCGGCCCTCGTTCGACACGAGGCGCTTGTTGATGTCGTAAAGCTGCTCGACCAGCGCGTCGATGCGCGCCTGGTTGAGCCGCAGCGACTTCACCTCGGCGACGATCTCGTCCTTGAGCTTCTTGTATTTGCGCTCCTGCGACGGCGACAGGTTGTCGCTCTTGAGCCGCAGTTCGATGTCCTGATCCTGCAGGCGGCGCAGCTTCTTGTAGGCGTCGGCGATGTTGTCGAACGCCGCCATCACCTTCGGCTTCAGCTCGGCCTCGATCGCGGCGAGCGACAGGGAATTCTCCATGTCGTCGTCATCGAAATCGCCCTCGCCTTCCGGCTGCTCGGTTTTCTCTTCCTCTTCACCGGCCGCAGAACCATTGGAAGGTCCGGCGGCCTTGAACGGCGTCGGCTGCGGCGGCGCCGCGGGCGCGCTGGCGACGACCTGCAGATGCGGCGCGCCGGGCACCGGTTGGCCGTCCGGGGTGGTCGGCGCGGCCATGCTGTTCTTGGCGTCCGGGCCGGCATAGGTCGCTTCGAGGTCGATGATGTCGCGCAGGAACACCTTTCCCTCGTTGAGCTCCTCGCGCCAGATGATGATCGCCTGGAACGTCAGCGGGCTTTCGCACAGGCCCGCGATCATCGCCTCGCGGCCGGC